>Ga0209609_10000785_pt1 | contig 18633 bp, 18 predicted proteins | sample LakKivw325mmetaG_FD_184136 | JGI IMG/M metagenome (GOLD analysis project Ga0209609, IMG submission 184136) | Anoxic lake water microbial communities from Lake Kivu, Rwanda to study Microbial Dark Matter (Phase II) - Lake Kivu water 325m metaG... | ecosystem: Environmental > Aquatic > Freshwater... | reverse complement strand
CCATGGATCTAATTCTATAGCTCTACTAAAATCTAAAATTGCCTTGTTATCATCATCTTTGTCAATGTCGCCCCTTGCCGCATACGCATACCCACGTTTATTGTAAGCTGGAGCAAACCCACTTTCTAGTTCTATCGCTTTATTACAATCCTCAATTGCTTTGTCATATTCGCCTTGGAGCGCATGCGTATATCCTCTATTACTATAAGCTATAGCAAGTTTAGGATCCAGTTCTATAGCTTCACTGTAGTCGTCAACTGCCTTATCATATTCTTTTTGGCATATATACGCATAACCACGGTTACTAAATGCAATTGCTGATTTGGAATTTATCTTCAATGCACTGTTACAGTCATTAATACTCTTGGCACATTCACCTTTGTCAGCAAATAGAACAGCTCGGTCAATATAGGCATCAGAAAGATTTTTATCGATTTCTATAGCTTTAGAATAATATTCCAGTGCTTTGTCGTATTCTTTTCCCATTTTAAAATCATCACCACGCCATTTATAAGCTTTTGCGAGTTTTTGTATTACGCCCTTATCAGCGAGCATGGAATCTAATTGAATTGCATAAGAATAATCCTTTATTGCACTATCAAATTGTTTTTTTAATATATAAGTATCTCCCCGAGTTTCATACGACTTGGCACACGTAGGCTCTAGGAGCCTGTCCGAGTAATATCGGGTTATAGTTAATAGGGTTATAATGGGGAAATTTCATAATCAAGGAGATGCTCATGAGCAAAACCTTTCGCCCATATGAACCCGATCAGTCATTTCTTCTGCCTGTATCGATGCGTGAATGGTTACCGGACGACCATCTGATCTATTTTATTTCCGATGTGGTTGATCAACTCGACCTGACAGCGATAGCAGAGCGTTACGAACGGGAAGAACGCGGCTACCCGCCATATCATCCAGAGATGATGGTGAAGGTATTGCTATATGCCTACTGCATTGGGGTACCATCTTCTCGGAAGATAGGCAGGAAGTTGGAAGAGGATGTTGCTTTTCGCGTGCTTGCCGCCAATAATACCCCTGACTTCCGTACCATCTCTGATTTTCGTAAAGATCATCTCAAAGCTCTGGCAGCTTTGTTTGTTCAGGTGCTCAAGCTCTGCCAGAAGGCGGGGTTGGTCAAGCTCGGACATGTAGCATTGGATGGCACAAAGATGAAGGCTAACGCCTCCAAGCATAAGGCGATGAGTTACAAGAGGATGAAGGAAGAGGAAGCTCGTCTTGAGGTGGAGGTGAAGGAGCTTTTGAAAAAGGCTGAATCTGTGGATGAGGAGGAAGACCGGAAGTACGGCAAAGGCAAGCGAGGTGATGAACTGCCGAAAGAGCTGGCTATCAGGGAGAGCAGGCTGAAGAAGATACGGGAGGCCAGACAGGCCCTGGAAGAGGAAGCACGGCAGAAGGCAGAAGAAGAACATAAGGAAAGTCCATTGACCGTAACGCCGCAAGACAAGACCCAGAGAAATTTCACCGACTCTGATTCCCGCATCATGCCGGCGCCCGGTGGCAAGCAGTTCATACAGGGTTATAATGCACAAGCTGTTGTCGATAGCGAGTTCCAGGTGATTGTAGCTGCTGAAATCACAAATAGACCAGTGGACAGGGGACAGGCAGAACCAATGATGGATAGGGTGGCAGCCAATACCGGCCAACTACCCCGCCAGGTGTCGGCAGATGCCGGCTATTTCTCAAGTGATACAGTGAATAATTTAACTGCCATGGGAATTGACGTCTATATACCTCCACATAAGACCCATCATAATGTAACAGAACAGCCTGCGCCACGCGGACGAATACCCCTGGGTCTCTCAACACCAGACCGGATGCGGCGTAAGCTAAGAACGAAGAAGGGAAAGAAATGCTATGCCCAGAGGAAAATATTGCCTGAGCCGGTCTTTGGACAGATCAAGCAAGCCAGAGGTTTCCGGCAGTTACTGTTCAGGGGTTTGGATAAGGTAAATCACGAGTGGCAATTAATCTGCATCGGCCACAATTTGCTCAAGCTCAGTAAGGTATATCAGCATGAAACTGTTGAACAGCGATTACCCTGTGATAACACGGGTGATATTAAGTTCCCCGTGGCTTATGGTTTTGCCGTTTCATGCCGTGGTTCATTAGGCGATTTTGCTGCTTGATGATTATTTGAAGTTTAATTTTAGTAAAAATGTTTACTCGGACAGGCTCCTAGAGATCAACCACGTGCTGATTGTATTGCAGAGCTTATTAGTAATACTGAATTTTTGAAAAACGCTTTAGATAGCTTGACGAAATAATACTTCGTGTGCCAGATTGAAACTAGTATTTTCGCTGATTGTACTTTTGGTTATTTGTCGATATATTGGCTTGTAGTCCCGATTAATCTACAATGTAGTAAATCTTTTTGAGGCAGGTGTCATGAGAAAATCAGTATTGAATACCATCCTGATCACTCTTCTTGTTTTGCTTGTTTGTGTGTCCTTCCTGGCATGTGCCCCGGAGGCCAAAAATTATGAGCTCACGCGCATAATAGTCTCCCAGCCGCTGGACCATGCCAGCCCCGACGGGGCACGTTTCGATGAGGAGGTATTTATACTGGTCCCGCACAACGCCCCCAACAGCTCGCCCGTTTTCTTCATACTGGGAAACGAGCACGACATTACCAGCCAGGAGATGGTGAAAACGTGGACCGCCTACGGGGTACCGTCCGATGTCATCTTCATACAGGCGGAACACCGCGGCTACGGGCAGAGCGTCAGCTCCGACGATAACCAGACCGTCCCCGCATACGTGACCGTGAGCCAGGCGCTGGCTGACTACCACCAGGTTATCGCCGAGCTCAAAAAGACTTACACAGGACCATGGATGGCGGCAGGCTACAGCTACGGCGGCGGGCTGTCGGTCGATTTCGCGTCGAGATACCCCGACGATATTAAAGTCACGCTTTCATCCAGCGGCGTTATCGACTGGCCCTTCACCATGGATGCCTATGACAAACAGGTGCGCATCACAATGGGGCCCGATACCTATGCCCGCCTGACCCAACACATCAAGAACCTCCAGCCCGTCGAGACGTTCGACTCCAACTGGATAGAGAGGGAGCTGCTGATCGCCGGCATACACGGCCTGACGCAGTACGAGGCATACAGGTCTTACCTGCCGGTCTTCCAGGCGGCCTCCAACCTTCCCACGCCCGCCTTTATGGGCATACTGCACATGATCGATGATACTATCGCGAAAAAGACCGGGATGCAGTATGCGGAGTCCAACGGCAAGAAAACTCTGACACGCGAAGAGGCCACGTCGGGCAAATGGGGATGGAGGGTGTGGCGCTACCAGCAGTGCGCGGAGACCGGCATCTTCGAGGTGTCGGCCGATGGCGACGGCGTTTTCAACCGCAGCAGGGCCGATTTCTTCGCGGAAAGCAGGGCGCTGTTCGGCACGGACCCCGCTTCCGCGGTCAGCCCGGCCTGGTCGCCCCGCTCGAAGCTGGCCGAGCTCAAGGTACCGCTGGTCTACGTCTGCGGAGGCATGGACCCCTGGCAGGGGCTGGGGCTGGAAAAGGACTATAATATGGCGCAGGGCCACTATTTCTATTACCCGGAAGGACGGCACTGTCCCGATTTGTCCAATGTTGAGATCGGCAAACAGGTGCTGGCCAGGATGCTCGAATATGCCAGATAAAGACAGGCGCATCTGCGGTGTAAATCCAAACATCTTCTGGCTGGGCGCCGTCAGCTTCCTCACGGACGTCAGCAGCGAGCTCATCTTCACGCTGCTGCCGCTCTTCCTGGCCAATATTCTGCAGACCGGCACGGTCATCATCGGCTTCATCGAGGGGGTGGCGGAGAGCACGGCGTCCCTGCTTAAAATCGTCAGCGGATGGCTGAGCGACAAGATAGGCAACCGCAAGGAACTGTCTTTCATCGGCTATGCGCTCTCCACGCTGGCCAAGCCTTTCATGCTGATTGCCAATACGTGGGGACCGGTGATGGGCATCAGGTTCGCCGACCGCTTCGGCAAGGGCATACGCAGCGCTCCCAGGGACGCCCTGGTAGGCGATTCCTGCAACGAGTCCGAGAGGGGCAAGGCCTTCGGCTTCCACCGCGCTATGGATACATCGGGCGCCACCCTGGGACTGATCATCGCAGCCCTGGTCATATTCCTGGTGCAGGGAGATGTACTGGCGCTGCAGGCGGATGCCTACCGCTGGCTGGTCATTTTAGGTGTAATACCCGCCTTTATCGCCCTGTTCTTCTTCATCTTCATCCATGAACCTCCCAAACAGACCTGCGCCGTATCTGAGTCCGGGCCGGTGGGAGCGGGCAGCGCTGATCCGCCTGCTGCGACAGCCTTCACCGGTAGGTACAAACTTTTCCTGGTCATCCTCTTCATTTTTACGCTGGGCAACTCCAGCGACGCCTTCCTGATTTTGCGGGCGCAGAACCTGGGGAACAACGTTTTCTATATCGTTCTCATGATGATCCTATTCAACGCCGTCTATGCGCTGGTCTCAATGCCGGCGGGCATCCTCTCCGACAAGCTGGGCAGGAAGAGGATCATCGCCGTAGGCTGGACCATCTATGCGCTGGTCTACCTGGGCTTTGCTTTCTTCGATGCGGAATGGACGGCCTGGGTGCTGTGGGCGATGTACGGTGTATATTACGGACTGGCCGAGGGTGTGGCGAGGGCCCTGGTGGTCGACCTGGTGCCCGAGGATAAACGTGGCACGGCTTTCGGCGCTTACCACGGCGTGGTGGGCATAACGCTGCTGCCTGCCAGTCTGATCGCGGGATGGCTCTGGCAGGCCGTCAGCCCGGCGGCGCCATTTTATTTCGGCGCGGCCACGGCGGTTGTAGCGGTTATCGGACTTATGCTCTTCATCAGGGAATAATCGTAGCCCGTGTCATTGCGAGGAACGCAGTGACGAAGCAATCTTGTACGTGATTGCGGGTGTGCAGGATTGCCACGCCCTTCGGGCTCGCAATGACGATCTGTCGAGGGCGGGTTTACCCCCCCCTACATTATTCGAGAATGATGTTGTCGATCAGCCTGGGCTTGCCCAGCCTGACCGCCAGCGATATCAGCGTCCTTCCCCGTATGACTTCCACTTCATCCAGCGCGCCGGTGTCGGCGATGCTGATATAGTCGATCCTGGCCGCGGGCACGGCGGAGATCAGCTCGTGCATGGCCTTCTTGATCACGGCGGCATCGCGCTCGCCCCTGCCGTACATGTCCTTTGCCAGGCAGAGTGATTTATACAGCACCGGCGCCGAGGGACGCTCCTCCGCTGTCAGGTAGGTGTTGCGGCTGCTCATGGCCAGTCCGTCCTTCTCCCTCACGGTGGGACAAACAACAATCTCAAGGTTCATATTGAGGTCGGCCACCATCTTCTGAATAACAATAGACTGCTGGGCATCCTTCTGCCCGAAGTAGGCCCTGTGCGGCTCGATGATATTAAACAGCTTGTTGCAGACGGTGGTTACGCCCTGGAAGTGCGTGGGCCTCGATCTCCCCTCCAGTTTGGATGTTATGCCCCTGACCTCCACCCAGGTATCATAGCCGTCGGAGTACATCTCCCCGTCCGCCGGGGCGAAGACGATATCGGTCTTGACTTTCTCCAGCAGCGCAAGGTCGCGGTCCAGGTCGCGGGGGTAGGATTTGAAGTCCTCGCTGGGGGCGAACTGCGTGGGATTGACGAAGATGGTGGCCACGGCGACCGGGTTCTCCGCTTTGGCCCGCCTGACCAGCTCTAGATGTCCCTCGTGCAGGTAGCCCATGGTGGGCACCAGCCCCACGCTGCCTTTGCACTTACGGCGCAGCTTCTTCATTTCGGCGATGGTGCGGACGACCTGTATAGCCATTAGAGGTCCTTGAGCAGGCTTTCGTCCATGGAAGCTGCATGTTCGTCCGAGGGGAAAGCGCCGGACTTCACCTCATCGCAGTACTGTGAGACGGCGTCCTTCATGGTCGAGGCCATCCTGGCGTAAAGCTTGGTGTGCTTGGGAACGAAATCGGTATAGAGCCCCAGCATGTCGTTGATCACCAGCACCTGCCCGTCGCAGTAGGGCCCGGCGCCGATGCCGATAGTGGGTATCCTCAGCCTGCCGGTGATGAGCCTGGCCAGCTCTATGGGGACCAGCTCCAGAACGATGGCAAAGGCCCCGGCCTGCTCCAGCGCCAGCGCGTCATCGAGCAGGCGTTTGGCGGCATCTGAGGTCTTGCCCTGCACGCGGTGGCCGCCGAGCTGGTGAATCGACTGGGGGGTGAGGCCGATGTGCCCCATGACGGGTATGCCGCTGCCGACGATGCGTCTGGTCGTCTCGGCCATGATGGCGCCGCCCTCCAATTTAATAGCCTGGCAGCCTCCCTCTTTGAGCATCCTGCCGGCGTTGCGCAGGGCATCCTTGGGGCTGGTCTGATAGGTCATGAAGGGCATATCTCCGATGACCAGCGCGTTTTTTGCGCCTCTGACCACCGCTTTGATGTGGTGCAGCATATCCTCCATGGTCACGGGTATGGTGGTGCTGTAACCGAGAATGACCATGCCCAGTGTGTCGCCGACCAGTATCAGGTGCGCACCGGCTTCATCGACGACTTTGGCGGTGGAATAGTCGTACGCGGTGAGCATGACGATCTTCTCACCGGCGTTCTTGAGCTCCTGGATCTTGTTGATCGTGATGGGCATGGCTGCCTACCTTGCCGCGATCAGGTCGTCCATCCAGGAATCAACGTTCTTGACGGATGTAATGCGGTTACGCCTGTCCACGTATACCAGACGGGGTTTAACTTGATCGGCCTCGCCGGAGGGAACTTCGTGGTAGGTGAGGATGATAACCAGGTCGTCCAGGCAGGCCAGCCTGGCGGCGGCGCCGTTCAGGCAGACGCAGCCCGAGCCCGGCTCACCCTCGATGGCATAGGTGCTGAACCTGGAGCCGTTGTTGATATTGAGGATCTCAACTTTCTCGTACGGCAATATGTCGGCCGCCTTCAACAGGTCGCTGTCGATGGTGACGCTGCCCTCGTAATCGATGTTGCAGTCGGTCACCCTGGCCCGGTGTATTTTGCTTTTGAGCATGGTCCTGTAAGTTGACATCTTTTTATCTCCTTGACGGTCCAAACTATAGGTGCTCATTATTATCATCCGTCGACATGGACAGATAGGCGGTGGCGAATTCCAGGTCGTAATTATTGAAGGTATTCCTGTAGTCGGGGGACTCCATCTGCCCCATGCCGTTGAGCAGGACGCGTATCTCCTCGGCGGTCTCGAGGCTGATCCTGCCCTTGGCCAAGGCGATCTCCAGCGTTTTCAAACCCATTACGCGGTAGATGTTCATCTTCTCCGGCTGCCCGGACGCCAGCGCGCCGACGTGCTTGCGGACGGTCTCGACATCGCCCCTGGCGATGGGACCGGTCAGGCAGCCTGGTATGCCCACCCGCTCGATATTTCGCACCGTTCCCTTGAGCAGTGGCAGCAGGGCCTTGACGGCTTCCTCCTGCGGTATGCCGAAGGACTGCCAGAGGTCGGCGGAGGTTTTCATCAGGGCCACCAGGTAGTTTGAGAGCGTGACCGCGGCGATATGGTATTTAACCTTGTCTCCCGGCTTGAGCAGGATGATGTTGCCCTCCAGCGCCTGCGCCATTTCGGTCGCAGCCGCCAGTCCTTCCTCGTCGCCCTCCAGGGCGAATGTGGATCCGGAGATATTATTGATGGCCTCCTCAAGGCCGGCGAAGGTCTGCAGGGGGTGCAGGCAGCAAACGTGCGCGCCGCTCCTGACGGCAGGCTCAAGTATGTCGATGGAATGCACGCCGCTGCAGTGGACCGCGATCCGGCCCGGGCGCCACCTGATGCCGGCGGCGATATCGGGGATGACGTCGTCCGGCGTGGTGATAAAGATCAACTGAGCCAGGTCGGCCACCTGCTGTGGTCCATCGCAGACCGCGCAGCCGCTGACGAGCGAAGACAGCCGGCGGGCGGACTCGATGCTCCTGCTGCTGACGGCTACGACGGGATAACCGCGCTGCCACAGCCGGACGGCGAGCGCTGTCCCGGTCATCCCGGCGCCGATGAAACCTATCGTCATTTTCATTTTCTTAAGCCTCTCAAGGCAATAAAAAAACCTTCCAGGCAGCATCCGGGAAGGTCATTACAGACTTACTGTATGCGCCGTCTCGGTCATCGCTGATCCAAGCGGACTTTGTATTCTGTTTATTCCGTTTCGACTCACCGCCCCGCAGGGTCGATGGACAATTACTATATTAGGAGTAAATTATTTTTTTGTCAATAGACATTTACGAATAAATCTCTGAATAAACCGCTGCCTGATATTCGTGGTTCCGTATGTACGGTTTACAGTATAAAAGGTGTGCTGTTAGAATATCGCCGGCTGAATAAGGCGATGAGGCTCGCCATGGGATAGCATCCCGAATAGCTCGGACCTCGAGATAATAGCCTCTACTAGTCGACTAGTAGAGGCATTTTTGTTTTAACCGTCGTGTGGTTATAGTGATCGAATTTGAAATCGATGCTACGATGAGGACTTGATGCCGGCCGGAAATATCCGTGAGAGCGCACAGCTGTACATCGAGAGGTGCCGTCTGGATGACGGCGGCTATTTCTTTGCGCGCATTCCCCCCTCCAGCGCCGTGGATACTTACTACGCGGTCATAACTCTCGCGATGCTCGGTTTAAAGCCGGAGCGGCCTGCTGCCGTAAAAAGATTCTTTGCCGCAGCGCTGAAGAACAGTTCCACCCTGAGTATCAACGGCCTGTTCGCTGCAACCGAGTCACTGCGCGCTCTGGGCTATACCATGCAGATGCCGCCCCGTTATATTGACAGGATCAACAAGCTCAGGAACGATATGGGCGGCTTTGGTGCGGTTGATAATCTTGATATCGAAGTGGTCTCAGAACTCGAAACAACTTACCGTGCGCTGAAAATAATGACGGCCCTGGGCATGGAATTCAATCAGCGGAACATAAGTGATTTCGTCCTGAAGTTCGGTAATGACGACGGTGGATTCGGAAAAAACAACCTGTCCACGCTTGCTTCCACTTACTATGCCACCGAGATTTTGAGGCTTACAGGCTATGACATGTCCGGATTATCGGCCACTGTGAGATATCTCCGCGATAGATCCAGTATATGGCGGCTGAATTTCATCGAAGACATCTTCTGGGTGTCTAACAGCCTGTCCAACCTGGGACAGAAAATAGACAAGGCCGACTGGATGATATCCTTTGTTGAGGCCTGCCAGCGCGGCAATGGTGGTTTCGCCAGAAAGGACGTTATGGGCATCCCGTCTCTTGAGTATACATATTATGCTGTCTCAGCTTTAAAAGCGCTATCATATCCGTGAGCCAAGATGGAAACGAATACCGGTATGAACGATCATCAATACAGGAGGGCCGAGGTCGCGCTGCATGCTTTGCTGGAAGAGGCGGGAGGGGTTCTCGGCTCTGCCGGGACAGATATGTCGGTTGAGCAGCATAGAATATTTGAGATACGGGACCGCCTGGCGGAGTCCCGTTTCCATCTCGCCGTGCTCGGCCAGTTTAAACGCGGCAAGAGTACATTTCTCAACGCCTTGCTGGGAGAGAAACTGCTTCCGTCGGCGGTGGTGCCGTTGACGTCCGTGCCAACATTCATATCCTGGGCGGCTGAGCGCACGATCAAGGTTGTTTATACCGGAGGCAGGACGGGGACGTTCTCCGCCGTAGACGGCGAACAGGCCGGCAGGATACTGGCCGCATATGTTACGGAGGAGAAAAACCCTTTGAACCGTCTGGGCGTGGAATCGGTTGAAGTCGGCCATCCGTCATCTCTGCTGCATAATGGAGTTGTGTTGATAGATACGCCGGGCATCGGATCCACCTTCGCGCATAATACCGAGGCAACCCTCAAGTTTATTCCGCAATGCGACGCGGCCTTTTTCCTTGTCTCCGCTGATCCGCCCGTCACGCAGGTCGAGATAGAATTCTTAAAATCAGTCAGGGCCCGTGTAGTACAGCTCTTCTTCATAATGAATAAAATCGATTATCTTAGCGATAGTGAGCAGGCGGAAGCCACCGCTTTTCTGAGGAAAGTGCTGGGGGAACAAATAGGGGTCGCGAACGACCTGCCAATATTCAGCGCATCTTCCAAGCAGGGGCTTGAAGCGCGGGTAAATAAAGACGCCGATATGTGGCGCAACAGCGGCATGCTATCGATCGAAAGCCACCTGGTGAATTTCTTGATTGATAATAAGTCTCATGTTTTGAATCTGGCTCTAACCAGGAAAGCGCAGGACATTGTAAGCGACTCTCTGATGCAGCTGCAGTTGCAGCAAAAGTCCCTCAGCCTTCCGCTGGATGACCTCGAGAAAAAGATAGAGATTTTTCAGATAAAGCTCAAGGAGGCGGAGCAGAAAAAAATAACCTTCAAAGATCTGCTGACGGGCGACGAGAAACGCACTATCGAGCTGATTAACGACCAGTCGGGCGATCTGTTCAGGTCGTATTACAAGCAGTTATGCGACGAGGTTGACAGGCTGCTGAGTCAATTCAAGGATTTTAAATCTGTGGAGAAGGAAGCGCGACAATATATCAGTGAAGTGGTGCCGACCGTGTTTAACCGCGAGCTTGAAAAAACCGCGCAGCAGATGGACAGTCATATCAATACCACCATCGGCTTTTATCAACAGCAGTTGATTGACCTGGTTGAGACCGTGCGTAAAGCGGCCGCCGATATATTCGACATAAGCTATGTCAGGTCGTACGGCGAGGATATACTGGAGTTGAAGCACAAACCGTTCTGGGTAACCGAAGGATGGAGGATTAACTGGAGCCCGCTGCCTGAGAACTGGACTGAAAGTTTACTCTCGAGAAAGGTGCGAATGAAAAGGCTGCGCAAGCATCTGGTTGAGGACATAGACGCCATTATCTCCCATAACGTCGGCAATCTGCGCTGGGCCACGGTCTGCAACATCACCGATTCTTTTTATTCGTTCGGGTGTGAAATGGACAGGCAGATACAGAAAGCGATTGATTCCACTGGCGGCGCAATAGCGGCAGCTCATCGAAGACGGATCGAAAAAAATGAAAGCATCGTACCTGAATTAGCCAGGACCGAAAAGATTATTAAGTTATTAAACGGCATAAAAGCCGACCTGGTCAAATTCGAAGACGGCTTAACGAAATTATCATAAATCCTTTACCTTAATTAAGGGCATGGTGTGTTTTTCGTCAGTGACTTATTACGGTCGTATATCGGGGAAGTTCACCGCGAAAATATTTTAAGCATGGTTGAACAATCAACCTTATTTGAATTGCTGTTAGTATTGGGAGCAGCGTTGAGCCGAAGGCGGCGCGGCAATCGGCTGTTGCCGTTACTGTTAACATAAGATTGCTCGCTACGCTCGCAATAACGATGCCTACCGGGCGTACCTACAATTTAAATTCCCAGCTGCAATAGAAGTCGTTCTCATTCTCACGCGGCGGGGTCTTGAGGCAGGTTACCTGGATATCCGGGTTGAAATAGGACGCATACAGCCTGTTCAGCCTGATCTCCACGTTGTTGCAGATATCGTTCTCCCTGCCGCGCCCCTCACGCTCCAGCGCCTTGACCGTGGGGCAGTGCAGCACCTTCCAGATAACATGATTGTCATCGATCACCTTGAACTCGGACCTGATGTTCCAGGCCCAGGGGCTGAGCTGAAAAGCTTTCATGGCCGATTTCACATCCGTCCCCTTTATATTGAAGCCTTCGCTGATTTTCTTCATTTCGTAGAGGCAGAGTTTCTCCCACACGAGTATGTCGCAGGCCAGCGCCTCGTCGTTGCCCCTCTTCTCCATGAGGGCGAGGTACCAGAAGCCGTCCAGCGCCTTGTAGAGCTGCGCATAGATCTTGATCAGCTTCTCCAGCGCCTCGTATGAGAAATCACTGGGCTTGAGGTCAGGATTGAAATCGCCGCTGTAGTCGTCCAGTTTCTTCACGCGGGCCTCCTCGTTTGCTTTTATCAGGTTATTCTATCAGTTTCGGACGGCAGCGGCCGCAGAAATAGTTGCCTTTGACGTCCGTGTCGGCCAGGCTGTTGGAGAAATGCATAACGCACTTAGCGTCCTCGCAATGGTCCAGACCCAGCGTGTGCCCGAGCTCGTGCACTGCCTCTTTGAGCATCCTCGCGTACAGCAGCTTCTCCTCTCCCGGCGCAGCGCTGTCCTCATCTTTTAACCTGCTCAGTGAGATCAGCGCCACGCGGTTGATGCCGTCGGCCTGGCCGAAGAGGAAGTTGAGGCCGTGCGTGTAGATGTCGGCCCCGGTCACACCCAGCGCATGCTCCGATTTGTGTGGGTGTTGGCGCAGCAGGTCGAGCAGACTATTGGAAAAATACTGGCCCCTGGCGCGGTCAAACGCATCGTCCGGCAGGGATAGGGGACTGTCGATCTGTACGGGGCATCCGAAAATGGTTTCCAGTCCGCCTTTCAGCTGCTGAAGGGCGCCGGGATCGATATCACCGATAGGGACCAGGACTATATTCATTCACGGTATGCCAGCCACTGCAGCATTTCGGCCAGCACGAATCTCTGGTTATTGCGCGTCAACTCGGTCACCTTGATGTTCCTGGTCAGACGGATGGTGTCAGCCAGCGGATGAGGCTTGAGGGTTATGGTGCCCAGCACCTTCTTGGGGCAGCTCAGCGCGTCCTGCACGGCCTGGATAAAGCGGGGTGAGAAAAGCTCCATCTTGCCGATCTCATCGATGACCACGACGTCGTTGTGCTCGATGGCGTCGTAGATGGCATCGACGCCGGTGGTGTTAAGCACATCGATGTCAACGCCGTATTTTCCCACGCGGAAGGGGCTTTCGATGGTGATATGCGCCAGCACACCCTCTTTTTCATCCAGGGTGACAATGCGGAAACCTTCGCGTATACCTACGTTCCGGATTTCCTGCGTGAAGAAGCCGCCAGCATTACACTTGGACTGCGTGATGGCCTGTTTGATGATGCTGGTTTTACCTGTGCCGGGCATGCCCGTTAGCAGATAAGCTTGCCCCATCAACCCCCTTCGGCGGACTCTGCCTTCTTTTTCCGGCTGGCAGGCTTCTTGGGCGCTGCCGCCTTGGCTGCCGAGGCAGACCCGGTGGCGGGAGTGGCTTTCTTCTTGACAGGCGCCTTCTTGGCTTTCTCTGCCTTTTCAGCCGCTTCAGCCTTTACTGGCTCGGGCTTCTCTTTCTTAACCGCCGGCTTTTTGACGGGCGGCGTTTTAAGCATGTCGGCCAGGGCTTTGACGGGTTTGGGTATCTCGATCTCTTTCCTGGCAGCTGTCTTGACAGCCGGTTTGGACATTACGCCTGAGGCGAGGTTCAGAGCCTTCCTGCGCTCCTCAAACTTTTTTCTCTTGCGGCGATGCTTGAGCAGGGCCATTTTCTTGCGTTTGTTCATCTTAAATCACCTGATATCTTCACATTATTAGAACTTGCTATGTATTATCGCTAATGCGGCCGTAGATTTCAACTTCAGCCGTCATTTACGAACCGTATTTCCGCCTCGCCCTGGACGATAGCTCGGTTAAAAGGTTATATGTATATTCCACACCGTCGTGCGTGAGGGACAGCAGCGCGCAGCTGGGCGTGACCAGGCTCTGCCTGACCACCTGCCTGATGGAGAGCCCGTCCCGCGTCAGGTGTGACAGCGCGTCACTAAACCTGTCGAAGAGGCCGGCCGGTGTCTCCTTTTTAAGCGTTTCCTCGTCGTTGGGCACGATGCCCCAGGCTATGGCATGGCCGCTGCGGAGGTGGTTCAACAGGTCCTGCTGGTAACTCAGTATCGAGTCGAGATAGTTATAGGCATCGAAGCTGATGACGTCGATGGGCAGGCCAAGCAGCAGGGACCAGTCCGTCCCGCCGCAGCAGTGAATGCCCTTGATGCCTTGGATGCCGCTGAGGACCTCGCTCAGATGCTCCTTGATCTGCCCGTTGGGCAGAGCCACGAAGGCCGATCCCAGCGAAGCCAGATAGGGCTCATCCAGGAAGACGACCGTCTTTCTGGAGAAGGAGCGCATAAAGTGCTCCAGCCAGGACGCCTTCAGCTTGAGGAACCTGCTGACCGCGTCGGCCAGCGTCTCATCGTAAATTATGCCCCTGCCCGAGTCATCGGTGACGCACAACCCCCAGCTTATGGGACCGGTGATCTGACCCTTGAGGACCGGCAGCGCTGCGGAGGTATGGGATGCCAGGTAGTGAAGGCCGGACGCATGCTCCTTATCGATGACATAGCCGTTCGACTTATTCTCGGTCCAGTCATAATAAAGATGCTCCATACCGTGGTCCATATTCGTGCCGTGGTCAACGTGCAGCTTCTGGCCGTCCACTACGATGCCGGGAAAGCCCTGGCTGTACTGGACGTACATATTCTCCAGGTTCGAGCGCAAAGGCAGCTGGGGCCAGGCCGGCAGGTCGACCAGGTGTTTACTGATACCGGCGCAGGCAACAGCGGCATCTTTGTCCGGCATGCCGCCGATGATGGTGGCGGCGCAGTTGAATTCGAGCACGGATATAGTATTCCCCTATTTAACGTATTTCCCGATGATAATATCGAGGTCTTTCCTGGCTTTCTCCGGTATCAGTTCGGGGGCAGTAATTATGGCATTTTCCAGCGCATGCCCGCAACTGCATTCCCTTTGCTGCGGCAGATTGACAATGGCGTGGCGCAGCACCTTTTTAGCCATCTGCAGGCTCTTCTTCAGGTTGGAAACGACCATATCGGCGGAGACGGTCTCGCTCAGTTCATTCCAGCAATCATAGTCCGTAACGATGGCCATCATGCCGTAGCAGATCTCGGCCTCCCTGGCCAGCTTGGCCTCGGGCAGCGCCGTCATCAGTATGACGTCCGCGCCCCATGACCGGTAGAGCTCGGATTCGGCCCGCGTGGAGAACTGCGGACCCTCCATGACTATGACGGTGCCGCCGTCGTGGACGCGTATATCGTTGCGGTGGGCCGAGTCATACAGCACATCGCTCAGGTGCGGGCAGTACGGGTCGGCGAAGGCCACATGCCCCACTATGCCGTTGCCGAAGAAGGTATCCGTCCGCAGGAAGGTGCGGTCGATGATCTGGTCCGGTATGACGATATCCATCGGTTTGATCTTCTCCTTGAGGCTGCCCACAGTGGAGATGGCGATGATGTATTCCACGCCCAGCGACTTGAGGGCATAGATGTTGGCCCTGAAGGGCAGCTCGGACGGGCTTATCCTGTGCCCGACGCCGTGGCGCGGCAGGAAGGCCGCATGGACCCCCTCGATATTGCCCAGCGTTATGGCGTCGCTGGGATCGCCGAAAGGCGTGGGGATGCGCACCTCCTTCATATGTGTCATGCCATCCAGGTGATAGAGGCCGCTGCCCCCGATGATACCTACCCTGGCTTCCTGCATTACCGGACCTCCTGCAAAGTGGATTTAAGATTGCGTTTATAGGGCGGCCTGACGATGCCTTTTTCGGTCACGATGGCCGTTATATATCTATGCGGGGTAACGTCGAAAGCCGGGTTGGCCGCCCGGACTCTACGCGGGGCGATGCTCCGCCCGTTGAACTTCAGCACCTCTTGCATGCCCCGCTCCTCGATGGGTATGCCTTCCCCCGAAACCAGGGACATATCGATGCTGCTGAAGGGCGCCGCCACGTAGAAGGGGATGCCATTTTCCCCGGCCAGCACCGCGACGGAGTAGGTGCCGATCTTGTTGGCTGTATCGCCGTTGGCGGCGATGCGGTCGGCGCCCACCATAACGCAGTCTATTTTTCCCCGCCGCATGAAATGGCCGGCCATGCCGTCGGTTATGAGCGTGACAGGTATTTTCAGCCTCTGCAGCTCCCAGGTGGTGAGCCGGGCGCCCTGCAGCAGGGGACGCGTCTCATCGGCGTAAACCGAGAAGTTTTTCCCCTGCTCGGCCGCATATTTGATCACGCCCAGCGCCGTGCCGTATTCCACGCCGGTGGCCAGCTGTCCCGTGTTGCAGTGTGTGAGCACCGTGAAGTTTTTGCCTATGAGCGCAGACCCCATCCGGCTCAGCCCGGCCATGGCGGCGGACTCCTGCCTGTGTATGAGCTTCGCTTCCCTTTCCAGTAATTTGACCGCTTCCGCCGGCGAGGCCGTCCTGGAAAGCGCCCGCCTCATCCTGTCGATGGTCCAAAACAGGTTGACCGCCGTGGGCCGGGAGGCTGCGAAATCATCCAGTATACGCTCCATCTCCCTTTGAAAAGTTTTTAACGACCGCGTCCTGAGCGACTGCGCTCCCAGCACAATGCCGTATCCTGCGGCGATGCCGATGGCCGGCGCGCCCCGCACCTGCAGGGTCTTTATGGCATTAACAGCCACCCTGTAGTCGGAGATCTCGAGATATATCTCTCCCTGCGGTAGCGCCGTCTGGTCGAGCAGAATCAACCTGCCACCCGCCCACTCAAGGGGTTTCACTGTCCCCTCCCCTCGTATGTCTTCCACTCTTTGAAAGCCTTGTCGAAGCCTGCTAAAAAGGCCTCCCTGTCCGACGGGGTTATGGCGACCGCCAGGCGCTTTTTTCGCACTATCTCGACCGCGTTCCTCTGCGAGAGGTTGGAGGGCAGGTTGACGCCGACGGTCGACCAGCGCGAAGGCCGCAGTGTGACAACCGTGCTGAAGGGGATGCGGAATGAAAACGGCAGGCGGAACCCGATGCGGATGGCGGAGTTCAAAATGCTCAGCCGGACAGGCACAAGCATAAAGGGGAATATACCGGCTGTTACGGCCACCAGCACCAGTAAAGCGGGAACCCACGGCTCTTCGGCCGGCACGAGGGCGGCCGCGGCCAGCAGGATCAGGGCGGGCAGAAAACAGATAAGCCGCATCCAGATATCGCTACGCGGCGTATCTTCGTATACCGTATAGTCCATATGAATAAATAAAGGGCAGCCTTTCGGGCGCTGCCCTTTATTATATCACCACGCGATGGTTTACTTGGCTGCCGCGGCGCCGCTTTTGGCCTTCTTTCTGCGCCTGACGATGAAGATGATTACCAGCACTATGATCCAGACCGGTGAGAATACCAGGACCCAGATCAAGATGCTGAGCAGCACCTTGCCGAAGGCGATTAATCCGTCCACGGCGCCCTTGAAAACGCCGCCGACATCCCAGGTGCTCTGGCCGATGGGGCTGGTTTTGGTCAGGCTGACCTCGATGAGGGACGTGTCGGATGTCCTCTCCAGGTACTGCATGCGGCCCTTGATCCTCTCGATCTGGCCCCTGACGTTGGAAAGCTCACGCTGCACTTCCAGCATGTCCTTAACATTGTCGGCCTTCTTGAGCAACTCCAGGTACTGGGCCTCGGTGGCTTCGTAGTTGCCCAGCTGCGCCTTTAAATCCATGTACTGCTCGGTCACATCCTGGCTGCTGGTGTTCTCGTTGGTCACCTTGACCGCCAGCAGGCGCAATTTGGCCATGGCATCATTGAATTTTCCGGCCGGCACCCTGAATGAGATGAAGCCGCGGGGGTGTTCTTTATCGGCGACCAGGTTGGAGGTGACTATGTATCCATCGTACTGGACGGCCATATCGGAGATCTCGGCCTGCGCCTTGACGATATCGTCGACCTCCATGGACATGTTGCCCGTCCTGACTATTTTGCGGTCAATCTCGGCGCCGTTCAGGCCGCCTGCCGACCCGGCGTCATTATCATAGGACGCTGTTTCCGATGACCTTGACAGAAAGGACGGCGCGGGCGCCATCGGCGCCGGAGCCGGCGTGCTGCCCGTGGACCATTTGATACTTTCATCGTTGGCGCTTTTCTGCGCGCAGGCTACCGGGACAACCAGCGCGGCAACAAGCGCCAGCAGCAGTGCGAATTTTGCTAATCGGTTCATTTTATCCTCCCTGAACATATTAACGCTTGAACAGAATTATGGTTGCGGACTTCGAGGTTATTTTATTGTCGACTGTGTGGAGTTGTCGCCGTAAGTCTTGGTCGTTATCGAAGTCGACGGCGCCAGCTTCTGCGTATCGGTCAGTATGGTTGTCGGCTTGACCGTGTCTGTGGTGGCACCGGTGCTGGAATTGGTATTGGCGCCTGTACTGGTGCCGGTATTGGTGCTGCCTGTGTTTGTGGTACCGGTATATCTGTTGAAATAGATGCTTGAGCCGGTGTTGGTACCGCCGGTCTTATCGGTGCCGGTATTAGTATTTATATTGGTGTTGGCGCCGGTAGGTTTGTTGGTTGTGGGCGGTACATACCTGGGCTTTTGCGGGAATACTTGAGGCTTATTGTCCTGGTTGCCGGTGGTATTCTTCTGCGACCATTCGTTGGCTTTTTTAACGTGTTCGATGGCCTTGATAATGGCCGGTTTGGCCGATTCCGGCGCCTTGTCCAGCGCATCCTGCAGCGTGGCCAGGCTCTTGGCCGTGCTCGAGTTCAAGGCTGTTTTGGCCTTGCTGACGTTGGCTATGGCGCGGGAAGCGGGCACCGGCTGGTTGACAGCCGTTTTACCCGTGCCGCTGTTGTCCTCGGTCGTGGTGGGTTTAACCAGGGTGTTGGATGGAACCGGCTTGATCCAGGACGGCTGGCCGGTTGTGTCCGTGGTTGTTGTGCCGGCCGGCGGGACCTCCGGCTTCTGGGTATTGGGCACCGTGTAGGGG
>Ga0209609_10000783_pt1 | contig 18662 bp, 15 predicted proteins | sample LakKivw325mmetaG_FD_184136 | JGI IMG/M metagenome (GOLD analysis project Ga0209609, IMG submission 184136) | Anoxic lake water microbial communities from Lake Kivu, Rwanda to study Microbial Dark Matter (Phase II) - Lake Kivu water 325m metaG... | ecosystem: Environmental > Aquatic > Freshwater... | reverse complement strand
TCTGCGGTCAGGGTGACACCCTGATTGGCACCTGGCCGACCCGGCCAAGCCCGGCCGGAATCATCGGCTCCAAAGACCGGCTCTACGTCTGGCACAAGCTCGACCGCTGGCTGACCGTGCTCGACGCTGGCACCGGCGCGCTCGTTGACACGCTCGACATCGGCCGGTATCCGTCCGACTGCGCCCTGAGTGCGGATGAGCGCAGGCTCTACGTCGCATATGGGACCAAGCTCTGCGTGATTGACTGCTCGACCCATGCACGACTCGCTGACCTGTACGTCGGGCGCTATCCGATTGACCTCTGCCTGGACCGCGTCAGCAACCGGCTGTTCTGCCCCCTCAGCCACTCAGACGCGGTCGCGGTGATTGACTGCGGTACGAACTCGCTCGTTTCGGTCATCGGGGTCGGGGATTCGCCTCAGCACCTCGGGCTTGAACCGGCCGGACGCCGGATTGTATGCTCGAATTACTGGGGTGCGAGTGTCTCCCTCATTGACCCGGATTCGCTGCGGGTCACCGGAACGCTCGCGACCCGGCGTCAGCCGGGCTTGATTGTGACCACGGGAGGCAAGGCGTACGTAGTTCACGAGGACAACTCGGCGGTGTCAGTCATTGACCCGACGGAGCCGAGCCTTGAGCGAAGTCTCATGCTGTTTGAGGAGCCGTCAATCCTCGCGTGGAATGCGGCCAGCGAGCGGCTGTTCTGCCTGACGAAGCAGGAGCGCATCTACGCGCTGGACCTCTTCGACCGGGTGGTCCTTGACCTCGATGCCGGGCCGCAGCCGACAGGCCTCGTGTGTGACCGGGTCGAGCCCAAGTTCTATGTGTCTCATTATCTTGACAGCTCAGTGACGGTGCATGACGCCCGGACCGGCGCGCAACTCAAGCGCATCAAGGTCGGCCTGCATCCTTCCTGCCTTGGGTTCAATTCGGTCAATCGCAAGGTGTACTGCGGCCGGGAGATGAGGCTACAGGTAATTGACTGCGCCACCGACTCGGTGCGTGCCGGGCTGTCCAACGTCACCCGGCCCAGCGCCGTGTTCTACAACCGGCGGAACAACAAGGCGTACGTTACCGACGCAGCGACCAAGTCATGCTACGTGATTGACGGTGCGACCAACGGCGTGCTCGGAGTCGTCCGGGCCGGCGAAGACCCGACCTTTGTCGGGTTCAACCCGGTCAACAACGAGGCATACTGCACGTTTCCGGGCAGCAAACTGGCAGCGGTGATTTCGGATTCTACCAACTCGATTTCAGACACGCTGCTCGTTCCGGGCAAGCCGACAGTCCTTACCGGCGTGGGAGGCGACGGCCGCATCTTCTTCGGGGACAAGTCCCGGAACGTGCTCTATGCGTTCAGCTCCGAGCATGAGCTTGAGGACTCGCTGACCGGCATCGGCAACGCATCCGGTCTGGCGTGGATACCGAGCCCGCCCTATCCGCTGCTCTGCACCGACGCAGGCAAAGACCACGTTCTCGTGATTGACCCGACCACGAACAGCGTCACCGACACGTTCGCGGTTCCGGCAGGACCATTCTCGCCGCTTGTTGACCCGGGTGCGCCCTACATCTACGTTCCCTGCGGCTCAGGCAGCTCGATTGCGGTCATCGTTCCGCCGGTCGGATTGGCGGGGGAGAGAGGGCGCGGCTTTGCCGCAATGACAGTCAACCCGAACCCGGCCCGGAATCGTTGCAGCTTGACGCTTTCCGCTGCGCCGGGCCGGACGCTCATCGAACTCATTGACCCGAGCGGCAGAATCGTCCGCAGACACGAGTTGCGCGACGGGCAGGTGCAGCACATGATTCTTGACCTCAGCGGCGTGCCACCGGGCGTGTACCTTGTGCGCGTGACTCAGCGCGGCCTCGGGACCAGCAGCAAACTGGTCGTGTCCCGGTAGCCGTCGCTCTATCCTTGACCGGCTGACGTGACTGCCTAATATCTACTCTCAAAAGGATACCCAAATGGGCCGAAAGCGTCACGATAAGCTGCCCGGATTGGCTGAGCTTGGTGCCAGGCTCAAGGCGCTCCGAACCAGCGCCGGCCTGTCCCAGATGAAGCTGTCATCATTGATGGGCTTCAATCCGGCCCATGGGTACAAGTATGTCTTCAAACTCGAGAAGGGCCACGTGCCGAACCCGACTCTGCGCACGCTGCAGAGCTTTCTCGCCGCCTGCGGAAGCAGTTGGCAGGACATCGTTACGGTTCTGCCTGCGGCCGGGCAAGGACGGCCCGCTGCGGCCGAAGACGCAAACCAGCCCAAGCCGGCCGCAGAGGCGAAGACTGAGGCCGCTCCAACCAAGGGCAAACTGAAGGTCGTGGAGAAGCCGGTAGCGCCGGTCTGCATTCCGCGCGACAACCGGCCGGCCCGCGTGCGGCTCAAGACCGAGCTCTTGCTCAAGCGCCGTGACCAGGCCGCTGCGTTCTGGTCAAGGGTCGAGCAGGCCGAGCTTACGACCGCGGACCTGCTGCACGCGCGGCGTGTGCCTTCTTCGCTTCAGCGCCGCTACTTCGCTTTTGTCCGCTCGCTTTGTTCCTTGCTTCAGGCTTACGTCTCAGCCAAGCCCGCGCTGCTCGAGCAGCGGGTCCAGGTTGTGCTCAAGCAGGCGGCAGAGCAGGGCATGGACCCCAAGCTACTCGGAGAAATCAGAGACCTGTGCCGAAAACACCTCGCTGCAAGCCCCGCTTCCTGAGTCCTGGCCTCGTCGCTGTCGGCTTCCTGCTGGTCGCGGCAGGGGCGTGGTCTTCGCCGGTCAGTTACCATATCAACGCCGAACTCAACAGTTCGGGCGACCTGCTCGGAACAGCGACAGTCATAATCCGCAATGAGTCGTCCGAACCGCTGTCAGTGGTTGAACTGCGGCCGAATGAGACAAGAATCACGAGGGTTGAGTGCCTGGCCGAATCGGTCCGGGCCGCGGTCGCTCTGGACAACGGTGTCCTCGTGGTAGAGCCGGCAATTGCGCCGGGCGATTCACTCATCCTGGAACTGGGCTTTGCAGGTCGAGGAAGGCAGGCCGGGCCGCTCGTGGTGTTCCGTGGCTGGTATCCTGAGGTCGGTCCGGGCCGCAGCGCGGATTTCTCGGTCAAGCTGACCGTGCCTGGAGAGTTGGTCGTGGCCGCGACCGGAGGCCGGGTCAATCAGCAGGAGGAGCTGGCATGGATGAGGTGGCCGCCTGAGTTCAGAAAGCTGACCCAGCCGAACCGCAAGGTGCTCGAATTCACTGCCACTTCAGTGCCCGAGTTTGTCTGGGCCGCGGGTGCGGACCTTGTGCTGCTTGACGCCGATTCTTCCCTTGAGGTGCTCGCGCGGTATCAGGACCGGTTCGCGTGGCTGGACGCTCCGCAGGTCGCGCGCGAGGTGATTGACTACTACTCAGGCTGGTATGGGCCGAGCCCGTCGGGTGAATCTCAAATCTCCAATTGCCAATTGCCAATTGGCAATCGGAAATCAGTCAATGGCCATGTCACGGTCGTTGATGCCTACCGATGTCTTGGGAGCGACGAGTCGTATCCGGGACTGGCGCTAGCGACAAGCCGACCGGTCACCTTGACAAGAGTGTTCGAGCAGGCGCTGGCGCGGCAACTGGCATGTCAATGGTTCCGCGGCCCGGACGCACGGGTCACGGACGGACTGGCAGAGTTTTCGGCCATGCGTTTCCTCGAATCGGCGTACGGCCCGGGCAACATGCTGGCCCTGCCTTTCGACTTCTTCGCATTGCGCGGGGCGAGCGCGGAATACGTGAACCGGTTGCTCGTGTACCTGGCTGAGACAAACCACCTGCTTGGGCCTGAGGCGCCTGAGAACCCTCTGTTGCGGCAGGCGTACGACGCACGGACCGGGCTGTTCTTTGCCGGCCTGGCGCGGAGCATCGGGCCGGACAGCTTTGACCTTGCGCTCAGGCGTTTCCTGAGTACCGAGCGGACCGAGGCGGACTTTGCGGACATGTTCGGACAGCCTGCCCGAGCGTGGTTCGAGCGGCCCGGTCCATGGGACAATGCGGTACGAAGCGTCAGGCGCTCGAAGATCGGGACTGATGTCCGGCTGAGCCAGCGCGGCCATGTCGCGCCGGTCGAGGTCAAGGTTGACTACGCCACGGGTATGAGCGAGCGGCTGGTCTGGAACCCGGCGCGCGGTCCGACGCTCAGCCTCGACGGGCCGGTGCGGTGCGTGACCGTTGACCCGGACCAGGAGTTCGTCGAGACCGACCGGTGGAACAACTCATGGCCGCGCCGGGTCGAAGCCAAGCCGGTGTTCAGCCTGCCGAGCTTCGAAGCCTACCAGTGCTTCTATGGGCCGTACGCCTGGTATGACAACTACCACGGCGTCCAGATGGGCGCGTGGGTGCAGGGACGCGAGTTCATCATCGGCGGGCCGTTGCGCGGCCGGCACATGTGGATGCTTTCCGAGACCTACAGTACGCGGCTCGATGACTGGCACACGAGCGCGAGCTACCAGACGCCGGTTTCACCGGTTTCCGACCGGCTGCGCTTCAGCCTGCTGCTTGACTACTCGCTCCTGGCCGCCGGCGTGCGGGTCAACTTCGTGCAGGAACTGGGCAACGCGTTCGGCTTGCCGAACGGGGTCATAGACGTCGGGTACCGGTTCTATGACCTGTATGACACCAAGTTCCGCGACACCTTCGCCTGGGACGTGTCGCGGATTGCGGACCTGCGTCTCAGGCTTGAACACGCGGCCGGGAACCGAGTAGTCCGCTCAAAGCACGCGCTCGTCGTTTCGCGCGGAATGAGCGAGCTCGGCGGCAATTACCGGTTCTGGAAAGCAACCTTTGAGGAGAACCTGCGGGTCGACTTCGGCGCGCGGACCAGCATCACCGTGCGCGGCTTCGCGGGATACATCAACGGCGAGATACCAAACCAGGAGCAGTTCTACCTCTCCGGCGGCCTGTACACGAACCAGGACGAGCCGGTCAGTTGGGGGCTTGAAGGCATGTCTTCCGGCCAGGAGCACTGGCACTATGACGCCGACGTCAACTGCCGGGGTTTCTCGGGTACGTGGCGGCATGGCAGGTTCGGGTACGGCGCCAACGTCTTCCTGTACCCGGTGCGCCAGGTCGCGCTGTTCTTCGACGCCGGCAACGTCTCCGACTCGCCCAGAGTTGCCAGGACTTGGGAGCCGAAGCTCGACGCAGGTGTGAGGCTCAGACTCGGACCGATGTATGCGGACTTCCCGTTCTGGCGCTACTCCCAGGAGGCGGGCCATGAGTTCGCGTTCCGCTGGATGCTTGGGCTCAAGCTGTCCGGGCTTCTGGGCGGCTGACGAGGAATGGACGAAGTCCGGGACGAGAGGGAAGAGGTTGACGCCCAGGTACCGGCCGCGCACCCCGAGCGGGTGTTTCTCGACGGGTTCCTGCCCAGGACCTTTGCTGCGTTCAGTCACCGTAACTTCCGGCTGTACTGGTTCGGCAACGTCATCTCGCTGGTCGGCACCTGGATGCAGAACATCGCCACCGGCTGGCTGGTGCTGCAGCTCACGAACTCGCCATTCTACGTCGGGCTGAACTCGACACTGACCTGGCTGCCGGCCTGGCTTGTGACCTTGCCGGCCGGCGTGCTCGCGGACCGGTTCAACAAGCGCAACCTAATGCTCATCACCCAGTCGCTCCTGGCGGTCTTCGCCCTAGTCCTCGCGGTGCTCACCTGGATTCACGTCATCACCATCACCCACATGCTCATTATCGCCGGCCTTACCGGCCTGGTCGTGACCATGAACGCGCCGGTGTTTCAGGCGATGGTACCGGAGCTGGTGGGCCATCGGGACGTGCTCAACGCGGTGGCTTTGAATTCCGCATCGTTCAACGCCGCGCGGATTATCGGGCCGTCCATCGCCGCCGTGCTCCTAGGCACGGTCGGCGCGGGCGCGTGCTTCGGCCTGAACTCCCTGAGTTTTCTCGCCATCATCATTCCGCTTTTCTTCATCAGGCTGGAACCGCCGCGTCACCATGACACCGACGAGTCGGCCTGGCAGCGGATGCTGTACGGCCTGCGATTCGTCCGTGACCATGCTGACATCCGGACCCTGGTGCTGATGGTGGCGGTTTACAGTTCGTTCGGAATCATCTACCTGCCGTTGATGCCGGTGTTCGCCCGCGACGTGTATCACGCCGGCGCGGGCGGGTACGGGATGCTGATGTCGGCAATCGGGGTGGGCGCGGTCGCAGGCGGGCTGTTCATCGCCACCCACAGCCGCACGCGCTATCGCGGCTGGATACTGCTCGTCGGTACCGGCCTGCTCGCGCTCCTGCTCCTGGGTCTTTCCTTTGCCCGTGACCTCAAGCTCGGCATGGTTCTGCTTGTACTCATCGGGTTCTGCCAGACGACCATCTCGTCGCTTTCCAACACGCTCATCCAGACGCTCGCGCCCGGCCACGTGCGGGGCCGGGCCACGAGCGTGTTCGTGCTGGCGTTCAACGGCATGTTTCCGCTGGGCAGCTTCGCGGCCGGCGCGATTGCCCAGAAATACGGCGCGCCCGCCGCGACTTTCGCGGGCGGGTGCGTCGTACTGGTCTCGCTGGCTATCTTCGCGTCAGTGCGGCCACAACTGCGGCGGTTGTAGGACGCTCACGGCTGACGGCCTACGGCCAACGGCCGGATAGGAAAGGTCGGCAGACTTCTGACATCTCACATCTGACATCTGCCATCTGACATCGTTCTTCGCTTCGTGTCTTTGTGTTATTCCATCCCGCGCAACTGGTACCCATGCCAGGTGCCGGTCTTGAGTTCGCCGCCGACTACGTTGCCTTCATCGTCGTACTCGATGCCGTCGGCGTCTTCCGCCACCCAGAGCATGTCATTGGCCCAGGACAAGGACATCGGGTGCCCGGCGACCGAAAGCCGGACGCTCGTCACGTACTCGCCGTCCAGAGTGTAGATGAGCACTTCCCGCTTGCCGCCCCAGATGAAGAAGTAGTTAGCCGACGCGGCCATCGCCGAGTTGTAGGGCTCTTCCTCGTAGTACTCGTCAATGTCAACGGTGTTCTCTTCTTCGCCGAAGAGGCCGTCATACACCATTACTTCGCCGTCGTCGAACTCGTAGTAGTAGCTGCGGTCCGGGGCGAACCCGATGGAGCTGTTCTCCTCTGAGAAGACGTCCTCGAGGTCGGTGTCCGACTCGCCGTCCTCCGGGTCAACGGTCGCCAGGCCGGAGCCATAGGCCTTGACGTAGAGCATCTCCTCGTCCGGGTCGTAGAAGATGGAGCGGCCGTCGAGGTCAACGGTGTAACTGTCTTCGAAGTTGCCCTTCTTGTCATAGATGTTCAGCTTGCCGTAGTCCTCGTTGCCGCCGTTGATGGTGTAATACCGGCTGCCGTCCCAGGTGATGCCGACGTTGTGGAAGTACACCTCGTCGGTGAAGTGGATGCGCTCGACCGCGGCTGGCACAGACGGGGCCCGCTGGCAAGTCGCGCGGCCGAAGACAACAACGATTGCTGCAGCCGCAAGACACAGACCGACTATTCTTTTCACGGTTCCTCCTTAGTTGGGCAATGCTACTTGACTCCGGTTCCAGGTCAAGCGGTGCGGCGCGGGAACTCCGCAACGAAGTCCTCACCCCCATCCGCTTCGAGCTCTTCGACGTTGGCGAGCCGCCGACGCCATAACTCTACCTCCGATTTCCAAAGGGGGACCGTTTTCTGTCCTGCGCAGACGACCACGCGGTTTGGGGTCAAGCACCCGTCTGGTCAGGCGCTCGACCCGCTCGACAACCTCTGGTGCGCCCAAAGGACGGCCGGTCCGGGTATGGAGTCTCAACCGCGCCAGCGAGTCCTCGCGTTCCGGCACCACCACCAGGCGCACGTGGTTGCTCAACACGCAGGAGCCAAGTATCTCAAGCCCGGCATCGGCCGAGTATTCACCAAGCAGTTATAGGTAGCGCCGGTGGCCGCGCTGAGCCACGTGGTCCGCGACACCGGGAACTACCACACGAGCCATCCGAGGCATACCTGAGCCTGCACCGCCACGCTCACCCGTCAAGAAGAACAGCGTCCCCATTATCCCGTTTGCGCATTCGCAATCGGGTCAGGTCACGCGCCTTGCCGCGACTTGGGTATCCGGCCATGACTGTTCCGATGCAGGTCCGAGGGAGCAGTGCGACTGCCTCCTTCAATCGTTCCATTCACAACGCTGACTCAGGCGAGTTCACTCGAAGCCGGCGTTCCGCTGCGGTCTGACCGCGGTGGAGGACGTTGACGATTCGCGGTTAGAAGGCGGGTTTCGGCCCGTTGACCCGGGGCGGAGGGTTATGTATCATCCATCTCATCATGGATTCGCGACTTAGCTGCCGGAGCATGCGGCGGAGGACAGGACACTGATGCCGCTCTTGTCGGTCGTTTCGCCGGTGTATCGCGCGGCCGGGTGTCTGCCCGAGCTGCACCGGCGTCTGACCCAGGTACTCGGGCAGCTCACACCCGACTACGAAATCGTGCTGGTTGACGACGGCAGCGACGACCGGTCATGGGAAGTGGTCGTGGAAATCGCCGGCCGCGACCGGCACGTCAAGGGCATAAGGCTCAGCCGCAACTTCGGCCAGCACTACGCGATTGCCGCGGGCCTGGACCACGCGCGCGGGCAATGGGTCGTGGTGATGGACTGCGACCTGCAGGACCAGCCTGAGGAGATACCCGCGCTCTACCGGAAGGCGCTCGAAGGCTATGACGTGGTGTTTGCCCGGCGCCTTGACCGAAGGGACAAGTGGCTCACGAAGACGCGTTCACAGTTGTTCAGCCTGGTCTATAACCTGCTCGGTGACATCAGACTCGATAACTCGGTCGCCAACTTCTCGATTGCCTCGGCCGCTGCGGCTGCCGGCGTGCGGCGGTTCAGGGAGCGCAACCGTTCTTACCCGATATTCCTGAGCTGGGTTGGTTTCCGGCGCGCCTTCGTGGACGTCGCGCACTCGGAGCGGTTCGAGGGGAAGAGCAGCTACACCTGGTCCAAGCTCTTCGACTTCGCGGTGGACAGCATCGTGTCTCAGTCGAACAAGCCGCTGCGGCTGTCAATCAGGTTCGGGTTCCTGCTGGCGCTCGTCTCCTTCATCGTGGGCGCGGTCCTGGTGGTTCGCTACTTCGCGTTTCGGATTCCGGTCGCGGGCTGGACCAGCGTCATCGTTTCCATCTGGTTCATCGGCGGGCTCATGTTCGCCAACCTGGGCGTGCTGGGCCTTTACCTGGGCAAGGTGTTCGACGAGGTGAAGCGCCGGCCGCTGTACCTGGTCCAGACATCGGTCAACCTGGACGAAGGGCCCTGCGCGCCGGTCGGCGGACCAGGCACGAGCAGTGCAGATTAACGTCCTTCAATACTTCGAGAGCGGCGCGCTGGCCCGGTGCCCGGACAAGGTGGCGGTGCGGGACGGGGACCGCGACTACACCTTCCGCGACCTCGAGCAGGCGGCGAAGAGCGCGGCCGGCCGCATCATCGGCCGGCGCGACGTCGAGCGCCAGGCGATAGCGGTCTTTCTGCCGAAGGGGTTTTCGACCATCGCCGCGGACTTAGGGATAATCTACTCCGGCAACTGCTACATGAACCTCGACTCAAAGTCGCCGCTGCCGCGCATAAGGAGCATCCTGGAACACGTGGCGCCTGAGCTGGTCATTACTTCGCGCGACCTGCTCGGCACGGTCAAGGAACTGGGCGTGGCCGAAGACCGGGTGCTCCTGGTCGAGGACATGACGGGCCCGGGGCCGGGACCGGAAGTGCTCGAGCGCCGGCGCGAGGCGGCGATTGACACCGACCCACTGTGCATCATCAACACGTCCGGCTCGACCGGGGTGCCGAAGAGCGTGGTGATGAACCACCGGAGCGTGATTGACTTCATGGACTGGGCGTTCGCGACGCTCGCGCTCGACGGCAGCGAGGTCATCGGCAGCCTGTCGCCGTTCTACTTCGACATCTACACGCTTGAGCTGTGGCTGTGCCTGGCAAAGGGCGCGACCGTCGTCATCATCCCTGAGCAACTGTCAATGTTCCCGGCCCGGCTGCTTGAGTTCATGGCCGCGAACCGGGTGAGCTTCATCTTCTGGGTGCCGACGATAATGGTGAACATCTCGAACATGGACCTTCTGAGCAAGGTCAGGCTCGCAAGCCTTGAGAAGGTCTGGTTCGCGGGCGAGGTGTTCCCGACCCGGCACCTGAACTACTGGCGCCGGCATCTGCCTGATGCGCGGTTCGTGAACCTGTACGGGCCGATTGAGATTACCGTTGACTGCGTGTACTTTCCGGTCGAGCGGGAGTTTGGCGACGACGAGGAAATCCCGATAGGGTATCCGTGCCGGAACACCGACATCCTGGTGCTGGCCGACGACAACCGGGAGGCAGGACCGAACGAGCCGGGGGAGCTGTGCGTGCGCGGGAGCTCGCTCGCGATGGGCTACTGGAACGACCCGGAGCGGACCGCGCGGAGCTTCGTCCAGAACCCGCTGAACCGGCACTATCCTGAAACCATCTATCGTACCGGCGACCTGGTCAGGCGCAACGACCGGGGCGAGCTTGAGTTCATCGGCCGGCGCGACTTCCAGGTCAAGCACCTTGGTTACCGGATTGAGCTGGGCGAAATCGAGCACGCGGCGCTCGGGGTCGCGGGCATTGACAACGCCTGCGTGCTCTATGACCGGCAGCGCAAGGAGATTGTCCTTGCATACCAGGCGAAGAATGAGCTGCCCGCCGGCGCGCTGCGGCAGGAACTGGCAAAGTTCCTGCCCAAGTACATGCTGCCTACCGTGCTTCGCCACCTGGAGCGGCTGCCGATGAACGCCAACGGCAAGATTGACCGGCTCGGGCTCGCGCGCGACCTGCTCGGACCAGGGCCGTGACAGCGGTGAGTTCCGCGGCCGAGGTCATGGCCGCGATTGCCGCGGTGAAGAAGGCAGGCCGGGGTTTCATCACCAACCTCTACTCGTCTCCAGAGCAGCTCGACTACTGGGCCGGCAAAGGCAGCCTGGTCATCGCGACCGACCGGGCAATGCTGCTCTGGCGGCGGGACCGGGACTTTGCGCACCTGTACTACTTCGCCGCCGACACCGCCGCACTGGACAGCGCGCTTGGTGGGCGCGAGCGGCCCGGAATCGAGGTCGTTGACCTGGTCGGCCGCGAACCGGAGACGGCACCGCTTGCCGAGCTGTTCAAGCGACACGGCTTCGCACAGCGTACCCGGCTCGTAAGGCTGGTGCGGGCCGCGAGCGGTCAAGAGCGGCCGCAGGACTCGGAGTTCGCGCAGGACACCGAGGCGCAGCCGATTCTTGCGATGCTTGAGTGGTCGTTCGACCGCTATGCCGAGCAGCTTCCGGACCTGGCGGAAATCCTCGCTGCGGTGCGGGCGAAGCAGGTGCTCGTGGTCCGCGAGAAGTCGCAGATTGCCGGGCTGCTCTATTTCGAGCTGGCAGGGCTCACGGCCCGCGTGCGCTACTGGCTGGTGCAGGAGTCGCACCGGGACCGGAAGGTCGGGTCGCGGTTGATGCACGGCTTCTTTGCCCAAAGCGCCGGCGCGCGGCGGTTCCTGCTCTGGGTGCTTGAGGACAATGCGACCGCCATTGAGCGGTACCGCCACTACGGCTTCGCCCCGGACGGTCTCTTGGACCGGGTCATGATGAGCGCCGGGCCGCACGAGTGGAAAGCGCGCCCCGGCTAGGCTATACTTTTCCTGACGGGCCGGTGCGCCGGCCCACTCCATGGAGGTTCGTTTGGACCGAATTGTTGAGATACTCAAAGATATCAGGCCCGAGTTCGACTTCCGGGCCTCGACCGATTTCATGGCCGACGGGCTCTTGGATTCCTTCGACATGGTAACGCTGGTCTCCGCGCTGGACAAGGCTTTCGCCATCTCGATTGACGGGACCGAAATCGTACCGGAGAACTTCCAGAACCTCGCGGCCATCGGCAAGCTGCTTCGGAAGTACGGGGTGAACACGTGAGGTTTCAGTTCAGCGACCGCCGGATCACCGGTATGCTGGCAATCGTGCCGGCGCACGAGCAGAGCTTTGTCGAGGACATGAAGCAGTTCGACTTCCCGGAGTCGCGCTCGCTGAAGCTCAAGCTGGTGATGGGCTATGACAAGCACCGGCTGGTGACGCCCGGGACCAGCTCGTCCGATTTGGCGCTCTTCGGTTTCCGCCACCTGTTCGAGCGGGGCCTCGTCGCGCCGGACAGCCTGGACGGGCTGGTGGTGGTGACCCAGTCGCCGGACTACTTCATGCCGCCGACCTCAAGCGTGATTCAGGGCGAACTCGGGCTCAAGCAGGACATGTTCTGCCTTGATTTGAACCAGGGCTGCGCCGGGTTCGTGGTGGGGCTTGCGCAGGCGTTCATGATGCTCGGGCTGGACTCGGTCAGGCGGGTGGCGCTCGTCAACGTTGACATCCTGAGCCGCAAGGTGTCCACGAAGGACCGCAACAGCTACCCGCTCATCGGCGATGCGGCGTCAATTACCATCGTCGAGCGGGGCGGCGAGGAGCCGGTGTTCGCCAACCTGAAGATGGACGGGACCAGGCGCGAGGCGCTCATCATCCCGGCCGGCGGGTTCAAGCTGCCGTCGTCGCCTGAGACCGCGAAGCTCGAAGACGTCGGGGACGGCAACCTGCGGGCCAGGGACAACCTGAAGATGGACGGGACCGCGGTGTTCAACTTCGTCCAGGTCGAGGTGCCGCCGATGATTGATGACCTGTTGAGTTTCGCCGGCGCGAGCGCCGCGGACGTGGACTGGTTCCTGTTCCACCAGCCGAACAAGTTCATGTTGCAGAAGCTCTGCGACAAGATGAAGGTGCCCTATGCCAAGATGCCGAGCAACGTGGTCGAGCGGTTCGGCAACTCAAGCGGCGTGACCATCCCGCTGGTGACGGTCGCGAACCTGGCCCGCGAATTGACTGAGAGGACATTTCGGGTGTGTTTCGCCGGGTTCGGCGTCGGGCTGACCTGGGGTTCGATGCTCGCGCGGACCGGCGGTTGGCGGTTCTGTGAGCTGGTCGGATACGGCAACTGAGGAGAAGACGATGGACGAATTCTATAAGAAAGTGGCCGACATCCTTGAAGTGGACGGAGTCACCGGCGACTCGGTGCTGGCTGGTTATCCGGAGTGGGATTCGCTGAGCGTGCTGTCGGTGATTGCGATGATTGACTCGTCGTACGGCATCAATCTGAACTCGACCGACCTGGCCGGGGTGAAGACCGCGGGCGAGCTGTGGCAGCTTGTCCAGGCCCGGAAAGGGAAACAGCCGCTGTGAGCACGGTGCGGGAAGCGGGCAAGGCAGGCCCGGCGCTGACACTCATCTCCGGCGCGGCGTCAGGCATGGGGCGGGCGATTGCCCGGCAGTTGTCTTCGAGCCGCCGGCTCTTGCTCCTGGACAAGAACGGGCCTGGGCTTGAGGAGACGAAAAGCGGGTGCGCGCAGCCGGAAAGCCACGTCCTTTGGCAGTTCGACCTGTCCGCTCTCGACACGCTTGAGCAGGAGCTGGCCAAGGTGCTGGGCCGGGCCGGCTGCGTGGTTGAAGCGTTCGTCCACTGCGCGGGCATCGTGACGATTCTGCCGGCCAAAAGCGCCGACCACCGGGCCGCAAAGGAAATCATGACGGTCAACTTCCTGGCCGCGGCCGACATCACCAGCGCGCTGCTCAAGAAGCGGGTCAACGGCCCGGCGCTCAGGAATGTCATTTTCATCTCCAGCATCTGGAGCAAATTCGGCGCGCGCGGCCACAGCCTGTACTGCGCGAGCAAGGGCGCGCTGGACTCATACATGAAGGCGCTCGCGGCCGAGCTCGCGCCCGCGGTCCGGGTCAACTCGATTCTGCCCGGCGCGATAAAGACGCCGCTGGCGACGGCCGCGATGGCGGACGAGCAGATAGCGGCCAAGTTCAAGCGAGACTACCTGCTCGGCCTTGGTGAGCCCGGGGACATCGCCAACATGGTCGAGTTCCTCTTATCCGAGCGGGCCCGCTGGATAACCGGGCAGCAGATTGTCGTTGACGGCGGCCGGACCGTGGACATGTCGCTGAAGTGAGCGCATCAGGGCTGTTTGTCACCAGCGCCGGAGCGACGGTCACGGCCGACGACATTGCCCGGGCGCTGGATGCGGTCAAGGCCGGCGACGCGAAGGTACTGTACATGCACACCGAGCTGTCGTTCGGCAGTGCGGTACCCGGGCGCAAGGAACTTCTGGCGCGGCTGTTTGAGCTTCTGCGGGACACCGGAGTGCCCACGCTTTGCGTGCCCACCTTCACCTTCAGCTTCTGCAACGGCGAGGACTACGACATCCAGCGCTCGCGCTCGAAGATGGGCGTGCTGAACGAGTATATCAGGCAACTGCCGGAGGCGGTTCGTTCCGCGGACCCATTGATGTCGGTCGCGGTGGTCGGCAGTGACGTTGACCTGGCGGCCATCCCGGGACGCCGCTCAATCGGCGCGGGTTCGACCTTTGACAAGCTGCACGCCCGGGCCGGGGCCAAGTTTCTGTTCTTCGGGGCCAGCCCGTCGAAGTGCTTCACCTACACCCACTACGTCGAGGAGCGGGAGCAGGTATACTACCGGTACAACCGCGACTTCACCGGCACGGTCATTGACCGTGGCCGCGCGTCGAAAGAGACCTGGACGCTGTTTGTGCGGTACCGGAACGTGATACCGTCGTCTGAAGGCAGGCTGGAGAAGGCGATGCTTGAGGCGGGCGCGCTCAGGACCGCGCGCTGCGGCGACGGGGTCATCGGCTGCGTTGACGAGCCCGCGGCATTCGACATCATCGCCGGACAACTGCGCTCTGACGTCAACTGCTATCTCGCCCGGCCTTACCCGGGCGACGTCCTCGACCCGGTGTTCGAAGCGCACGACATGGTCGCGCTCTAGGAGGAAGATGTGAAAGTCGAGCTGCTTGAGATTGACTCAGAAGTGTTCGGCAGGAACGTGCTCGCGATTTCCGACTTCTCGGCTTCGGACGACCTGGCTCTAGCCGAGGCCGGGTACGTGAAGAAGTTTCGGCCCGGGTACGTGTCCTGCAAAGTGGCGGTGAACGACCTCGCCGTGATTCACGCGCTTGAGAAGCGAGGGTTCAACTTCGTCGAGTGCCAGATAAAGTCCCTGGTGCGGTTCCGGCGGCCGTTCGACACCGCGGGTTTCCCGTACGTGTTCGAGCGGGTGACGAACGAACGCCAGCTCGGCGACGTGCTGGCGATCGCCGGCGCGACGTTCACCGAGGACCGGTTCACCGCTGACCCGGGCGTTGGCAAGGCGCTCTCGGGCGAGCGGTACCGGCGCTACGTCCGGCGGTCGTTCGAGGCGAAGGACGAAGCGGTGTACCGGCTCGTTGACCCGCGCGACGGCCAGACCCTGGCGTTCAAGACCCACCGCTACGTCGGCAAGGATGAGGTGCTGTTTCTTCTGGGCGGGGTGCACCCGGAGTACAAGGCGGTGGGCCTGGGCACGGTGAACGAGTACTTCGAGTTCAACGAGCTGATGAGCAAAGGTATCAAGCAGGGCCACACCCACATTTCGGCCGCGAACTTCGCGGTGTTCAACCTGGAAATCGGCCGGCTCGGGTTCCGGGTGGTCGCGGTCTACGCGGTGTTGAGGAAGCTGTACGATTGAGCGGCCGGGCGCCACTGGTGGTCGCATTCGCGGACCCGCGGTACGGGTCAATGACCTACCTCGTATCCACGCCCGGGGGCATGGCGGTGGTCGTTGACCCGGTCGAGGCCGCGGCCATGCCGGTGGCAGCGGAACTGGACCGGCGCGGGACGGCGCAGGTTATGCTCCTGCTGACCCACGAGCACTTCGACCACATCTCCGGGGTCAACGCGCTGCGAAAGCGCCCCGGTGTGAGGCTGGCCTGTTCTAAAGAATGCGCGCTGCGCATCGCGGACCCGAAGCTCAACTTTTCCCGGTATCTCGTGGGCGCGGACTACCGGTGTGCTCCGCCGGACGAGACGTTTGAGCGGCTGGGCGGAGCGCTGGAGTTCGGCGGGCTGTCCATGACGTTCATCAGTACGCCCGGGCACTCGCCGGGCAGCGCCTGCATCGCGGCGGACGGGATGCTCTTCACCGGCGACACGCTGATTCGCGATACGAGGACCGTCACCAAGCTGCCGGGAGGTAACCGGCAGGCGCTGGCGTCCAGCATCGAGAGTGTCAGGCGGCGGTTCGGCCCGGATACGACCGTGTATCCAGGGCACGGCGGGCCGTTCCGGCTGGGCGAGACCGACGTCGCCGTAGCGCTCAAAGGGGCGAGCTGACGTGGCCGGACTGAGCCGAATCCCGTTCAACCGCGCGGTGCTGACCGGCTCGGAACTCGACTACGTTCGCGCGGCGATTGACGGCGGGCACATCTCAGGCGACGGCCCGTTCACCAAACGCTGTCAGCAAATGCTGGAGCAGGCGCTGGGCGTGCGGCGCGCGCTCCTTGCGACCTCGTGCACCCACGCGCTGGAGATGGCGGCACTGCTCCTGGACCTCGACCCCGGTGACGAGGTCATCGTGCCCGCGTTCACGTTTGTCTCGACGGTGAACGCCTTCGTGCTGCGGGGCGCGCGGCCGGTGTTCTGCGACGTCCGGCCGGACACGCTCAACCTCGATGAGTCACAGCTTGAAAGACTTGTCACTGACCGCACCAAGGCAGTTGTGCCGGTCCACTACGCCGGAGTCGGGTGCGCGATGGATGTCATTGCCGAGGTCGCGCGAAGGCGCGGATTCACCGTGGTCGAAGACAATGCGCACGGGCTGTTCGGCAAGTACCGGGGCAGGTTCCTCGGCACGTTCGGCGCGCTGGCGACCCAGAGCTTTCACGAGACCAAGAATATCACCTGCGGCGAGGGCGGGGCGCTCTTGGTCAACGACGAGCGCTACGTCGAGCGGGCGGAGATTCTGCGCGAGAAAGGGACGGACCGGAGCCGGTTCTTCAGAGGTCAGGTTGACAAGTACACCTGGGTTGACCTGGGCTCAAGCTACATACCGTCCGACATCCTGGCCGCTTTCCTCCTGGCGCAACTGGAGCAGCGCGAAAAGGTCCAGGAGCGGCGCGAGTTCATCTGGCGATACTACTACGAGCATCTTGCCGCATGGGCCGGGGAGAACAACGTCCGGCTGCCGGTGGTCCCGGCCGAATGCAGCCAGACCTATCATATGTTCTATCTGCTGTTGCCGTCGCTTGCGTCACGCCAGGCGCTGATTGCGCACCTCAAAGAGCGCGGCATCCAGGCGGTGTTCCACTATCTGCCGCTGCATCTTTCGCGGATGGGCCGGCGTTTCGGCGGCCAAGAAGGCGACTGCCCGGTTGCCGAACGGGTGAGCGACCAGCTCCTGCGCCTACCGTTCTACAACAGCCTGGATGAGTCGGACTTGGACCGGATAGTGACCTCAGTGAAGGCATTCCGGGCTGGATGAACGGTACATCCGAGCAGCACGCCGGTTCGGTCCGGCGGCAGACCGGTTCGGTCGCCAATTGGACAATGCTCGCAATTGCGGTGCTCGGTTACCTCTGGCTGGGCTGGCAGGTGAAGGACGGGCTTTACCTGCCGTCGGTAACGGACGAGTTCGGCTACTACGCGGGCGCCCGGGTGTTCGCTGAAACCGGCAGGCTGCACGGCGTGCTGCTGTGCGGTGAGTCGGTTGCCCGAGTCGGGGAGTTCGGCGGCCACGGCGGCGCCTATGCCGTGCTGCACGGGCTGGTCGGCCGGGTCTTCGGCAACCACCCGATGAATATCATCATCACGAATGCCGTGCTGCTCCTGCTGGCGCTGGCGCTCGTCGGCCTGCTGCTCGGCGACGTGCCGCTCGACAGCCGGCTTACGGTGATCGTCACGGTCCTGCTCTATTTGCTGGTGCCGGTGACGCTGTTCTCCTACATGCAGGAGATACTCCACGTGTTCATCGCCGCGGCGCTGGGCACGCTCCTGTACCGGGCGTCCCGCGAGAGCCTGCCGCGCGCGCGGACGCGCTGGCTGGTCGGCTATGCCGGCGTCGTGGTTGTCGCCACGCTGTTCCGGCCGAGCTGGGCGATTGCCATGCTCGGTCTCATCCCGCTCGCCGCCGGCTGGCGACAGCTCATGGCCTTCACCGGCTTGTCGGTCGCCGCCATGCTGGCCGCGTTCGGGTACTCCGCCTTGTTCCTCGCGCCCTTTCCGTACGGCTTCCTGCCGCACGCGATGGGGGTGCTCGGCTCGGGCAAGCTGCTCTCGTTCTTCGGGCTGGTGGCCGGCAACTTCGGCACGAACGTCGGCAGGTACTTTGCCAGCCCGGCGCCGTTCAACGTCCCGCCCGGCGCGGACAACGCCGCGGTCTTCTCCGCCCAGATCAACCTCGCCTACGCCGCGGCCAAGTACCTCCTGTTCACGCTCACGGTGACCTGTATCGTTGTCGGCTTCATGCGGCGCGACCGGCTGGCGTTGGGCGTGGGGCTTGTCGCCCTGGTGACCTTCGGGCTCCTGTTCACCGCATATGACGCATTCGACTGGCGCGAGCAGCGTACGCTCGGGCCGCTCATCGTGCTGCTGGCGATTGCCATGATTCCTCACCGGCGGGTGGCGACGGTGGTCGCGGTCATCCTGCTGGCGCTCTTTCCCCAGGTCGTGAGCTTCACTCAGAACGTCGTGATTGCCCGCCATCGCGCGGTCGCGACAAAGTACCGGGACAGCCCGGGCTACGTCGAGCAATGCCGGGGCATCGGGAACATGCTCCACGA
>Ga0209609_10000779_pt1 | contig 18691 bp, 16 predicted proteins | sample LakKivw325mmetaG_FD_184136 | JGI IMG/M metagenome (GOLD analysis project Ga0209609, IMG submission 184136) | Anoxic lake water microbial communities from Lake Kivu, Rwanda to study Microbial Dark Matter (Phase II) - Lake Kivu water 325m metaG... | ecosystem: Environmental > Aquatic > Freshwater... | reverse complement strand
TCAGATATAGTTGTAGACATACTTATTAATCAGAGCGAGTGCGGCGCCAGTTCCACAGGTTTGGTTGCCTTGGCCTTTTTCTTTTCGGTTAAACCCAGCCGGTTAAAGACGCTATCTACATGCCTTAAGAAATAGTTGTAGTCGAAAAGCGATTCAAGTTCTTTATCCGATAGGTGGGTTTTCACTTCGGAGTCGGTTTTAAGCAATGCCAGGAAACTCGTTTTCTCTTTCCAGGCTTTCATGGCATTGTTCTGTACCAGTTTATACGCCGTCTGCCGGCTCAGTCCTTTGTCAATCAAAGCAATAAGCACCCTCTGGGAAAATACAAGTCCCTGCGTAAGCTCGAGATTCCGGCGCATGTTTTCAGGATAAACTATTAAGCCTTTCATCACCGATGTGAAGATAGTCAGGATATAGTCCAGTACCAGGCAGGAATCGGGCAAGATAACACGTTCGTTAGATGAATGGCTGATGTCTCTTTCGTGCCATAATGCGATATTTTCCATTGAGGTTAGAGCATTGCCTCTTATCAGTCTGGCCAGGCCGCAGACGCGCTCGCACAGCTCAGGATTGCGCTTGTGGGGCATGGCTGAGGAGCCGGTTTGTCCCGCGGCAAAAGGCTCTTCAACTTCCAGTATCTCGGTGCGCTGCAAGCTTCTGATTTCCGTAGCGAATTTTTCCAGAGAGCCGGCGGTGATTGCCAGCGTTGTGACGAACTGAGCATGGCGGTCTCGTTGAATAATTTGGCTGGATATAGGTGCCGCTGTTAAACCCAGCTTGCGGCAAGCCATATTTTCGACTTTGGGGGGTACTGTGGCATAGGTGCCCACCGCTCCCGAGATTTTGCCCACGCTGATAATTTTTAGCGCCTCGGCCAGCCTGGCGGCGTTGCGTTTCATTTCCTGCGCCCACAGCGCCAGTTTAAGACCAAAGGTGATTGGCTCGGCATGAACCCCGTGAGTTCGCCCTATCATCAAGGTGCGCTTGTGCTCGATAGCTTTATCTTCCAGGACTGAAATCAATTCGGCAATATCCTGAGCCAGGATTTTAGAAGACTCTGCTAACTGCAGGCTAAGCGCAGTATCCATTATATCGGAGGAAGTTAGCCCAAGGTGTATAAAGCGTGATTCTTCACCGAGCCCCTCGGCCACTGTCTGAAGGAAGGCGGTGACATCATGATGAGTCACTTTAAGTATTTCAGCCATGCGGTCTATGTTGCAGGTAGCTTTTTTTATTTTGGGAATGGCCTCCTTGGGAACAATGCCTATTACCGCCCAGGCTTCGCAGACAGCAATCTCCACCTGAAGCCATTTATCGAACTTATTTTCTTCAGACCATATTTTTTTCATCTGAGGCCGGGAATATCGTTCAATCATCTTCTTTCTCCAGTTCAGGTCTCAGCAATTTTCCGTTTATGTTCTTCATAGGCGGCCTTTATTTCCTTATGCTTGATGCCCAGTATCTGTGCTGACAGCAGAGCGGCATTCTTGGCGCCCGGAGTTCCGATACCGACGCAGGCTACCGGTACACCGGCTGGCATCTGGACAATTGAATAGAGGGAGTCTATGCCCTTGAGATCGCTGGTTGGCAGCGGTACGCCGATTACGGGCAGTACTGTCCAGCTGGCCACAACTCCCGGCAGATGTGCCGCAGCTCCAGCAGCAGCTATTATGACTTCAATTCCCCGTCCCGTGGCTGCCGAGGCATATTGACGTACCTTATCAGGATTCCTATGGGCAGACAGTATCGAGAATTCGTATTCAATACCGAGTTGTTTCAGCATATCCAGCGCCGGCTGTATTAATGGCTCGTCCGTTTTACTGCCTATGACCACGCCGACTAATGGCATTCAATTAACCTCCCTGGCTGCGATGTCTGTGCGGTAATGGCAGCCATCGAAATTTATTCGAGGTATATTATCGTAAACCTTGACCATCGCTACCTCCATGCTTTCGCCCGTAGCAATTACGGTTAGTACTCTGCCTCCGCTGGTGTAAATCTGAGAGTCCTCGCCTAGTTTGGTCCCAGCATGGAAAACAATAACATCATTATCCAATTTATCCAGTCCTGTGATTTTGAAGCCTGTTTTGTAGCTGCCTGGGTATCCTCCTGATGCCATAACCACACCAACACAGGCGTCTTTAGCCCATTGCACCATAACCTGACTGAGATTATTATCCACTACGGCAAGAAGAATGTCTACCAGATCGGTCCTTAAACGCGGCAAAATTGCCTGGGTCTCCGGGTCGCCGAATCGGGCGTTAAATTCTAACACTTTTGGGCCGTCGGCGGCTATCATCAATCCGGCGTAGAGAACGCCTTTGTAGGGCATACCTTCCTGAGCAAGGCCTCGTATTGCGGGCTCAAGAACAGTCCTGGTTACCTGGGTCGTCAGTTCGGTGTCGAAAAAGCCGGGTGGGCTATAGCTGCCCATTCCCCCCGTATTGGGGCCACGGTCGCCATCGAACACTCTCTTATAGTCGCAAGCGGGGACCATGGGAACTGCCCTTTTACCATCGGTGAAGGCGAGCAAGCTTACTTCTTTGCCTGTAAGGCATTCCTCGATTATAACCTTATCGCCTGAGGCGCCGAAGATTTTAGCTTCCATAATATCGGATAGCGCTTTGGAGGCTTCTTCTTTAGTACTGGCTACTGTCACTCCTTTTCCCGCAGCCAGCCCATCGGCCTTGACCACAAGCGGCATCGGCCTGGAGTCTATGTATTTTTTAGCTTCCTTGTAGCTGGAAAAGGTAATGCCCTGGGGACAGGGTATGCCGTATTTTTGCATTAATTTTTTGGAAAAGACCTTGCTCGACTCGATCTGGGCGGCGGCTTTTGTCGGTCCGAAAATTGGTATGCCGAGCTTCTGGAATCGGTCTACAATACCGGCAGCCAGGGGCGCTTCGGGACCGACAACAGTAAGGTCAATGTTTAGTTCCTGCGAAACCTTGACCAAAGATTCTATGTCATCGGAGGATATATTCAGTTTGCGGGCAATAGCTGCCGTACCCGCATTCCCCGGTGCGACGAACAAATCAGTGACTTTGGCGCTTTGTTTTATTTTCCAGGCCAGCGCATGCTCTCTGGCGCCGCTGCCAATAACTAAAATTCTCAATACAAAATACCTGCTTCCTTAGATGCTTGGTAGTTGGAGTAGCTGCTATTGCTTGAGCAAGAATGGATTATTGATTTACCTGTCGCAGCCAACCAGATGAGTATAGCCAGTACATCGGTCAAAATCAAGTGGGGCAGATAAAAAATGAAGTCAATTTTTTACGCACTAAGTAAAGCCTGAAATTTTATATATGATAAAATATGGTGGGTAAAATCTTGTTCTACATACTTTACGGCAAAGATGATTTCTCTCTGCAGCGGGCACTGGATGAGATAAAAAACGAGCTGGGCAATAGCGAGATGCTGTCAGTTAATACCAGCATACTGGACGGACAGCAGTTACGTTTAAATCAGCTCATAGATGCTTGCAGTGCGGTGCCGTTTTTGTGCCCCTGTCGGCTGGTTATCGTAAAAGGACTTCTGGCACGTTTCGAGGCGAGGGCCGGGGCGGAGCGTCAGCTAGCCCGCTCCAGGGCGAAAAATAATTCCGCACTTGACGAATGGATGGGTCTGGCTGAGTATATAAAGCGAATGCCGCCGAGCACAGTATTGGTACTTATCGACGGAGAAGTAAAGTCTGGAAACCGTTTAATGAAGGCACTGACTCCGCTGGCCAGGGTCAAAGGTTTTGCGCAGCTAAACGATAGGGATTTGAGTGACTGGATTCAGGAACGCATAAAGGAATGTGGTGGCAAAATCTCATCGGCTGCGTTAAAAGTGCTGGTTGGGCTGGTTGGCGCCGACCTCTGGGTCATGAGCAGCGAAATCGACAAATTGCTTTCATTTTGTTCAGGCGAGCTAATAACTGAAGAACATGTAAAACAGTTGACAAGCTATGCCAGAGAGGCAAATATATTTTCACTGGTGGATGCCATTCTCGAGGGCAGAAGAAGCCAGGCGCAGCGGTTGCTCCATCGGCTACTTCGCGACGGTGCTTCTCCTGCCTACATACTGGCTATGATTGCCAGGCAACTCCGTTTGATTGTGATGGCCAAAGACCTCGGCAAGAAGTCCAAGTATGGAATACCCGAGGGCCTGGAATCGGTCTCGGACTACAGCTTGCAGAAGGCATCGAAGCAGGCTGAGGCATTCACGCTCGAGAGTATAAAAAGGGCATACAATAAATTATTGGAAGCTGATGTAGGAATTAAGACCGGGAAGTATGAGGGTGATCTGGCACTTGACCTTCTGGTTGTGGAACTGGCGCAAAGCTGATTTTATATTCGACATTCGAAAAGGCTTTGTTCTACAATGGAAATAATGGTTTGCGGGAGTGATGTATGGACCGGGTTGTAGCCTTGGTCTTGGCCGGCGGTGCCAGCGAGCGGCTCAGTATTTTATCGGCCGAGAGGGCCAAGCCGGCGGTACCCTTTGGCGGCAAATATCGAATTATCGATTTTACTCTAAGCAACTGTGCCAATTCAGGCATTTGGAATGTGGCCGTGCTGACACAGTTTAATCCGCGCTCATTGGTACAGCATATAGGTGTAGGCAGGCCCTGGGATCTGGATAGGGCCGCAAGCTCGGTAGTCCTGCTTCAACCCTTTTTAAGCCGTTCGGTAAGAGACTGGTATAAAGGTACGGCCGATGCAGTCTATCAGAATCTTTACTATATAGAAGACCAGAAAGTTGATGAAGTGCTTGTTTTGTCTGGTGACCACATATATACCATGAGCTATGACCTGATGATAAATGCACATCGCAGCCGGGAGGCAGACGTTACACTGGCCGTAACTGAAGTCCCTCGTTCAGAGGTTTCCAGATTTGGCATCGTCACTCTGGACCACAATGAGCGTGTTATCAGTTTCGAGGAGAAGCCTAAAACTGCCAAGAGCAATCTGGCTTCGATGGGCATATACGTTTTCGATAAAAATGTTCTAATCAATTGTCTTGAGGACTACGAGCAGAGAAAAGGGGGCCACGATTTCGGCCACAACATTTTGCCTGAGCTTATCGGCAAGCATAAAGTCTACGGCTACAGGTTCCGTGGCTACTGGCGCGATGTTGGGACCGTCCAATCTTACTGGCAAGCAAACATGGACCTAATCACTGATTTACCGGATCTGAACTTATATGACCGTGCGGCGGGGATTCGTACCGTCCATCAGGGCAAGCCGCCAGCCAAGATCGGGCCTAATGCGCAGGTAAAACGGAGCCTGATTTCCAACGGCGCCATAATTAATGGGCGGGTGGAAAGGTCTGTAATTTTTCCCGGCGTATTTGTGGAAGACAACGCTGCCGTAATTGATTCCATTATTTTTGATGACACTTCAGTCGGTGCCGGTGCTGTCGTCGACCGTTCTATAGTGGATAAGCAGGTTTGGCTCGGTCCAGGGTGCTGTATAGGCTGTGGAGACGATATGACGCCGAACAATGAGGAACCGGATAACCTGAATTCGGGCATAACTCTGGTCGGTAAAGGTGCCAGAATACCGGGAGAAGTGAAGGTCGGGCGTAACTGTAAGATAGGTTGCTGGGTGGACGATGCAGATTTTCCAGCTAATAACATAGCCAGTGGCGAGACAGTGGTCAGCAAGACACCGCGTCGCCATCCCCTTTAGGAAATTACAATGAAGGTTGGAGGATTCACTTTTGTACTGCACAGCCATCTACCATACTGTCGTAACGCCGGCCGATGGCCGCATGGCGAAGAGTGGATTCATGAAGCTGCTTCTGAGACATATATTCCACTGCTCGATACCTTATATGACCTCAAGGATGAAGATTGCCGTTTCAAACTAACTCTGGGCATCACTCCGGTTCTGGTCGAACAGCTGGCCGACCCTATGGTCTTGGACCACCTGGCAGAGTTCATCGAGGATAAAATAAAACGGGCCAAATCAGACGTGGACCGTTTTGAAAAATCCGGTGAAGGCCACCTCTTGTATTTGGCCAGGTTTTATCTCGAACGATACCAGCACATCCAGAAAAGTTTCAATGAGAGATTCGAACGCAACCTGATAGCTGCTTTCAGAAAGCTGCAGGATGAGGAATATGTTGAAATCGCCACCAGTGCGGCTACGCATGCTTATTTACCTCTACTTGAGCGCGATTCTGCCATATATGCGCAATTACAGATAGGCAAAGCTAATTATATAAAACATTTCGGCGTGGAACCATCGTCGGTTTGGCTTCCCGAATGCGGTTATCGGCCCGCTTATTACGCTGGGAATCCGGACAAAAGCTATATTAAGCCCGGGCTTGAATCCTTTTTATCCAGACTGGGGCTAGGTTGTTTTTTTGCCGAGACGCATACGGTAGAAGGAGGTGAACCGGTAGGCAAAGCCCGAGGGGAAGTTATCGGCCCCTATGCAGGTGTATCTCGCCGCTATCTGGTACCGTTAACCGAACATTCCGAACCTACTGACAGGACGACATTTTTACCCTATTGGGTGCAGACTCCGGAAGTTGCCGTTATAGGTAGAAACAATAGGACCAGCATGCAAGTCTGGTCTGCCGAGTGGGGATATCCCGGCGACTTTAACTATCGCGAGTTTCACAAGAAAGATGGAGTCTCGGGGCTTCAGTACTGGAAGGTCACCGGAGCCAAGGTAGACCTGGGCTATAAGGATTATTATGACCCGTATTGGGCCAGCCAGCGTGTGGCTGAGCACAGCTCTCATTATGTGAGACTGGTTGAAGATTTGCTGACCGGTTTCTATCAGGAGACCGGCAAATACGGAATTATATCTGCTGCCTATGATACTGAGCTTTTTGGGCACTGGTGGTTTGAAGGTGTAGACTGGTTAAAACAGGTCCTCCGTTATATGGCTCAAAGCGAGTTTGTGGAGCCAACTACGGCCACCAAGTTTATTCGGGAACATCCTCCGGAGGATGTTCTCTCGCTTCCGGAAAGTTCCTGGGGTATGGGTGGCGGCAATTTCACCTGGCTGAACGCGGATACCGAGTGGATCTGGCCGATAGTTCAGTCGGCTTCATTGAAGATGGAAAATATAGCAGCCAGGCACTCCCATGCCGACCCTGCCCTGAAGAAGATACTTAATCAGGCGGCTCGGGAACTGGTACTGCTGCAGTCAAGTGACTGGCCGTTCTTAATTACCACGGGACAGGCACGCTTCTATGCTGAAAATAGATTTCTTGACCACGTTAACCGTTTTCAGAAACTGGTGGATATCGCTGAGTCTGGTCGGTTTGATAAATCGGCAGTAGAATTTTGTGATGAATTGTGGGAACTGGATAAAGTTTTTCCTGAGATCGATTATCGTTCATTTACTGAGAGGGAGGGCCTGCCGAATAAATGAAAGTTTTATTTGTTGCTGCTGAAGCTGCTCCGCTGGTCAAAGTGGGTGGCCTGGCTGACGTCGTCGGCTCTTTGCCCAAAGTTTTGAATGAACTGGGGCACGACGTGCGAATAATGATTCCTGGTTACGGTGCTTTAGATACCTCGCGTTTGTCAGCGACCACAGTCCTGGATGGTTTAACTGTGGCGGCCATGCAAACAGACAAAGCAGTCTCTCTCAAGCTTGTAGAGTTACCTCACGCTATCAAGGTTTACTTGGTTGACAGCATCGATTTTTCAGGCTCACGATTTATTTACGGTAAAGATGATTTAGAACGATTTCTGCTTTTCTGCCGGTCTGTTATAGAGGTAATCAAAAAGCTGGATTGGCAACCTGACATAATCCATTGCCACGATTGGCATACCGGATTGATTCCATTATTGCTAAAGGCAGGAGGTAATGACTACCCGCTGATTTTTACCATACACAATTTAGCGTATCAGGGTAACTTCGATGGTGGATTCCTGGCTCGAGCGGGACTGGAGCAAGACTGGCGATACAGGCCGGCTAATGCCCCGGAACCGCCTTTGTCTTTCATGAGCCAGGGGATTATTTGGGCTGATTGTGTGACAACCGTTAGCGAAACTTATGCGGCAGAAATTCTGACTCCGGAGTACGGCGCCGGCCTGGATTATTTGATGCGCTACAGGAAGGACAGGCTTTTCGGAATCGTCAACGGGCTGGATTACGAGGAGTTCAATCCGGCTGCCGACGATTTCATCGCCAGCCAGTACAGCGTTTCCTCTATAGATAAAAAGATAAAAAACAAAATTGAGTTACAGAAAGAGGCTCAATTTGTTGAAGATAACGAAATACCGCTTATCGGCATGGTCTCGAGGCTGGATGAGCAGAAGGGTCTGGATATACTTGACGCTGGTCTGGACAGTCTGTTCCAAAAACCGAAGTGCCGATTAATTATATTAGGGCAGGGCAGGGAAGAATACCACAATTTGTTAAAGCAGGCGGCCAGAAGATATTCGGGACAGTTGGCAACATTTATCGAGTTTGACGAGAAGATGAGCCATCTTGTTTACGCGGGTTCAGATATGTTCTTGATGCCGTCACGCTTTGAACCGTGCGGGCTGGGACAACTTATTGCCATGAGATACGGCACCGTACCCATAGTTCGCAGTACCGGTGGCCTGGTGGACACGGTGCAGGACTTGACCTCAGACCTGAGCCAGGGCAGCGGTTTTGTGTTCAAGGAATATAGTCCGGAGGCCATGTTGGCTGCCATCCAAAGAGCACTTGATAGCTATCGGAATAAAGCATGGTCTAAAGTTGTACAACGTATAATGACCCTGGACTTTTCCTGGCAGGCTTCAGCTCGGAAATACGAAGCTCTTTATCGTAAAGTTCTGGAGTTATCGAGACGTGACAGCGGATAAGCTGCAGCCCGTAATAGCTGTTGATTTCGGCGGCACTAAGACGATTGTGGCTGCGGTACTTCCGGACAGCAAAATAGTATCGCGAAGATTCTATTTAACACGAGCTGAAGAAGGTGCGCGGGAAGTAATAAAGAGACTTGTGTCGGCTGTAAGCGATTCTATTGTGCAGGTGAAGTCAAAAGGTATGGCACCAGCAGGTATAGGTATAGGGGTGGCCGGCGTTCTGGATATCACGAGGGGAACCGTAACTACTTCGCCCAATTTGCCCGGTTGGCGCAACGTCCCCATAAAAGAAATTGTGGCTGCCAGGTCGGGATTGAACACTTTTCTTATAAACGATGCCAGTGCTGCTGCTTTGGGTGAATATTGTTTTGGCGCAGGACAAGGGCGCAGCAATATGCTTTACATTACAGTCAGCACTGGCATCGGTGGTGGCATAATTATAAATGGCGAACTTTACTCGGGAGCGAGCGGCTGCGCCGGCGAATGGGGGCACATGACACTGGAGCCCAACGGGCCACAATGCCATTGCGGCAATTTCGGTTGTCTCGAAGCACTGGCGGCAGGCTGGGCGATAACCAGAGAAGCTGTGACACGAATGGAAAAGGGTGAATCGAGCTCTATTGCCGAACTGGTAGACGGTAGAGCCGATAGTATAACAGCTGAAGTAGTAGCCAATGCCGCCCGGAAAGGCGACCGTTTAGCTTGCGAAATAGTGGCTAAAGCGGCTAATTATTTGGGCATCGGACTGGCCAACCTGGTAAATATTTTTAATCCTGAGTTAATTGTTATCGGCGGCGGCTTATCTAAGATGGGGAATATGCTACTTAAGCCGGCGAAGCAAGTTATTAAGGAGAGGGCGTTCCGTTTGCCAGCCAGAACCGTACGGATAGTCCGGGCTCGCCTTGGCAGCAACGCAGGAATTATTGGAGTCGCAGCTTATGTTTTTAATTACAGACCTGGAAGAGGAGTGAGAGCATGATTTATTGGGCGCCTCTATTGCATTTCTACCAACCCCCGACCCAAACAAACAGTATGTTGATGAGGATCAGCAACGAGTCTTATCGTCCTCTGGTTGATGTCTTTGAAGAATTTCCGAACGCCCGGGTCACGGTGAATATCAACGGCGTCCTTACCGAGATGCTGGGACAGTGCGGTTATCCGGATGTGCTGGACAAACTGCGTAGCCTGGCTGCCGAGGGGAGAATAGAGTTTACAGGTTCCGGTAAATATCATCCGATACTGCCCCTTATACCCACTGAGGAGATGGAAAGGCAGATAAGGCTAAATTATCAGACAAATCGCAGTCTGCTGGGTGACGTATATAGACCCCGAGGTGTCTTTCCTCCGGAGATGTGCTATTCAAAGGACATTGTCGACCCCGTAATTGAATCACGCCATGAGTGGATTATTCTGAGCGGAGTCGCCTGTCCGGTAGCCTGGCCCATGAACGTTATTCATGAAATAAGTAGCGGGCATGATAAACTGGCCGTATTTTTCCGTGATGATATACTTAGCAATAAAATCAGCTTCCGCAATATCGACGGCCCCGGCTTTATCGAACACTTGAAGCGATTATACAATCCACAGGGCGACATTTATGTGATAACTGCAATGGATGCGGAGACCTTCGGGCACCACATTCAACATTGGGATCAACTATTTCTGGCGCAGATTTTTGAAACACTCGAACCAATGGCAGAGGCTGACAAAACGATGCATCAGCAGAAACCTCTGGCTGAACAGCATCGCAGACTATTCGAGTTCGAAAAAGACAAAACGGACAGGCAAATAAGCATAGTCACTATCAGCGAACTGCTGGATATTTTCCCCAGGAGTGAACGTGTCGAGCCTAGGCCGTCATCCTGGAGCACGTCTGCCGACGATATCAGGATGCAGAATTATTATCCCTTATGGGACGATAAGAATAATCCGGTGCATCAAAAGCAATGGGAACATCTGTCAATTACCATGGATGTCGCTCACAAGGCGGTTGAGGTAGCGGATAATGGTAATACCACGCAGTTTGCCAATATCTCAAGGACGACACTGGATGAGGCGCTTCATAGCGACCAGTTCTGGTGGGCCAGTAAGAAACCTATGTGGGACGTAAACATGGTGTACCGTGGGTTAAATATGCAGCGCGAAGTTTTACTGAATGCTTATAAGGCGATATCTTTGAGCAATACCAAGTCCGAAATAAAAAAGGAATACTATTACAAAGTGGTGGCTGCCAGATACATATTCGACCAAATCACGGATAAATTATACATAGACTGATATATGTGCATATGAGGGGGTGAGTGAAATATGAAAGCTAAAAAGTTATTCGGCAAAGAAGTTATTGACGCTAATGCCAAGGTAGTGGGGAAGATAACCGACATGGAAATCGACATCAGTAGGTCCTCTATACGTTACATTCTAGTGAAATCCGGCTTCAGGAAAAAGGTTTCAATCTCACCCGGAGACATAGAGAAGATAGCTGATAAAGTTGTTATCAGAATTCCCAAGGAAAAGGTGAGATAACGACTGATTAAGCGGACGATTCCTTTGAAGAAGATATATCTGGGACTGGCCATCCATAATCATCAGCCGTTAGGTAACTTCCCTTGGGTGTTCGAGCAGGCTTACCAGCAAGCCTATCTGCCAATGGTAGAAGCGCTGGAAGCACATCCGTATGTACGTCTTTCCTTGCATTACAGCGGCTGCCTTATAGATTGGCTGGAGCAGAACCATCCTGAGTTTTTTGTACGGCTTGCCGGACTGGTTGACAGCAAGCAGGTGGAAATTATCGGCGGCGCCTATTACGAGCCTATATTGCCGACTATCCCGGACACTGACAAATTGGGGCAAATTGCTAAAATGGTCAACTTTGTTAAGCGACGATTCGGTGCCAGACCGAGTGGATTATGGCTCGCAGAGAGGGTCTGGGAGCCGCATCTGGCTAAAATTCTGGCAGAAGCAGGAGTGGATTGGACTCTTGTGGATGACAACGCGTTCAAATCTCTGGGTGTTGGAGATAAAGAACTATTTGGTTGCTATCTGACCGAGGAACAGGGCCTGGCGATCAAAGTATTTCCCATCAGTAAGCAGCTTCGTTATTCCATTCCATGGCACGACGTGGAACAGGTAATAGGATATCTAAATAGTGAGGCTTCGGACGAGCAAGATAGGATAGCCATACTGGGTGATGACGGCGAGAAGTTCGGCGTTTGGCCCGGCACTTACGAGCATTGCTGGCAAAAGGGATGGATGGATAGATTTTTTACTTCTCTCAAAGATAATCAAACATGGATTAATACCATTCAACTGGGTGAATATGTGCGACGGTTCCCGCCCGTAGGCCGCATATATCTGCCCTGCGCGTCTTATGAGGAGATGATGGAATGGTCGTTGCCGGCCGATAAGTCCTGGGAATATACCAAACTGAAGCGTCAGCTTGAAGAGGAAGGCCGCCAGGATATAATCCAGTTCATGTACAGCGGCCTGTGGCGTAATTTTCTGGTTAAATATCCTGAGATAAACCGGATGTATAAGAAGATGCTGCGCGTTCACGGGAAAGTTTATGATGCACACGCAGCAGGGAAAAGGGACGCTGGGCTGAATGAGCTGTGGCAGGCGCAGTGCAATTGCCCGTACTGGCATGGTGTTTTCGGCGGGATTTATCTGGCCGACATCAGAGCTTCTACCTATAGATATCTGATAAAGGCGGAAGGCAAAGCTGGCAAATCAACTCGAAAGCAGCTTCAATCAGGGAAAGGCTCGTCCTCAAACCAGAAAAAACTTGGCTGGCAAAAGTTTGATTTTGATGATGACGGTTGCGAGGAACTGCTGATCGATGGCGAAAAATTCTCGCTTTACATCAGCCCTGGCGAAGGCGGCTCGATTTTCGAATGGGATGTCAGAAGTCACGACTATAATATATTCAGTACTCTAGCCAGGAGGCCGGAAGCATATCATAAGGTCCTAACTGAACCGTCTGTTGAACAACAAACAGGAAGCGGCGACCATGTACCGAGTATACACGACCTGATACGGGTAAAAGATAAGGACGCTATAAGCCATCTGGTTTATGATAGTTATCCGCGGTCCAGCCTAATCGACCACTTCTTTGATTCGGCGACCAATCTGGAACAGTTTGTCAGACGCTCCTACATCGAGTATGGTGACTTTACCGATCAGCCGTACGATTGCGATATAAAAAAGATAAAGAACAGGCTGGAAATTTTGCTGAGACGAAGCGGAACACTGCACATAAAATCCACCGGACCGTCTTTCGAGGTCGAGAAACGAATAGTTTTAGCAGCTGACCGTGACAGTATTCGTGTAACTTACCGTTTGAAGAATGCAGGCAACTCGCCAGTTCAAGCTCTTTTTGGTAGCGAGTGGAATATTAACTTGCTCGGTGGAGGGCATAACAAGCAGGCATATTACCGGCTACCAGGTATGACTCTGGAAGATAGTGACCTGGACTCACAGAGCGAGTTAAAAAAGATCCAGAAGATAATTCTGGGCAATAGAAATCTGGGTTTCGAGCTGGAGCTAAAGGTCAAACCTGAGACAGGTTTGTGGCGCTTCCCCGTTGAAAGCGTTTCAAATTCGGAAGGCGGTATAGAGTTGATTTACCAGGAGAGTTGCCTTGTTTTCCTGCTGCCGCTGGACCTGGCGGCGGGAGGCACGACTGAGATGAGCCTTGATTGCCGTATTAATAAGCTGGTTCAATAATTATAATTCAGGATATCAGAGATAATGCCCCCATTTTAACCATTTGCCGGGCGAGGCTCTTTCCGACTGACTCTGGATTGCTGACATCTCCTTCTTCCATGGCGCGAAGAATACGAACGCCCTCAGCGCCAGCCACCATTCCTACTAATCTAATAGTCCCGGCAGATATGGCGCCAACAGCGGCTATGGGAGCGCGGCAGCCACCTCCCATTTCCCGTAGGAACGCTCTCTCAGCCATAACAGTCTGCCAAGTGGGCTCGTGATTGATTTTGGAGACCAAGGCAAGGACCTCCTTGTCTTCGGAGCGTACTTCGATACCCAGTGCTCCCTGGCCTACCGCAGGTGTGAAATGCTCTACAGGCAGATATTCTGTTATTTTATCTACCGATCCAAGACGTATTATTCCGGCTGCAGCTACTATAATAGCATCGAATTCTCCGTCAGAAACCTTGTGTAATCTGGTGTCAATGTTGCCGCGGATATTAAGCACCTGAACATCGGGACGAAGTGCCAGTAGTTGAACGGCTCGACGGCGGCTTGCGGTGCCGACTTTTATGCCTGCGGTAAGTTCGGAGAGCTTTCCGACTCCGGATATAAGTACATCTCTGGGGTCAAGCCTGGTGGTGACAGCAGCCAGCCTGAGCCCATCGGGAATTTCAGTAGGTAAGTCCTTCAAGCTATGGACGGCCAGGTCGATTCTTTCATTCAGCAGCTCCTTCTCCAACTCTTTAACGAAAATGCCTTGAGCTGCAAATTCATCCAGAGGAGCGTTGGTGTTCCTATCGCCTGAGGTCCTTATCTTGACCAGTTCAGTTTTCAGTGCGGGAAACGATTTTGCAAGAAGGTTCTGCAGTTCTTGAGCTTGAATAACGGCTAGTTTACTTCCGCGGGTTCCGACGGCGATTCGTCTCATTCGGGCTTGTTCCTGTCAAGTTGAAACAGCTCGGTGACCAGTCTGATATAATCCTCTCCTTCTTCAGTATCCTGCTTGAGGTGCTGAATCGGGTGGTGGAGTATTTTCTGGACTATGGCCTGCGTCATTGCTTCCAGGCTTTGTTTCTCCTCTGCGGTTAGTTGAGGTAATTTTTTAAGAGTACGTTTAAGCTGTGCCTGCCTAATGGTATCGGCCTTTTCCACTAGGCTGCTGATTACAGATTTAGCTTCCATTGCCTGCCACTGGAAGGAAAACCTCTTGACCTCGGATTCAATGATTTGGTTTGCCTTGCTTATCTCTGACTCCCTTTGCTTGCGGTTTCGCTCGGAGATATGGGTAAAATCGTCGATGTCGTAGAGAAAGACATTGCTCAGGTGCTTGACCTCCGGGTCTACGTCACGAGGCACGGCTATGTCAATGATTGCCAGGGGGCGATTACCACGGGAGGCCATGACATTTTCCAGCGTCTTGAGGTCGAGGATAAAGTGCGGTGCTCCGGTGCAACTGATAGTTATATCGCAGCTGGTTAGCTCCAGGCCGAGACTGCCTATGTCTACTGAACTTCCGCCCAACATCTTAGCCATGGCTGACGCTTTTTCATAAGAACGGCTCGTAGTAGTAATCCGGGAAACGCCTCTTTCTTTTAAAGCCTTGGCAACCAGTCGGCCGGCTTCACCGGTGCCGATTACCAGCGCTTTACATCGGGTTAAATCTCCGATGGCTTTAGCAGCCTGTTCAACAGCCACTGAACTCACCGAAAGCGGATTCCTGCTTATTCCAGTTACTTCTCTTACCTGTCTGCCTACGCCCAGGGCATGGTGCCACAGAGTCCTCAGCGGATGGCCTACCAGTCCGGCTTTTTCGGCTTCTTCCAGACTATTTTTAGCCTGGCCGAGAATTTCAAACTCTCCGATAATCAAAGAGTCAAGGCCTGAGGTTACGCGAAACAGATGCCTTATAGCGGCCTCGTTTTGAAAGCAATAGATATAAGGCAACAATTCAGCCCCCGAGACATTGGCGTGAGCCTTGAGGAAATCTACTGCCTGCTGAGAAGCCGCTCCGTTGGACACAGAGTATACCTCAACACGGTTACACGTAGATAGTATGAGTCCCTGCTTTATGAAGTTGGCAAGCAGACCTAGTGCCTCTGGGAGATGGTCACCGCTGACAGCCAGTCTCTCCCTGATTTCGATGGGCGTGCTGCTGTGGTTCACACCGGTCACATAAATATGCATGCCTAACGATTTTTTCATGATTCTCTTGACGTCACTGAAGTTAGTTTGGCCAGCATTATTTCTTTAGCTTCCCGAATTTTGTGCCGTTTAATAAGGTCAATGAGAGAATTTAAGTCGAGGGCTGCCTGCCATTCTTCGGCGGTTACCGGAATTCCTTTTTTCTTTAACTCGTTACGGACATCACCGGCAATTTCGGCAAGCTGTGAATATTCAGTTCTTAATTCGTTTTCAAGCTCGTTCTTAATTTTGCGGGCAAGCGCCGGACTTTTACCGGACGTGGAGACAGCCACGATTATCTCTCCGTTCCTGAAATATGCGGGGACGATGAAATCGGAAATATCAGGTTTGTCCACAACGTTGACCAGTATCTTTTTCTTTCGGGTTTCGGTGGCCACCTTTTCGTTTAGCCGTGCATTATCAGTGGCAGCAATAACCAGGAAGGCATCGTTTAAATCCTTCGTCTCATACTCTCGGGTCATCGTCTTAATAAGACCACCATCTGCCAGTCGGCTCAGCTCAGGGACAATTTCGGGACTGACTAAGACTACTCTGGCGCCGTGCTCCATAAGCATTCGAGCTTTGCGTAGAGCTACGATACCGCCCCCGATTACTAGGCATTTCTTGTCTCTAACATTGAGCATAACGGGATAATAAGCGTGCGGCGCCTCCCGATTTTTCATACCGAATATTTAATCCTCGTTTTCTTTATCTCTCTGGTGCTGAATAGGTTTATATGTTCGTGGCCGTCTAGGCCGGCTTCCGATTCTATTTTATCAATTATTTCCAGACATTGCTTCTTGTTATTTGCGTGTACCATGGCGAAAAGATTATAAGGCCAGAGCGTGTTTGTCTGTCTCTCATAGCAGTGGCTGACTTCTGGTAATGTAGCTATGCGCTTGCCCGCTGCATTCACCGTCGCCTTTGCTGCTTTCCAGCAGGACATGGCATTAGCCTTAAATCCCAGTTGGTACTGGTTGACGGAGGCGCTGAAACGGCGCATTATTCTCCGTCGCAGAAGTGCCCGACATCTATCTAGAAATTCTTCGGCATCGATGTCTAGTTCAGTTGACATAAGGTCAAACGGGCGACCCTTTAAGGGCAAATCCGGCTGCAAGGCGTTAATTACAGCACGATCGATGGCTGTAAGGTGCATGTCATTATGAGAAATCGGGCGATGGTCATGTGTGGGCGACAATGATATGTTGGGATTACCGCTCTGGACATGGAAATAAGCTCCTATTTTAAACGTCTCTATGGCCGGCAGGTTTAACGTTGTTTCAGCTCCGATTTGATCTCCCAGTTTACCCGCTGTGTCATCCAGGTCAGCTGACATAGGTACAGCCAGCGTGAACCACATATTAAAGGCATGGTCGCGTTCATAGCAGTGGCTTACCATTGGATGTCCTCTGATTATTTGAGCAGCTTTGTTCATTTGTTCAGCAGATATTTTGGCTGCTACGAGCGTTGTCTGGTAGCCCAGTTTCTTGGGATTCAGTATCGGTCCAATCAGGCGAATGATACCAGTTGCTTTCAGCTTTTCGATTCTTTCGATAACCTCACCGCCCGATATACCCAGCTTTGCTCCCAGCGAGGAGAATGGCTCACGGGCCAGTGGAAATTCCGATTGAATCACAGCAAGAAGGTTTTTATCGATATCGTCGAGTTTCATTTGCCTAGCTGTTCATTTTAAGTGACGGTTGGTACAGACAGTAGGGCTCGGCCTGGAGGTAATCACCGGTTGATTCATAGGCCCGGGCACGGCAGCCGCCGCAAACGTTCTTATACTCGCAGGCGCCACATTTCCCCTTCAGATTTGACAGGTCCCTTAATTCGGTGAACAAGGCGGACTGCTGCCAAATTTGTGCGAAGCTTTTGTCCCTTATGTTCCCGGCTTCAACATCCAGGTAACCGCATCCCTGTATCTTTCCCCGATGTGAGATAAAACAGAAATTTATGCCGGCCAGGCAGCCACGCGTCATCGAATTCATCATTCTGTTTTCGGTTTTGATGTTTTGTCCTTTTGTGGTAAATCCGCTCGAATGTCTTGCACTGGATTTCTGTCTCAGTATTCTCTGGTAATGAGGGGCATCGGTAGGCTTGAAGAAAATCCTGTTGCCCAGTTCATGCTGCTTGTCATACACCCAGTTTAACGTATTCTCGTATTCCTCGGCTGACATGGCTACTTTTTGCAGGCCTTTGCCGCGCCCTGTGGGCACCAGCATAAACGGGTGGAAGGCAACAGCGCCTGACTTGAGCGCCAGGTCCAGCAAGTCGTTGAGGTATTTCATATTCAATCTGGTAATGGTGCTGTTTATTTGCACCTCGATGCCGGCATGTCTTAATTGAGCTATTCCGGAGACTGCCGCCTGGAACGCACCCTGCTTGCCCCTAAACTTGTCTTGGAGTTCCGGTGTTGGGAAGTCAATGCTGACGGCCACTCTGGAAACCGGGACAGCTTTTAATTTGGCTGCCATGTCCCCGGTTATTAGTGTACCATTGGTGCCTACCGCCAGGCGTAGCCCTTTGCCTACCGCGTACGAAGCTATCTCGAATATGTCGGGGCGAAGCAGCGGCTCGCCTCCACTGAGTATAAGGACTGGCCTGGCAACATCGACAATACTGTCTATCAGATGAATGCATTCCTTGGTGGTTAATTCATCTGTATAAACATTCTGCATGGAGGAAGACCGGCAGTGAGCACAGAAGAGGTTGCAGCTTCGTGTTAGCTCCCAGGCAACCATTCGCAGTTCAGGTATCTTATTTACCTCTTTAGCCAATTGGTCTTTCTGTCTGTCAAGTAAGTCCGATTTCGCTGTCCGTCAGGTAACATGCCGGGTCTTCAGTCCAGATGTCTCCGTAAACTGCCTCGGCTCGCACCCGCAGATTGCCGTTGCACAGGTCGAGGTATCGACATCTGGAGCAACGCCCCTTTAGCAACGCTTTTCTGTCCTTCAGGCCGCACATAACCGCCTCGGAGGTATCCACCCAGATGTC
>Ga0209609_10000778_pt1 | contig 18691 bp, 6 predicted proteins | sample LakKivw325mmetaG_FD_184136 | JGI IMG/M metagenome (GOLD analysis project Ga0209609, IMG submission 184136) | Anoxic lake water microbial communities from Lake Kivu, Rwanda to study Microbial Dark Matter (Phase II) - Lake Kivu water 325m metaG... | ecosystem: Environmental > Aquatic > Freshwater... | reverse complement strand
CCGCCTCGGTCTCGAGCTCGGGCTCTTCGCCTCGAGCAGCTGGAACGCGGGCGGGGCCTGGATCAAGCCCGAGAACGCCAGCCGGCAGCTGCTGTGCCGCGAGATCCGGGTCCAAGGCCCGGGCCGCGTCCGGACGACCGTCCCCCTCCCGGACGGCGTGACCGCCTACTGGAAGGACGTCGCGGTGCTGGCCATTTCCGCGGGCGCCGCCGCGATCGACATCTCGGAGCGCATGGACCCCGCAGGCCGCTTGGATTGGGACGCTCCGGCCGGCGCATCGCGGATCATGCGCTTCGTCGCCAGCAATACCGGACAGACCCTCGAATGCCCGAGCCCGAACTCCGACGGCCTGATCATCGACCACTTGAGCCGCGAGGCCGCGACGGTCGATATGACCTATATCCTCGACCGGATCCTGAGCGTCCGGAAAAGCCTCGGCGCGCTGAAGACCTTCATGCTCGACAGCTATGAGGTCCGGGAGGCGGTCGATTGGACGGACGGCTTCATCGATGCTTTTCGAACGCGGCACGGCTACGACCCCGTCCCCTACCTGCCGGCCCTGTTCGATCCGGCCGCACTTGACGCCGGGATGGCCGGGCGCTTCCTCTACGATTACCACAAGACCGTCAGCGATCTGATCATCGACAACCATTTCCGCACGGTCCGAGACGTGCTGGCCAAGTCCGGTGTGCGCCTCCTCGCGGAGGCGGGGCACGGCGGCTCGGCCCGCGTGGACGCCCTCAAGGCGCTGGGCTCGGCCGACATCCCGATGGGGGAGTTCTGGAACCACCAGCGGTTCTGGGTGGTCAAGGAGGCCGCCAGTGCCGCTCATATCTACGGACGGCGCATCGTCGACTCCGAGACCCTGACCGGCTGGCGGAACTGGCAGGAGGGGCCGGCGGAATACAAGCGGCGCTTCGACATCGCCCTGTGCGCCGGGCTGAACCATCCGACCTTCCACACCTTCACCCACAATCCGCCGGCCGCGGGCCGGCCGGGCTTCGTCTATCACGCCGGCGAACACTTCAACGTCAATACCACCTGGTGGGACCAGGCGGGCCCGTTGATCGAGTACATGTCCCGCTGCGATTACCTGCTCCAACAGGGCCTCTTCGTGGCCGACGTCGCCTTCTATTACGGCGACCAGGCGCCCAACCTCGTGCCCTCGCGGCGGATCGATCCCGACATCCAGCCCATCTATCCGGACACGGCCTGCCTGCACTGCGGCCAGCCCAAGCCGATCCAGACCTCCTCGCTCGACCGGGGACACGACTATGATTACGTCAATTCCGAGGTGATCCTGGAGAGGATGAAGGTGTCGGGCGGGCGGATCGTCCTGCCCGACGGGATGAGCTACGCCCTGCTCGTCCTGCCGGACCGGGAGGACATGCCGCTCGAGGTCCTGCGGAAGCTCGGCGAGCTGGTCGAAGCCGGGGCGACGGTCGTCGGCCGAAAGCCCGTCAGGGCCCCCGGACTGGCCGGATATCCCGCCTGTGACGGGGAGGTCAAGGCCCTGGCCGACAAGATCTGGGGGGCCTGCGACGGCGGCGCGGTCAAGGAGCGCGCCTACGGGAAAGGCCGGATCGTCTGGGGCATCCCTCTCGACGACCTCCTGCGCGACCGGGGATTGGGGCCCGACTTCCGGCCGCTCGGCGTCGCCAACGCCGACCAGCACATCGATTTCATCCATCGGGCCACCGCCCGCGAGGACATCTACTTCGTCTCCAACAGCGCCAAGGGACGGGAGACCTTCGACGCCGTCTTTCGGGCGGGGGAGGGCCGGACGCCCGAGCTCTGGGACGCCGCCGCGGGAACGATCGTCCCGTGCCGGTCGTTCGCCCGGGTCGAGGGCGGCTGCCGGCTGACGTTGGAGCTGCCGGCCTACGGTTCCGTCTTCGTGGTCTTCCGCGAGACGCCGACGCCGGCGGCCTTCCTGTCTCCCGAGCCGCTGGAGGCGGCGGGCGACGACCGGCTTGCGATCGCCGTCCCCGGCCCCTGGACGGTTCGCTTCATGCCGGGCCGGGGCGCGCCGGGATCGGTCACCTGGAGCCGCCTGATCGACTGGACCGGATCAGAAGATCCCGGCATCCGCTATTTTTCGGGGACGGCAAGCTATACCGCCGAATTCGAGATCGACGGGACGGTGTTCGGCGATGGCCGGGGCCTGCTCCTCGACCTCGGATCCCTGGGGGAGGTCGCAGAGGTGACCCTCAACGGCCGGAACCTCGGCATCCTTTGGAAGGAGCCCTTTCAGACAGATATCACGGACGCTTTGCGATCGGGACGGAACGTTCTCGAGGTCAAAGTCACCAACCTCTGGAACAACCGTCTCGTCGGCGACCTTCTGAGTCCAGGCCAAAAGCCCTTGGCCCGGACCAACATGGTCCTGAAGCCGCGGGACCTGATCCCGGCCGGGCTATTCGGGCCGGTGACCATCCGCCGCGCCGTCGCCCGGTCATCTTGCGGTCCGAAGGCCACGCCGGTGCCGAGGGCAAGGTTATGATCCCGGCCTCCTTAATGGAAGGGAACGTTGCGACCGGGCCGGAGGGCCCGGGAAGAGGACGGAATAGCATGAAGAAATTTCTCCCCTTTATGGTCGGGATCGCCCTGATCCTCTCGGGCTGTTCGCGCAGCCCCGACGTCCAAAGACCCCTCTCCCAAGCCGAGTCGGCGGCCCGGGCCCTGGCCACGCGTCTCCTCGCCGGCCGCGCGGAGGGCTTCGTCTTCGAGGAGATCGCCCCGGAGGATGGGCGGGATGTCTTCGAAGTCGAAAGCCGGGGCGATCGGATCGTCGTCCGGGGCTCCACGAGCGTGGCCATGGCTTCGGGCCTGAACTGGTACCTCAAGACCATGTGCGGGTGCCTCATTTCCGTGAGCGGGGATCAGCTCGCCGTTCCTACGCCCCTGCCTCCGGTTTCCTCAAAGGTCCGCGTGGCGACGCCTTACGAGCACCGCTACTTTTTCAACTATTGCACGTTCTCCTACACGATGGCCTGGTGGGATTGGCCCCGCTGGGAGCGCATGATCGACTGGCTCGCCCTCAACGGCGTCAACATGCCGTTGGCGGTGACCGGCCAGGAGGCCGTCTGGGTCGAGGTCCTGAGGGAGCTCGGTTTCGGCACCAAGGAGATCGGTGACTTCCTGGTCGGCCCAGCCTATCTGCCCTGGGGCTGGATGGGGAACATCGACGGCCTGGGCGGGCCGCTGCCCGAGTCCTGGATCCGGAGCCACGCGGAGCTGGAGCGGAAGATCCTGGCCCGCGAACGGGAGCTGGGCATGACGCCCGTGCTGCAGGGATTCACGGGACACGTCCCGCCGGCGCTCAGGAGCCTCTACCCGTCAGCCCGCATCAGGCAGACGGGCGACTGGTCGGCGGGATTCTCCGGGACGTACTTCCTCGATCCCGTGGATCCCCTCTTCCGCCGGATCGGCCGGCTGTTCATCGAGAAGCAGACGGCCCTCTTCGGCACGGACCACCTCTACGCCGCCGACACCTTTAACGAGATGGATCCGCCGTCGGGCGACCCGGACTTCCTCCGTGGCGTCAGCGGCGCGATCTACGGCGCGATGGCCGAGGCCGATCCCCGGGCCGTCTGGGTGCTTCAAGGCTGGTTCCTCTACTACTCGCCGGCCAAGTTCTGGACGGAGGCCAGAAGCCGGGCGTTTCTGGGCGCCGTTCCGGACGACCGGATGATCGTCCTGGACCTTTTCGGCGACCAGCACCCGATCTGGGACAAGTTCCAGGCATTCTACGGAAAACCATGGATCTGGAACGTTGTCCACAATTTCGGAGGCAAGACCAGCCTCAACGGCGACCTCCCCGCGATGGCCGCTAACCTCGCCGCCGCGATCGGGAGCCCCGACCGGGGCCGGTTCTCCGGCATCGGCATGATGATGGAAGGCTTCGGCGACAATCCCGTCGTCCAGGAATTCGTCATGGACATGGTCTGGCGGACGGTCGTCCCCCCGCTCGGCCCCTGGATCCGCGATTACGCCCGCCGCCGCTACGGCCGCGAAGATCCGGAGATCGCCGGAGTGTGGGACACGCTCCTCGACACGGTCTACAAGACGCCCGTCCAGAGCGGCTCCCTCGTCCGCGACCGCCCCGGCCTCTACGAACCCCAGCGGGCCTACCGGAGCGTCCCGACCGTTCCCTACGATGAGCGGGCCCTGGCCCAAGCCTGTCTGAAGTTCTTATCGCTCGCCGACAGGCTCGGGAACCTCGACACCTACCGTCTGGACGCGGTGAACCTGACCCGCCAGGTCTTCAGCAATCTCTCCAACGCCTTCGTCAAGGATATCGACCGCGCTTACCGGAGCGGCGATCTCGCCGGACTGCGGGCCGCGGGCGGAAGGCTCCTGGAAATGATCGAGGACCTGGACGCCTTGCTCGCGACTCGGGAGGAGTTCCTGCTGGGCAGGTGGCTCGCCGACGCGAAGCGCTGGGCGGCCGACGAAGCCGAAAGCCGCCTTCTCGAATGGAACGCCCGCAACCTGATCACGCTTTGGGGGGCCCAGTGCACGGAAGGGATGTTCGACGACCTCAACGGCTACGCCCAAAGGCAATGGTCCGGCCTGTTCAAGGGATATGACCTCCCCCGTTGGAAAGCGTTCCTCGGAACCCTCGAGACTTGTCTGAGCAGCGGCCGTCCCTTCGAGCGGGCGGGCTATGTCCGGGAGATGTGCGCCTGGGAGCAGGCCTGGTCCCGGGGCCGCGAGATCTATCCGGCGGCCCCGAGCGGTGATCCGCTGGACCTCGCGAAGGCGCTTTTTAATAAATACGGACCGGATATTTTCGGCGCGGCCGGCGGTCCGGCTGAGGCCGAGAGAAAGGAAAATCGACATGAATAGCTTGCGATCGGCCTTTGTCTTCTTCCTCATCCTGATCTGCGCCGCCGGCGCCGTCCTCGTCGGACGGCCCACGGGCCCCGACGGACAGGCGGCCGCGGCGTCCCGCCGGACGATCGCCCCGACGTGGGAATCCCTCGCCCGGATCCCCATTCCGCAGTGGCTGCGCGACGGGAAGTTCGGCATCTACACCCACTGGGGCGTTTACTCCGTCCCGGCGGTGGGGCCCAACGGCACCTGGTATTCGCACAATATCTATATGAACCCGAACTCGCCGGAACGGGCCTACCATGAAGCCACTTACGGGCCGCTCGAGAAGTTCGGCTACAAGGACTTCATCCCGATGTTCACCGGGGCCAAGTTCGACGCCGACGAGTGGGCGGAGCTCTTCCGCCGGGCGGGCGCCCAATTCGCCGGCCCCGTGGCCGAGCACCACGACGGCTTCTCGATGTGGGACACGGCCTATTCGGAATGGAACGCGGCCAAGATGGGCCCCAAGCGGGACATCGTCGGCGAGTTGTCCGTGGCCATCAAGAAAGCCGGGCTGAAGTTCGTCACCGCCTTTCACCACGCCGAGAACTGGTACTTCTTCCCGGTCTGGGACAAGCGCTACGACTGCGGCGACCCGCGCTATTCCGGCCTCTACGGGCCGATCCACGAGAAGGGCGCCCAGCCCGACAAGGCCTTCCTGGACCGGTGGGCGGCCAAGGTCCGGGAGGTCGTCGACAAGTACCGGCCCGATTTCCTCTGGTTCGACTTCGGCCTGGGCTTCGTCCCGGAGACATACAAGAGGGATGTCCTCGCCCACTTCTTCAACACGGCGGCCGCGCAGGGCCGGGACGTCGTGGTCAGCTACAAGGACCACGATCTGCCGGTCGGTGTCGGGATCAACGACCTCGAGCTGGGGCAAGAAAAGGAGATGACCTACCACGAGTGGATCACGGACTCCTCGGTGGACAACCAGGGGGCCTGGGGCTACGTCAGGGGAGCGGGCTTCAAGACGACCGAGAACCTCGTCCACAACCTCATGGACCGGATCAGCAAGAACGGCTATCTCCTCCTCAACGTCGGCCCGAAACCGGACGGCACGATCCCGGAGGAGGCGCGGCAGATCCTGCTCGGGCTGGGCCGGTGGCTCGAAGTCAACGGCGAGGCCGTTTACGGGACCCGGCCCTGGGTCGTCGCCGGCGAGGGACCGACCAAGCTCGAAGGCGAAGGGGCCTTCAACGAGCGGGACAACCTCCGTTACAAGGCCCAAGATATCCGCTTCACGGCCAAGGGAAACGTCCTTTACGCCACGGCGCTCGGCTGGCCCGGCGAGAAGATCCTCATCAAGAGCCTGGCCGGTGGACCCGATCCGGGGCGGAACTTCTGGAACGGCCTCTATCCGTCCGAGATCGTCTCGGTCAGCATGCTCGGCGACGGCCGGCCCCTGAAATGGGAAATGACCAAGGACGGGATGGCGATCGAGACGCCCCCAACGAGGCCGTGCGCTTACGCCTATGTCTTCAAGATCGTGCGGCGCGCGCCGTTCTGAGCGGGTCTCCGTCCCGTCCGAGATCAAGCGGCCAACTGACCCTTGGATGCCAAGAAGCGGTGCGCTTCAAGTCCAGCAAGCCATGCTTCTGCCAATCGTTTTAGGCCTGCCACATCGCATAAGGAGGCATGGTAGGCTTTCGAGTATGCAGTAGACGCTCGGCGCGGCCTTCAAGGCGAACGTGATTTTAGAGCGTGCCAGCTTTTTTCTGCAACATTAATATCTCGATCCGGAAAAGGCTCCAGCATCCACCCCCTGATGATCGTACTGCCTGGGCTTCCACACTTGTAGTCATAGAGCAAACAAATCACTTGACATTCAAAATATTTTTTACTATTCATTACTTAGAGTAAGAAAATAAGTTTTTGAGGAGGGGAAAATGAAAAACAATACCGCTTCTTCTCGGATCTTCTTTCTCGTCTTGTGTTTTAGTTTATTGATTTTCCAAACCCTCTTCTCACAGGAAATACAGACTGGCCGTATTATAGGGAAGGTCGTAGACGATAAGGGTGATCCACTTCCTGGGGTTTCCATTACCGTCACCGGGCCTGCCCTGCAGGGTAAGATTACTGCGGTGACCAATAAGGACGGTGGCTATAGGGCGCCCGGTTTGCCACCTGGGCCAGACTACGAATTGAGAACGGAATTATCAGGTTTTGAATCTATTATCAGAAAGGGCATCATTATAAGAGCCGGCGCTGTCGTAACGATCGATCTTCAGACGAAGCCATCGGAGCTGAAAAATGAAGTCGTCGTTATGGCTCCTTCACCTGCGGTCGATGTGGTCAAATCGACTAAGTATACTGTCATCACAAGTGATGAGCTGGCTTCTTTGCCGTTAAGCCGTAACTTCGGTTCCCTGGTATTAGTAGCTCCTGGCACATTGCAGGGCGTCATGGGATTAAGCGTTTTAGGAAGCGGAATCCGTGAGACGGGTGTGACGGTAGATGGAATTTCGGCGAATGACTCCGATGTCAATTTTATCGGCATCGGGAATGACACCGGCATGGCTTGGGATATGGTGGAGGAAGCCGAACTTATTACTTCTGGTTCTTCTGCTGAATATTACGGCTCAGCCCTCGGACAGACTGTCCTGGTTATGAAATCGGGCGGAAACAAGTTGAGAGGAGAAGTCTCTTTTAATTATTCCAATAAGGATTTGGTCCAGCTTCATCTTCCTGAGCCGGACCTTACGGCTTTGAACCTCGCGAAACCGGCAACGCCCGTCTATTCTTATGATGCTTCGGCGGCTGTGGGGGGGGCGATTATTAAGGATCGTCTCTGGTTCATGACGGAGTTCCGTAATTTGAGATCTAAGAATACCGGTGATTTTAGACCCACGGTCATCAACGGAAAGCAATACGATAACTATGACCGGACTTTCCCGAACTACATCGGCTATCTCAAACTGACCTTTCAATTAGCAAAGAATCTTCGCGGCAGCGCTATGGGGCATTATAGCATGCAGGATGTGCCCTATTATTATGGTGGCTGGTGGCTTACCAACGAAGCGAATAAGCACAACAAACCCAGACGCGCTAATTATTCAGGAACGCTTTCCTGGTTTATCGATGCCAATACCATTTTGAATTTGAGAGCAGGCGGCATGTATTTTAAGTGGAGCGGAACGAGTACGAAAGAAGCCAACCCCGAGGGGCCTCAATTTATCGATGATTACACCGGATATATTTGGGGCAACACCGACAGCCAATATACCTGGAAGCCGAAAGTCAATATCGTCCTTTCTCTCACTAGATTCGTGGATCATCTATTGGGAGGAGATCACGAGTTCAAGGCCGGCATTGAATGGGAACGGAACAGAGGTGATTGGGGCTTTTACATGAAACAGCCCTTGTTCTGGTACTACTACGACGGGAGCCCGTATTACTGGAGAGCCCAGAACGGTGGGGTTACTGATCCCGTTTACGGCGATGGACTCCTTGAATATGCCGCTATGGGTACAACTTACGGATCTGGCTATGAATCCGGAATCACTTCAAGAATAGGCGGGTTCATTCAGGATTCATATAGGATTAAGCGGCTGACGGCCAACGTGGGTGTTCGTTTCGACGGTATTAAAGCCTGGAGCCCTGGAAGAGTCAAGGGAGCGGCAACCGATCCTGTGGCCCTGGCTATCGGAGAAACCTATTTTAAACCCGTTTACGGGATTAACCCCTATGATGAAATTGCTTATGCCACATGGGATAACGCTTTCCCGTACGGAGTCTTTGTTTCTCCAAGAATTGGTCTCACCTATGATCTATTTGGCAACCACAAGACGGCTCTGAAAGTTTCCTTTGCCCGCCAAGCAGAGCCGTTCCCTACCGCCACTTTTTCAGGCATGTATCCATTGACCTGGAGATCCTTTACCTTCAATTGGAGGGATCTGAATAACAATGCTCTGCCAGACCCCCCTCCTGTTGATAGCTATGAAGAGGCTTATGGGCAAACGCCTCTGGAAATGCTCTCTGATGCCTATCTCAAGGCCATCGATCCCAATATTAAGCCTTCGTATGTGGACGAATTCAATTCTGGTCTGGAGCACGAGTTGTTGAAGGATTTTCAAGTCGGTGTCCATTTTATCGCGAAAAAGAGAGCCAACATTCTGGGGAGTGTCTTGTTCGATGAGCCGTCGGGACGCTATTGGTACAGCTACGAGAAGGCTCCCCAATGGTGGATTCCCTTTACGACCACCGTGCCTGCTTACGGCATTCACCCTGCCCAGGAAGTTACCATGTACTTCCTGTCAAACGATGCCCCTAGCCAGTATTACCGCTTAACGAATATTCCAGAAGCAAGCTGGAAATCCACGGCGCTTGAATTTGCTTTTAGCAAGAGAATGTCGAACGGTTGGATGCTCGGCGGCTCGGCGAATTTCTCGTGGAATAATGGAAACTATCCGATCAACAGGGCGACCTATTCGACATTGGAAGTCTTTTCGAGTGCCAATTCGTTTGTGAATTCTTACGGTGAATTGCCTTATAGCCGTCCCCTCATCTTGAAGCTCTATGGGACATTTAACCTACCCTACCAGATTATGTTTTCTTTTATCTATCAGCACATCTCAGGCTCTCCCTGGGGAAGAACAGTCACAGTTCTGCCGCCAGCGGCATGGGCAGCTGCAAATAATGCGAGTACTACTGGCTACACAATTTATGTTGAGGCTCCGGGAACGAGGCGAAACGAAGCCTACGATAATCTCGATATCCGACTTCAAAAAGAATTCAATCTCGGTCCCGGAAGCTTCGAATTCTATGTTGATGCCTTCAATTTGCTGGGTGCCTATACTCTTACGGTAAGTAAAAATCCTGCAGGAACCTGGAGGCCGGACGCGGAAGGCGGGACGACAGGGACTTATACTCCAGGTTCTCTCGGATTGAGGGGATTCTCGGGCTTCCGACAATTCAAATTTTCGATCCTGTATCGCTTCTAAAACCCATGCTAGCCCGATTCCTTTTAACTTTTGCCCGGGGGGAGGGGAGGTTCTCTGAGTGCCTCCTCTGCGCCCAAAGCGGTATAGATCGCACACCGAGCGAATGGGCCTGCCTATCAGAGAATAACTATTAATGTCCACCGGCCGCCGCGTCCCGTGACTGTCCCGGGGGCGCGGCGGCCGGTCGAATGCTCGCGCCAACGTGGAAAGCCATTAGCGGGATTCTCACGCCGAAGTGGCTACGCGAGGAGCAGTTCGGCCTCTCCACCCAGGGGGCGTTTCCTCCGTGCCGGCGGTCATGCCTAACGAAAGAAAACCTCGTTCGCATACGGCTCTCGGAGGGTGAAATGAGACCTCGGCTCAGGAACTCGGGGCTTGTGTTGGCCATCGCCCTGCTGGCTGTCGCGGTTCAGGCGGCGGCCGCGGACTTCTACGCCTATTACACCAAGCTGGATTACACACAGCCGGCGACGCCGGATTGGCTGGGGCTCATCCCCGTGAATGCGGCCAACGTGTTCTCCAACGGCCGGCCGGACCCGGCCGATGCGGTGGCCCGACCACCCGCGCCGGGCCAGGTCCGCTGGGGCAAGTACGCGGACCTGGTCGTCAGCGTGGGTGGGGCCGGACGGCTGGTCTTCAGCCGGGCGACGGGATATCTACCTTATCTCCAGACGGCCATGGGCCGATTCCCGTTCAGGCCGCTGGCCGAGTGCCGCGAGGACCCGCTGTGCCTCTGCTCATTCGTCCGGCTGGTCGAGAACCTGCCCTCGCGGATCGTCGTTCACTGGCGGCATGTCCCGGACCCGGCGAGCGTCATCATGACGGAGGTTGTCCACGAATATTTCATCGTCACGCCGGAAGGCCGTGTTCGACGGGAGGTCCGAATTGGCAAAGAGCGCCTGGACGACTTCAACGACCCGGCCAACGTCACGGTGCAGGAGCTCCTTCTGTCGCCCGCGGGCCTTGTCGAACGCTCGCTGACCCGGGCCCGGCTCTCGCACCCGCCGGCCCCGGCCGTCGCCGGCGCGCCCGTGCGCCGGGCCGGCTTCGGAAAGCCGGTCGGGTGGCTCAAGTTCGACGAGGGGCTCGCCCCCAGCCGAGACGAGACCGTCGAGGCGGTCCGCGGCGTCCTCTGCCCCGTCGCCGGCAACAAAACGCTTTGGCGGAGGGGCGTCTCCGGCACGGCCCTGGCCTTCGACGGATATTTCTCGAAGGTCACCCTGCCCCGGGACAAGGCCCCGGCGATCAAGGACGCCTTGACCCTCGAGGCGTGGGTGGCCCTGGGGGCCTATCCCTGGAACGACGCCGGGATCGTCCACCAGTCATCCGGAGAGCCGGTCGACCGGGAGGAGTACAAGCACGGCTATCGCGATCCTTATACCTACCGGCCATGGAAGACCGATGGCTACTTTCTCGGCGTGGATCCTTACGGGCGCCCGATCTTCAAGGTCAACGGGCAGCAAATCGGCGGCGGCGTGCTCGAGCCGGCAGAAACCGTCCGCCGGCAGGACGCCTTGCCGACGTATCGCTGGACGCACCTTGCGGCCACGTACGGCAACGGCGAAATGCGTCTGTACGTCGACGGCCGGCTGAGCGCAACCGGCGCGGCCACGGGCCGCGTCGTCCTGCCCGACCGCGACGTGCTCGTCGGTCTGAACGGGGACCCGCAGCGGGTTTCGGACCCCGTTTCGCACAGCGATTACGCGGTCGCCAACAACCTGCCCCTGGTCTACGGCATCGAAGGGCTGATCGATGAGGTGATGATCTACGACCGGGCCCTGTCGGCCGCGGAGATCGAGCGGTCCTTCGAGGCCTTCTGCCCGTCCGAAGAGGAACTGGGCAGGCCCGATTTGGAAAAGAGGATCTTGCCCGGACTGGCCGGCGGTTCGCCGGCCCGCGCGTTCGGCGCGACCTGTCGAACATTGAAGTATCACGACCTGTGGGACAATCTCTGGCGGCCCGACGCATACCGCGACGTCGTCGTCCGGTTCGACACGGTGCCGGGCCGCGTGGTGTTCTGGCAGGGGACAAATTTCGGCTCGGGTTGGGTGACGGAGAACAACAAGTGGATGTCGGACCAGAGCTGGGAGATCGGCGGCCCGCACGGTTGCGCCGAGCACATGGCCGACAAACGGGGGCGGTTCGATCACGTGCGGTTGATCGAGAACACCCCGGCCCGGGTGGTGGTGCATTGGCGGTACGCGTCGATCGACGTGGGATACGTCTTTTCAAGCGCTGACATCTGGGCCGACGAATACTACACGATCTATCCGGACGGCGTGGGGGTCCGCTTCGTCGATATCCCCGACGAGGATTGGCAGGACACCCAGTTCCTCTCGCAACCCGGCACGACCTGCCTGGACAATGTCGGTCTGACGGCCCTGAGCGTGGCCAACCTCCGTGGGGACAGCGCCGACCTGACCTGGGCGCCGCCGAACCACGTGCCCGATAACCCGATCAAGGACGCCTGCATCAAGCGCATCAACTTCAAGTCCGCGTTCAAGGTCTTTACGATCTACAAAGAAGGCGCGGAGATCGAGACGTGGGGTGCCTTGGAACAATCCAAACACACCCCCGACCCCTTCGCCGGACCATGGAACCACTGGCCCGTCGGGCTCAACCCGTCGGACGGCCGCTACGCCGTGGCCGATGACCGCGTGACGCACGCCGCTTTGGGCGGGGCGAGCAAAATAGGCAAGTCCATCCTCTACGGCTTCACCGACCAGTCCGTGACGAGTCTCACGGCCCTGGCGAAATCCTGGAATCATCCCCCAGCCGTCGCGGGCGCGGCGGGCTGCAAGAGCAAAGGCTATGATCCCTATCAGCGAGCCTACATGCTGGCCGCGACGGGCGGACCGGTCTCGTTCACGCTCCAGGGCTCGGCGGATACCCCGGTCTTCAATCCGTGCTTCGTGATCGAACACTGGAACAGCGGCGCAGCGGCCCGGGTTACGATCGACGGCCGGGCCGTCCCACCGGGCCCCAAGTTCCGGCAGGGGATCGTGCGAGACACCGATGGGCGGCCGACGATGGTCATCTGGCTGGAACTCGAATCCGCCTCCAAGATCGAGATGACGGTCGTAGCCGGGAAATCCTGACCCCTGGGGCTGATCCCGCGAGGGAGCAGGCCGCGCGGCCGCCTACCTGATCGTCAATCCGGTTCTTTTCTTGAGGATCGTGTCGATCCAGATAATGGTCCTGTAGCCCTTATCACTAAGAACGACGCCCGACCGGAAATGCCGGCCTTCAACCAGGTTATGTCCGTTCAATACGATCGCAGGATGCTCCCGCTTATGGCCTTCCATGATGATGGCCGGATGCCAGGCGGGGTGCTCGGGATCGGCCAGGAACTCCGCTTGGAAAGGTCCCTGCCGTTGATCCGTGACCACGTAGGCTCGTTGGGCCTGATCATAGGAGACTCCGGCCGAATTCGAACGCAGGGTCGGCGGCTGCAGCCAGCTCTTGGCCAAGCCGACCAGCATTTCAGGATCACCCTCGGCCAGGCCCTGCAGCATGATCCGCGATTTTACCCGGTCGTCCAGGGCGTAGTCCCTCCACTGAGTGTAGGTGGTCAAATTGAAATGCGAGGGCTTGTCGTTGGTTACCACCCAGCGGCCGTCGCCCGGCACCGGCGTGACCGGCCAGTGGTCCCACCAGCCGTAGAGGCTCGGCACGGAATCCGGTCGCCAGTCCTTGGCCATGGACGCGGCATAGCTTCGGAAATAGGGCGCTTCGTATTTCCCCTCCTTCGTTTCGAAGGGCGCGGGATCCACGATGTAGAACGGCTTGAGCCGACTCTTCAGATTCACGATGTGGATGTTGGCGGCGGCCGGTTCTTTCATCTCCACGGGCAGGCGCGTTCGCCATGAATAATGATGCAGCTCTCCCCGCATATTGATCAGCGTGACTTCGGGATCCTTGATGACGTCGTCCGGATGCTGGCCTGGCGACAGCAGGATGATGGCCTCCTCCCAGTCGTGATTGCGCAGGGGTTTTGAATAGTACAGATCGATCTTGCGGACCCCGATGGCATCCGGGTAGATGATATAGAACTCCTCGGTCCATTCGCCCCGGCCGTCGACGTCCTGGGCGACGAACTTGTAGTCGGCGTCCACCAGGGCATATCGCCATTGGATGACGGTCCGCGCCGGCGTATTCTCGATGATCCGGACGTGGCTGAACCGGCAGTCCCGGTCCATCAGGGGCTCGGCGCAGCTGCTGACGTCGTTTCCCCAGGTTTCCGTCCATTCGTTGGTGTACCAGATACCCTTTTCTGTCACCCAACAGGGGACGAAGCCGGTCCCCCGCCAGAAGACGAGGCGGCCATCGTGGCCGGCGAAGCGGACCAGCACGTCGGAGAGGTCACCCGTGCGCCACAGCCGGTCCCACTGCTTCGTATAATCCAGGCGGGTGTACACCGCCCCGAATTCGGCTTGGCCCGCCGGGCCCGCGGGAAGGACGCGAGGCGGGGACGCGACGTGCGGGAGGGGATGTGCCGATTCCCAAAGAGCTTTGATTTGTTCGCCGGACAAGACCCCGTCATAAACGCAGAGTTCGTCGATCGCGCCGTCCCAAAAACTGTAGTGATCCTTGACGGTATACTGGTAATCCCACCACTCCTCGAGGAAGGCGTTCCGCCCGATGGACAGCCGGTTGTCACGGGTCGAACGCAGGACGGGCGTGCGGTCGATCTGGGCGACGGGTTCTCCGTCGATCAATAATGTGGAGCCCGCCTTTTCCTTTACCGTCAGGGTCACCATCGTCCATTGCCTCAGCGGCAACCGGGGACCGGCGAACTCCGTCCAGTCGTTCGGTAGTCCCAGCCCGGCGCACAGCTCGCCCCTCTGGTTCACTCCGAAAACCACCCCCTCCTTGTCGCTTGCCCGAAGGTCGAGGACCGGGCATCGGAACCAGGGATAGGATTCCAGTTCGATCCAGGCATTGATGGTGAATTCCGGAGGCCATTCGACACCGCTCTTCTCGCGATAGATACAGCCTGTAAATCCGTCGAATTGAACCGCGCCAGACTTCACGCCAGGGACCGGATCGCAGTAGCCGCGGATCGGGTCGGAGACGCCCGAGACGCGCTCCGTCACCCGTCCTCCTTTCAGATCGTCCAGATCCCACCGGAGCCGCAGTTCCTGACCCCGGAGATGTGGGATCGCCGACAATAGAAGAAGCACCCCCAGCGTTGCGAGGGCGCTCTTGCGGATGTTCATTTCCGATCCTCATTTAACGACTGCTGGGGAGACGGAATATACCCCTTGTCCATCAGGCTGATGAAACCCAGCAGGGCTCCCCAATGATAGAATTCGTCGCTCCAGCTCCCGGCATCGTCTCCGCGCCCGTTTTCGGCGTTGTAGTTCTCGTAAACGTGGCCTTCGCCGAGCCAGGATCTCAACAGCAGTTTTTCGGACCTTTCGGCCAGGTCTTTCCGGGCCTCGGGCAGATCGTAGTTCCTGAGGCCCAGGTAGACCAGGAAGTTCATCGGCGCCCAGATCCTCCCTCTCCAATAATGATTGTCCTTGAAGGCCGGGTCGTTCCGGGCGATGGAAGGCATGATGAACTCGCCCCAGAACTCCCGAGGGTTGTAAAAATGCTCTTGGATCATCCTCTCGGCCCGGCCCTGGTCCGGGACCTTGGCTAGTAAGGGGTAGAAAAGGGTCGGTGAGAGCCGGTGGCTGAATTCACCCGTCAGGAGGTCCCTGTTCAGATAGAGGCCGGATCCCTCATCCCAGAGCGTTCCAAGCATCCTGGAATACTTCGCGGCCCGTTCATCCAGCTCTTGGACCACCTCCGTCTTCCCCAGGACCGCGGCGATCTCGGAGAGGCTTCGGCAATCGTTGATATAGAGGCTGATGAGGCCGACATCAGCCAGCAGCATTTGATGAGAGGTCCTATCGTAGACGACATCGTCGTACATCGGCGAATTATCCAGACCCGACTCCCACTTGGCTCCTTTGAGGTTCCCGATGCCCCGATAGGAGCTTTGGTAGGTCTCTCCGTAATCATAAGGATCGGAGCCATAGGAGAGATAACCGTCGATCTCGCGGTTGGCGGCCCACCATCGGTTCCAGCTCAGCAATTCGTCGAAGACCTCGGTGAGAAACCACTTGTCTCGATATCGTCTGTAGATCTCTTTGATCACGAACGCACCCACCGGCGGCTCTGAGCGGTCCAGGCTCTTGATCCCCGGCTGGCTATTGTTCGGGACGAATCCCCTGTCCGTGATCTCGTCGGTGATGGCGATCGCATTGGCGTAGGCCAATTCCTTGCAATCCAGCGAGAGCATGTAGGCCGCAAAATAGGTGTCCCACTCGAACAGGACCCACCCGCCGGCGCTCCAGGCGCGGCTAACCGGCGAAATGACCCTATCGTTGCCGGGATCATAGATCGTATTCCAGGCCAGCACGGCTTGCATGGCCTCATAAGCGTCCGGCGCCGCGGGATATCTGGATTTGCCGGCGGCCCAGCGCGCCTCGGCCTGGTCAATGATCTGCCCGATCTCCGCGGCCGTCTTGGAGGCATCGGTCGTGATGGCGATGGGATCGGCCAGTGAGAACCTTAGGTTCCTATCCGTCGTGACGTATCGGCCCGCGGCGACGGCCAGCTCGGTGGGCCCGGAGGGAGTATCCGCCCGGATCGTGCCGCCTTTGATGCTGATGTCCCCGGGCCTGCCCCATAGCATTTGCGGGTCCACCACGAGGGCGTCGCCGGGCGATTGCCGGAGAGGGCTGATCTGCAAGAAGAACGCCTCGCCGACGGCGGCGCTACGGACACCGATCCGGATGCCCTGCCATTCGACCGTCACCTCGGTATAGGAACCATCCCAGGCGTGCGGCCCGGGAATGACGCGTTCTTTTGAGCCGTCGTCGCTCCGGCCTGGAAGGGCCTCGTTCAGCCGATCGCCCGATTGACCGCTGACCAGCCGGAGGCTGACGGAAAAACAGCCGGGCAACAGGACATGCGTCAAGACGCTCCGGGTGTCCCAGGTATTCCAACCCCTGGAAAGCCCGGCTTTCATGGCGGCCCATGCCCTTCCGGATCGAGCGTCCCGCCCGGATGGCTTCTCGCCGTTGCAGGACGCGAAAAAGGGCCCCAGAAGAATGATCAGGAAAAGGGACTGCACTTTTTTCGTGAAGCTCATCTTCATCCGATCTCGACGATCTCCTCGATCATCACGGGCCGTGGCCCTATTTTCCCAGCTGCTTGATCGCCTCCTCGGCCGCTCGCCGGATCATGTTCTGGTGCGAGGGGACGGCGGCGGCCTCGCGCAGGAACGGGACGAGCGACGCGTCCCCGGCCAGGCCCAGCGCCCGGAGGGCTTCGGCCCGGACGCGGACGCTCCCGTCCTTCCGGAAGATCTCCTGATAAAAGGCGGCGAGACGCTTGTCCTTGGCGGCTCCGAGCGCCTGGACGGCCGCAGCTCTGACCGAAGAGTGGGGGTCCCGGCAGGCCTGCTTCAGGACGGCGGTGACCTCGGAGGAGGGCCTGCCGGCCAGGGAGTCGAGGGCCTGCCGCCGGACCGCCCAAAAGGGATCGCTCCGGACGCTCGCGGATAGCCCGGCGACGACGCCGGGCCGGTCCAGAACGTTCGCGAGCTCCCCGCCGGCGGCCATCCGGCCGATAACGTCGTCGTTGCGGAGCTGGTAGAGGAGCTCAGCCGTCTCCTTGGGGAACGTCAGCTCCTTGATCAGCTCGTTCGCCGCGTCGAAGCGGACCAGCAGCGGTTTCGTCCCGGCCGGGAATTCGAACGTCTCTTCCCGCTCCCGGATCCAGATCCGGTGCGTCGCTGTTCCTCCGGCCGTGACGATCTTGACCGTAACGGGGACGCGGAAGACCGGAACACCCTTGGCGAAGTCCTGGACCTGCGTGACCTTGAGGCGGACAGCCTGCCGGGCCGCGTCCCACTCGCTCCGGATGTCGAAGACGGGATGTCCGGGCTTGAACAGCCACTGGTCGAAGAACCAATCGAGGTTCTGGCCGGTGACCGTCTTGACCGAACGGATGAAATCGGCCGTGTCGACGGCATCGAAGGCGTAGCGATGGAGGAAGTGACTGAGGGTCTTGAAGAAGATCTCGTCGCCGAGGATCGACCGGAGCATGTGCAGGACCAGGGCGCCTTTGGGGTAGCTGTGCGAGTCGAACATGTCCCCCGGCTTATCGTAGTGGTCGGTGACGATCGGGCGGATATAGCGGGTGTGGGCCTCCCGGAGGTAGGCGGCCAGCTTGTTCTGGAGATTGACCGCCCCCTCGTCGTCGCCCATCGCGTGGCGGAAATACAGGTAGTCCGAATACGTTCCGAAGCTCTCATTCATCCAGGCGTGACCCCAGCTGCGCAGGGTGATGAGGTCGCCCCACCACTGGTGGGCCAACTCGTGGGAGACGATCCCGATGGCCGGGAAATCGGATTCGTCCTCGGCCGAGACCATGAGCCGGGAGGTCATGGCTGTCGCCGAGGTGCTTTCGGCGCCGCCGCCGAGGGGGACCGAGATCTGATCGTATTTCTGCCACGGGTAATCGAATTCGAAGGTCTTGTTGAAGAAGGCGATCATTTCGGGAGTTTGGCCGTAGGTCGAGCGGACCTTGCCTTCGTCCTGGGGATAGACCCAATAGTTCACCGGCAGGTTCCCGTAGGCGTCCCGGACGACGACGTAGGGAGCGGCGGCCAGGAAGATGAGGTAGGTCGAGTGAGGCAGGTCCTGGGACCAGTGGTAGGTGACCGTCCCCGCCGCGGCGTCCTCGAAGACGCCGGCCAGACGGCCGTTGGACGCCACCTTGAGACCGGACTTGACCGTGGCCACGATCTCGCTGGTGGCCTTATCGTTCGGGTAGTCGAAACAGGGGAACCAGTGGTGGACGTTGTCGGGCCA
>Ga0209609_10000777_pt1 | contig 18693 bp, 13 predicted proteins | sample LakKivw325mmetaG_FD_184136 | JGI IMG/M metagenome (GOLD analysis project Ga0209609, IMG submission 184136) | Anoxic lake water microbial communities from Lake Kivu, Rwanda to study Microbial Dark Matter (Phase II) - Lake Kivu water 325m metaG... | ecosystem: Environmental > Aquatic > Freshwater... | reverse complement strand
CCGGTCACGGTCTCGATGAGGGGCATGCCCAGGCGGTCGGTCAGGTAGACGCGGCGGTGGCCGATGTCGCTGACCTCGCGGCAGGCGTCCTCCTCGAGGCCGAGCTGGACGATCGAGACGCGGCGGTCCTTGTAGGGGACCCAACCAGTGACGCCGACGATCGTCGTCCGCTGGAAGCCGGTCGGGATGCTGCCGTCGAGGTACTGCTTGCGGGCGATATGGAGCTCGTCGACGAGATTGAGGCTGTAGAGCATGGCGATGCCGAGGGCGAAGTCGAGGGCCGTCTCGTCCATCATGAACGGCGGCGTGTCGTCCATCTCGTAGGTGCAGACGGTCTCCCGGTTGATCCGGTAGATGATTTCCTTCTTGGTCTTGAACTCCATCAGGGCCGTGCCGTCGTACTCGCCGAGCTCGGAGAGGGTCGGCCGCATGTGGCGGAGGATCTCGGCGTCGTAATGGTCGCTGTAGCGGCCGGCCGGGCAGCGGCAGAAGAGCTTCTTCTCGGTCAGGAGCTGTTGGTGAATCTCGAGGCCCGAGCGGAACCCGACCTCAGCGTAGTCGGCGGCGGTCATCTCGGCGTAGGGCTTGAACTCGAAACGGTATTCGCTCATGGATCCGGTCCGTCCCTGGGGACAGAAGCGATATTATAGCACAATCCCGGGGTTGCTTTTTGCCCGGACTTGTGTAAAATTAACGCTTTCCCGGGCACCAATAATCCGCATTCTGAGGAGTCGATATGAACATCCTGGGTCTCGCCCGTCACGGGCTGAACTCGTTCGAGCAGATCGCCATCTGCGGCGTCATGCTGACGGCCTTCGTCAGCCTCTTCTACGCCTGGATGCTGCGCAAGGTCGTGCTCAAGAAGGACAAGGGCACGGACAAGATGCAGGAGGTCTGGAACGCCATCCGCGTCGGGGCCGACAGCTACCTGAAGACGCAGCTCCGCAAGATCCTGCCCATCATCGGCGGCCTGACCGTGGCCCTCTTCCTGAGCGTCTACGTCGTGCCGGCCAGCCGCGAGGCCATCGCCGAGTTCGGCGAGAAGAACGCCCTGATCATCGTCGCCATCGGCCGGACGATCGCCTTCATCATGGGCGCGTCGTTCTCCCTGCTCGTCGGCCAGCTCGGCATGCGCATGGCCATCCAGGCCAACGTGCGGGCGGCCGCGGCGGCGCGGCGGGGCTTCAACGAGGCCCTGTCGATCTCCTACTACGCCGGGACGATCACGGGCATGCTGACCGACGGCCTGGGCCTGTTCGGCGGCACGCTGATCTTCATGGTCTTCGGCACCGCGGCGCCCGACGCCCTGCTGGGCTTCGGCTTCGGCGGTACGCTGCTGGCCCTGTTCATGCGGGTCGGCGGCGGCATCTACACCAAGGCCGCCGACGTCGGCGCGGACCTCGTCGGCAAGGTCGAGAAGGACATCCCCGAGGACGATCCCCGCAACGCCGCGGTCGTGGCCGACCTCGTCGGCGACAATGTCGGCGACTGCGCCGGCATGGCCGCCGACATCTTCGAGTCGTACGAAGTGACCATCGTCTCCGGGCTGATCCTGGGGCTGGCGCTCATGGCCCTCGACCCGACCCACGCCCTGAAGTGGATCGTCTACCCCCTGATCATCCGGGCCATCGGCGTCATCTCCTCGATCCTGGGGACCTTCACCGTCCCGATCTGGGAGCGCTTCCCGATCAAGTTCATGCGGGCCAAGGACGCCGAGGAGGCCATGTTCCGGTCCTACGAGGTCTCGAGCGTCAACACCATCGTGTGGTCGTTCGTCGTGGCCGTCAACTACGCCCACGACTGGCGGCTGGCCATGCTGACCTCGGTCGGCGTCGGGTTGGCCGTTGCCTTCAATCCGCTGACGTCCTACTTCACCTCGACCCGCAAGTCCCCGGTCAAGGAGATCGTCAAGTCGACCAAGACCGGACCGGCGACGACCATCCTGTCCGGCCTGGCGGTTGGCATGGAGTCGAGCGTCTGGGCGGTCGTCATCATCGCCGTGAGCTTCATCGTCGCCCTGGCCCTCTACAGCTCGGCCGGGGCGCTGTACGTTCTCTACGCCGTGGCCATGATCGGCATCGGCATGCTCAGCCACACCGGCAACAACGTGGCCATGGACTCCTACGGGCCGATCTCCGACAACGCCAACGGCATCGCCGAAATGGCCTGGCACGACCAAGCCGACGTCGAGACGCTCAAGGCCCGCCAAATCATGGCCGACCTCGACGCCGTCGGCAACACGACCAAGGCCATCACCAAGGGCGTGGCCATCGCTTCGGCGGTCATCGCCGCGGTCAGCCTGTTCGCGTCGTACATCACCGACGTCGGGCGGGTCCAGCTCCAGCTCGGGGTCCAGCACGTCATGGAGGCCATCCGGCTGTCCGACACCAAGGTCTTCGTCGGGCTGCTCCTGGGCGGCGCCCTGCCCTGGCTCTTCAGCTCCCTGTCGCTCCGGGCCGTCACCCGCGCGGCCGGCCTGATCGTCGAGGAAGTCCGGCGGCAGTTCAAGCTGCCGGGGATCATGGAAGGCAAGGTCAAGCCGGATTACGCCAAGGTCGTCGGGATCTCGACGGTCGCGGCCCAGAAGGAGCTCGTGCCCCTGGCCGTGATCTCGGTGCTGATGCCGCTCATCGTCGGCCTCGTCCTCCAGGTCGAGGCCCTGGGCGGCTTTCTCGCGGGCATCATCCTGAGCGGCCAGCTCCTGGCCGTGTTCATGGCCAACGCCGGCGGCGCCTGGGACAACGCCAAGAAATCGATCGAGGACGAGCCCAAGGACCAGGCTGCCTGCACCGGCAAGGGCTCGGAGCGGCACAAAGCCGGCGTCGTCGGCGACACGGTCGGCGACCCGCTCAAGGACACGGCCGGCCCGGCCCTCAACCCGATGATCAAGGTGACGAACTTGGTCAGCCTGATCGCGGCGCCGATCATCGTCAAATACAACAAGATGACGGTCGGCCTGGCGATCGTCGTCGCCGTCCTGCTCGGGGCGACGATTTGGGCCATCTGGAAGAGCAAGCGCGAGGCCCCGTCCCTCTTCGTCGAGGACCGCGCCCGATCCAAGAAGTAAGCAAATCGGCTGGGGAGGCCGACATGCTTCGTCATCGGGCGATCCTACTGATCCTTTTCGCCGTCACGGCGGCCTCCCTGTCCGTCGCCGCGGGAGCTCCCCAAGATGTCCGTCAAGGCATCGGGAACTGGGACCCGGAGACTGGATTGGGCAATCACCGGGCGGTCGTCCGGATCGAGCGACCCGCCCCTCCGGAAGCGCCGGCAAAGGCCAGGCGGCCGGCCAAGGCCGCTGAAGCGCCTGCGACGATGAAGCCTGCCGCGGCGAGGGCCGTCATCCCCTGGCGCCGCCGCGATTTCGAGCCGGAGAAAAAGGCCGTGATCGTCGTCGATGCCGCGACCGGCGAACGGATCACGAACGTCGCCATCCTCGCCATCACCCGGGAATCCGGCGACATCGCCTTCGAGCCGAAGACCGTTCCGGGCGATTACTTCGTCTATTTCATGTCCTACAAGTCCGAGGGCCGGAAGAATTACCCGAACGTGACGTACGACCCGCCGCGGACGACCGCCGACGCCGCCTGGCTGGCCGCGGTCTCCTCCGTTCCGGCTGGTTCCCTGCCCCGGGCCTCGTTCGTCGAGCTTCAAGCGGCCGACGCGTTCAGCGCCTTCACCCCGATGGAGATGATCGCCACGGCCGGGGAGACGAAGGCGCTGCTGGCGTCGCATCCCGGCTCGGCCTATCTCGTCTTTCCCGAAGACCGCCGCCGTTCGATCCGGATGACCGACGACCTGCCCGCCGACTGGGCGGTCGAGGGCCCGGCCGGAACGATCAAAGGCGAAACCTCGCGGGGCGAGTATTTCGCTTTCCAACTCGGCCTCTGGGCCGCCCGCCAGGACATCAGCGACGTCGAGATCCGGTTTTCGGACCTCGTTCGGGTCCCCGGCGGGAGCGAGCCCGGCTCGACACCGTCGGAGGCGGTCCTTCCGGCCAAGGCCATGAACTGCCTCAACAAGGGCGGCATCGGCTGGGACGGCCTGCCGATCAGCAAAGCCGTCCCGGTCCCGAAGGGCAAGATTCAGGCGCTCTGGTGCGGCGTCCGGGTAGCGCCCGAGACCGCGCCCGGGCTTTATAAGGGAACGCTCACCGTTGCCCCGGCCGGGTTGCCCGAAACGATCCTCGCGATCGAGCTCAAGGTCGGCCCGGAGATCCTCGCGGACGGCGGCGACTCGGATCCCTTCCGCATGACCCGCCTGCGCTGGCTCGACTCGACCCTGGCCCAGGACGACGGCCTGGTCCCTCCCTATACGCCGGTCACGCTCGATCATTTCAAGGTCGGTTGCCTCGGCCGGACGCTGGCCATCGGGAGGGACGGCTTCCCCGCCCTCATCCAAAGCTATTTCGCGCCGGAGATGACCCGCCTGCAGGCCAAGCCGGTCGCGATCACGCCTTCGCCCATCCGGTTCATCGTCGTCGGCGGGGACGGGGTGGAGCTTGCCTGGACGCCGAGCGTGACGGGTCCCCGCGTCGGGAGCCGCGGACCGGGCGCCGTGGCCTGGGAAGCGGACAACTGCAACGGCGACTTCCTCTTGAGGGTCGAGGCCCGCCTGGAGTTCGACGGCTTCGTCGATTACAAGGTCGCGCTCACGGCCCGCCGGGATATTGCCGTCAAGGACATCCGTCTCGAGGTCCCCTGGAGCGCCGAGGCCGCGGACTATATGATGGGCCTCGGCTTCAAGGGCGGCCGGCGGCCGGGCTCGTTCGACTGGGCCTGGGACCAGAAGAAGAACCAGGACGCGCTCTGGATCGGCGCGGTCAACGCCGGCCTGCAGGTCGGGCTGCGGGCCGAGAACTACTCGCGCCCCCTCAACACGAACTTCTATCTCTCGAAGCCGCTCAACATGCCCCCGTCCTGGTGGAACGGCGGCAAAGGCCGGGTGACGGTGAGGACGGACCCTTCGACGCGGGGCGCCGTCATGACCGCGGCCTCGGGCGAACGCTCCCTCAAGCGGGGCGAGGTCCTCCACTACGATTTCACGCTCCTCATCACGCCGTTCAAGCCGATCGAGCCGCCGGCCCATTTCCGCGAGCGCTATTTCCACGCCTTCGAGCCCCTCGACAAGGTCGCCGCGGCCGGGGCCAACGTCGTCAACATCCATCACGCGAGCGCCATCAATCCCTATATCAACTATCCGTTCCTGCGTCCGGCCGAGATGAAATCCTACATCGACGAGGCCCACCGCCGCGGCTTCAAGGTCAAGATCTACGACACGGTGCGCGAGCTCTCGAACCGCGCCGCCGAGCTGTTCGCCCTGCGCAGCCTGGGCCACGAGATCTTTTCGACCGGCCCGGGCGGCGGTTCTTCGTGGCTCCAGGAGCACCTCGGCGGCGACTACATCGCGGCCTGGTTCGTGCCCGAGCTCAAGGACGCGGCCGTCATCAACAGCGGGATGTCGCGCTGGCACAACTATTATATCGAGGGTCTCGATTGGCTGGCCCGCAATGTCGGCATCGACGGCCTCTACCTCGACGACGTGGCTTTCGACCGGACGACGATGAAGCGCGTCCGCAAGGTCCTCGACCGCAACCGGACGGGGGCCCTCATCGACCTCCACAGCGCCAACCAATACAATCCCCGCGACGGCTTCGCCTCGAGCGCCAACCTCTACCTCGAGCACTTTCCCTACCTCAACCGGCTCTGGTTCGGCGAATACTTCGACTACAACGGCAGCGGCCCGGACTACTGGCTGGTCGAGATGTCGGGGCTCCCCTTCGGCCTCATGGGCGAGATGCTCCAGGACGGCGGCAACCCGTGGCGCGGGATGGTCTTCGGCATGACCGCCCGCCTGCCCTGGGCCGGCGACCCGCGGCCTCTGTGGAAGGCCTGGGACGAGTTCGGCATCTCCGAGAGCGAGATGATCGGCTGGTGGGCCGGGACGAGCCCGGTCAAGACGGGGACGAAGGACGTGCTGGCGACGGCCTACGTCCGGAAGGCCGCGGGCAAGGGCGTCGGGACGGCCGGGGTTAAGAACGCGGCGATGATCGCCCTGGCGTCCTGGGCGAAAGCGCCGGTCGATGTCCGTTTGACGATCGACTGGAAAGCCCTCGGCCTCGACCCGAAGAAGGCGACGATCGCCGCCCCGGCCATCGACAAGTTCCAGGACGCGGCCTCGTTCAAGCCGGGCGACCCGTTCCGGATCGATCCCGGCAAGGGCCTGCTGCTCATTCTCCGTTAATTCGGGGACACAATACTATTTTCCGAATTTCGGTACTTCGTCCCCGAGCGGTCCCATGAGAAGTACCTAAGCACGGGAACGTCTTTTCTAAATGTGAAGGTCCTTGACGAGCGCCTCTCCAAAGTATATATTTATGGTATATATTTAGGAGGGACCCGCATGAAGACCGCCAAGCTGTTTCAGAACGGCCAGAGCCAGGCCGTCCGCCTCCCGAAGGAGTTCCGCTTCGAGGGGGATTTCGTCTACGTCAAGAAGTCCGGGAATGCGGTCATCCTGATCCCGGCCCGCGGGGCCTGGGAGCCTCTCGTCGAGAGTCTGGACAAGTTCTCGGACGATTTCATGACCGAGCGGAACCAGCCCCGGCCCCAGAAGCGCGAGGCTCTCTGATGCGCTTCATGCTCGACACGGACACGTGCATCGCCTTGATCAAACGGAAGCCGGCCTCGATCCTGAGGCGGCTTGCGGCGCTGGCTCCCGGCGAAGCGGGCATCTCCGCGGTCACCCTGGCCGAGCTCCGCTTTGGCGCCGCGAAGAGCGCCCAGCCGGAAAAGAACGGCCAGGCCCTCGACGAGTTCCTTCTGCCTTTGGAAGTGGCCGATTTCGATGAGCCGGCCACGCTGATCTACGGAACGATCCGCGCCGGACTCGAAAGGGCCGGGACGCCGATCGGACCGCTCGACACCCAGATCGGCGCCCACGCCCTCAGCCTCGGGGCCGCCCTTATCTCTCACAATACGCGGGAGTTCCGCCGCATCCCGGGCCTTACCGTTGTCGATTGGCTTTAGCCTGGCCCATTCACAAAAACGCCCTTTTTTCTCCCTCTTTCCTATTGGGCGTTTTTGCCCTTCGGGCGAACCGATCCGACCCCATCTGCTTCGTTCTCGGGGATTCGCAGTACCAAAGAGTAAAGCTTCACCCCTCGGGCCTCGCATCTGGGGTCGCCTCGATTCGTGAATAGTCCAGGCTAGCGGGCGAGGCGGTCGAGCTCGTCGAGCTTGAGGCGCACGCTGACGATGTAGGGCGGCTCGCCCACCGTCCAATGCCCGTAGGTCGTGATGACAAACGTCCCGTCCGGCAGGACCTCGACGCCCGGGTAGGCGCAGTCGGCGCCCTCGGTGTTGTCCATCAGCCGGACGCGGTATTGGCCTTCCCGTCCCTTCAGGATGTCGTCGAACGTGCCGACCCAGGCGACCCAGTCCCCCTTCGTCGGGCTCTCGTGGGTCATGTCGCGGAAGGAAATGAGGAGCCGACCGTCGGGGGCGTATTTCCCGTTGTGGCGGTCCCCGGTCAAAGCTCCCGGAAGCTCGCGCGGCGCCGTCCAGGTTTTCCCCTCGTCCTCGGAGAACATGACGAAGGAATTGCGGGTCCGGGTGTTCTCGCGAAGGAGGGCCGCCAGCATCGTCCCGTCCGGCGAGCGGAGGATCCCCGGCTCACAGAGACCGATATCGGACGCCGCGAAGAGGGATCTCGGGAAAGACCAGGTCCGGCCGCCGTCCTCGGAGACCGTCGCGTAGAGCGTGAAGACGGCCGGCTTCTGCGGGCGCGGCTCCTTGGCGAAGAACCGCCCGTCGTCGTGGAACAGGGCCATGTATCGGCCGCGCCCGAAAGGCTTGAGCTCGACGAGGGCCGACATGACGACGATGCCGCCCCAGTCCCCGGCCGGGGCGAGCGGCGTCCAGGTCGCGCCGTCGTCCTCCGAGACCGACAGGCGCGCCGGGTAGAGCCCCGACCAAACGATGAGGCGCTTCGTCCCGTCAGGCCCGACGACGCGGTGGATGGTCGGCGTTTCGAGCGAGGTGGCCCAGTTCTCCGGCACCGGCAGCCGCTCGCTCCAGGTCAGGCCGCCATCGGCGCTCCGCTTCATCACGATCGGGCCGCGGCCGTGGCCTTTGGGATAAACGGCGATCACCGTCCGGCCATCCTCGAGGAGGACGGTCGTCGGATGGCCCAGATATTGCCCGGCCTCGCGGTCGACCACGGTCTGGCGCGCCGTCTGCCCGGCCAAGTCGATGAGCGGGATGGCGTAGCCGCGCGAGACCGGCCCGGGAGCCGCCGCCTTTCGCGCGCAGGCGGGCCCGCCGATCAGGACGGCCGTCAGGACCGCGGCCAGGACAACGCTCACTCGTCTCATCGTTCTCTCCCTTATCCATAGAGCTTCATCAGCCAGCGGTTGAGAGGCACGGCCGGCTCGAAGCGCTCGAGGCAGTAATCGACGAGGCGCGCCGAATAAAGCTCTTCGGGGATCTTGGCCTCGAATCCGACGTAGAGCCCTTTGTGCTTCAGGAGGTCGGCGTTGGGATGGCCGGGATCGAACCCCGCCGGGACGCGCTTGTAATGCTCGCCCCCGATCGATAGGCCCGGGCGCTCACGCAGCGCGGACACGATCCGCTCGAGCTCGGCGCCGCGCTTCTTGTCGACGGCGTCGCGGCGGAACCGGCTGAGAAGCGCGTCGGGGATCATGTACATCCCGCCGCCGATCATGATCTCGGGCGGCTCGATCTGGAAATAGAAGCCCGCCGACTCCATCTTGGGCCGGGCCCCGTCCCAGAAATAGATGCCGAGGTTGGTCTTGTAGGGCGACGGATCGAGGCTGAAGCGCGTGTCCCGGTGGATGCGGAAGATCGACTTGTTGACGGCCGGGATGGCGACGAGGCCGGGGACGAGCCGCTTCAGCCGCTCGCCCATGGCCGTGACGAAGAGCTTGGCGGGCCCGAGGACCTCCCGGTCGTAGACGTCCCTGTTCCGGGCGAACCAGTCGCGGTTGTTGTTCTTCCGCAGGGCGGTGAAGAACCGCACCGTCTCGCGGCTGAAGCCGGCAAACGAGTCGCTCGCGCTCATGTCGGTCCTCCGTCCGGACATTCTACCAAATTGCCAGCCCCGAAGTCCCTATGGTATAGATGGGCGGACGAAAAAGCCCGGCTGGGAAGGAGTCGTCATGAGCGAACACGAATGGATCGAGGAGTTTTCCGCCGCCTGCACCGTCTGCGACACGGAAGGCCGGATCCTGGAAATGAACGGGGCCTCGCGCCGGGCCTTCGCGTCCGACGGCGGCGGCGCGCTCATCGGCCAGAACGTCCTCGACTGCCATCCCGAGCCGAGTCGGGCCAAGCTCGCGGGCCTGCTCAAAGACCGCCGGGCGAGCGTCTACACGATCCAGAAGAAGGGTAAGAAAAAGCTCATCTATCAGGTGCCCTGGTTCAAGGACGGGGCCTACGCCGGGTTCGTCGAGCTCTCCTTCGAGATCCCCTGGGACATGCCGCATTTCGATAGGGATAAATAAAGGGCCGGGCTGCCGGCGGGCGTCCGGAAAGGGTCAAACCTCCACTTTTACAGTTTTCCTGGCAGCGATCCGTTTACAGAGCACCTCGCGGAAAACTGTAAAAGTGGAGGTTTGACCCTGTCTTGCCTTAAGCGCCCGCCGGCAGCCCGGCCCTTTATAGCAGGGCGGTGGTCAGGAAGGGCACGTAGGTGATGAGCAGGACCGCGACCAGGCCGATCCCGAGGAAGATGAGGACGTCGCGGTAGACGCGGGTGATCGGCTCCTCGAACCGGTAGGACGCCAGATACAAGTTCAACCCGACCGGCGGCGTCAGGTAGCCGAGCTCCAGGTTGGCCAGGAAGATGATCCCGAGGTGGACCGGGTGGATGTGGAAGAGGGCCCCGAGCGGGATGATCAGGGGCACGACGACCAGGATGGCCGAATAGATGTCCATGAAGCAGCCGACGACGAGCAGGGCCAGGTTGAGAAGCAGGAGGAAAACGTAGGGCGACGAGATCTTGGCCGCCACGAGGGCGCTCAGCTTCTGCGGGATCTGGGCGTCGATGATGTAGTAGGACAGCCCGTTGGCCAGGGCCAGGATGATCAGCACGCCCCCGATGATGGGGACGGCCTTCAGGAAGATCGCGGGCAGGTGGCGGATCTTCAGGTCCCGGTGCACGGCCGTCTCGATGAACCAGACGTAGAGCAGGGCCGCCGCCGCGCTCTCGCGCAGGCCGAGGAGGCCGCCGAAATAGAGCCCGAAGATGAGGAGCGGCAGCAACAGCTCCCAGAACGACTTCACGAAGGCCCGGGCCGCCTCGCGGGGCCGGAACGGATGCCGGGGGATGCGCCGCTTCCACGAATAGAGGATCCCGACTAGAACGAGCGACAGGACGAGGAAAGCGCCGGGCAGGATCCCGCCCGCGAACATCTCCTTGATGCTCGTCTGGGAGATGACGCCGTAGATGATGACGGGGAGGCTCGGCGGGAACAGGAGCCCGATGCTGCCTGACGCGGTCAGGAGGCCGACGGTGAACCGCTTGGGATAGCCGGCCTTCTCGAGGATGATGGCCAGGAGGCCGCCGAGGGCCAGGATGGTGACGCCCGACGCGCCCGTGAACGTCGTGAAGAAGGCGCAGACCAGGATGGCCATGACCGTCAGCCCGCCGGGGAACCAGCCGAAGACGGACTCGAAGAAACCGACCAGCCGCGCCCCCGCCTTGCTCTCGGAGAGGAAAAAGCCGACGGCCGCGAAGAGCGGGATGGCGGGGATGGCCTCGCCGGTCAGGACGGTGTAGGCCTGGTTGGGGATGATCTCGAGCGGCTGGCCGGTCTTGGCGAAGAGCAGGTAGCCGATGCCGCCGAGGACGGCGAAGATCGGCAGACCGAGAAATGCGGCGATGATGAGGACGATGATCATCGGCCCGGCCGCCGCCTGGATCCAGGGCGCGAGAAAGGCCCCGGCCGATGACAGGCCGGCCGCCGGGGCGGTCCCGCCGGCGGTCACCAGATCGACGAGCGGCCCGAAGCCGAAGAAGAGCGCGATCACGACCGCCGCGGCCGCCGCCCAAGCCCGGGCCCGCCCCTTGGCGAGCGTGGTGACGAAGCGCAGGCTCATGGCCAGGAAGCCCGCGGCCATGATGAGGACGACGATCCGCTTGGGAAAGACGCCGACGCGGTCGGAGGCCGCGAACGCGTTCCGGGCGAACGAGACGGCGCTCAGCCCGAAGGCCAGCGTCAGGGCCGAGGCCAGCGCGGCCGAGATCGTCTCCGCCGCCCCTCTCAGGCGCTTCGGCAGGAACACCCCCGTCGCCAGGGCCAGATGTTTCTTCTCCCGGGAGGTGACCGAGGCGGCGAGGAACGTGGCGATCAGGACGAGATGCTCGACGTAGATGGTCGAGTCCCTGATCCCGGTGTGAAAGACCTTCCCGGCCACGACGCCGGCCAGGAGCCAGAGCGCCAAGGCGAAGATCGACAGGAACGCGAGCGTGTCTTCGACGGAATGGATGCCCCGGACGAGCCTATTGGCCATGCGTCTTCCGGTAGTCCCGGACGTACGCCGCCACCTGGTCGTAGGTCTGCTTGGAGAAGACCGAGCCGATGAGGGCGGCGCCGGCCTTTTCCGCCTCCGAGCGCCACTTGGCCATGTCCGCCGTCGACGGATCGTGGATGACGAGGCCGTTGTCCTTCATCATCTTCAGGGCATCGGCTTGGAGCTTCATCGTCTCGTCGTAGAGCCCCCGGGCGGCGCTGAGGGTCGCGTCGAGGAACGGTTGGTGCAGCTCGGCCGGGATGGACGCCCAGGCCTTGTCGCTCAGGAGCAGCCCGCCCATGAGCGGGGCGAGCGTCGGCGCCAGCATATGGGGGGCCAGGGCGAAGAACTGGCCCGAAGCGGCCAGGATCGGCGGCAGATAGAGGGCCGTGACCGCGCCGCTCTGGAGCTGGATCATCAGGTCGCCCTCCGTGGCGAGAACGCTGAAGCCCATCCGCTTCCAGACCTGCTCGATCTCGGGAAAGTCCGAGGTCACGCTGATGGTGAACCTCTTGAGATCGTCGGGCTCGAGGACGGGCCCCTTGGCGAAGAAGTTGACCCAGCCGGCGAGCGTCCAGAACATGACCTCGAAGCCCCCGTCCGCGATCCCCTTCTCGAACGACGGCCTCATCTTCTCGAAGACGTCGTTGAACTCGGCCGGGGAATGGAACAGGAAGGGGATCGAGAGGGTCGTGATGTCGTGGTCGATCTTGGCCAGCCCCATGTTCGAGAAGACCCCGCCCTGCAGCGTCCCGAGGCGCATCTTGCGGATCATGTCCTGCTCCGAGCCGGCGATGCCGCCCGGGTAGATCCGGACCTGGACGGCGCCCTTGGCGATCCGCTCCCAATCGTTGGCCATTTTCTCCAGGGCGTTGTCCCAGGGCGAGCGGTCCGGGGCGATGCTCCCGATCTTGATCACGACCGCGCCGGAAGGTCCCGGAGCGACGGGACGGGCCGGGTCGGGGGCCGCCACCGCGGGGAGCGCGGCGCCGAGCAGGATCCCAAGGACGGTCGCGGCTGAAATCTTGGTCATGGTGTGTCCGTTTCAATGAAGAAATCGTCGAGATGGGCCAGCAGCCAACGGGCCTTGCGCTGGTTGAGGATATTGACCAGCCGGTTGTCCGGCGCGCTGTTCACGTCGAAGGCCAGGACGCGCTCGAGCAGGGACTTGAACTCGGCCAGGTTCTGCTCCCTGACCGAGACGGTCGTGGCCAGGGCCATGAGCGAGGACGTGTCGGTCCGGCCGGACTTCGCCTGGGCCTTGGCGAAGTACGCCCGGGCCTTGGCCGGGTCCCCGCCCAGGACATCGGGCAGCGATCCATAATAGCTCACGTAGAATGAGTCGAGCGAGCCGCCGCCGAAGTCCGGTTCGAGCGCCTGGACCCGCTCGATCATGGCCCGCGTCCGGGGCACGGTCTGGCCGAGCTCCATGTCGAAGGGATTGACGGAGTAGGCGGCCAGCCAGCCGAGAGCGGTCCAATAGAGCAGAGTGGTGTCGGCCTTGCCGAAGGGGGCCATGGCTTCGGCGTATTTCCGCTGCTGGAGCTGCCGGCGGATGGCCGGGTTCTTCCTCTCGAGCGCGACGAAGAGGATGTCCCGGCCCCGCAGGTAGAGGTTCTTGGCCCGGGCCAGGAGATGGTCCTTCTCGTCGAGCTCGCTGCGGGGCGTCATGTCGGCGGGCGTCTCGACGAAGGCGTTGGCGTACATGATGTAGAGGCTCCCGGTCCGCAGCCGCAGGGGAACGTCCGCCGGGAGCGAGCCGAGCAGGGTCTCGTAAAGCTTGATGGCGAAAGGCAGCGCCTGGCCGACGAAGTCGGGATCGTTGTCGGTGGTGAAGACGTTCGTGCCCGAGGACGAGGCCAGCATCGAAGAGACTTTCCTCAGGGCCAGCTTTTCGATCGAACACCCGCCACAGAGCAGGGCCGAGGCCAGGATCAGGGGAATGACGGCGGCCCTGGCGCCCCGCGCGGCCGGCTTCAGAGGTGGTGTCCTTTTCATCGTCCGCTCAGCTCCCCCGGTTCCTTGTTTTCAAGATACCTCGCGTCCGGTTTCTCGTCAACTCAGCGAAGCGGGCGAAGCCCCGCGCCTCTTAAAGAGCAGATAAACGGGGATCCCGGCCAGGGCGGTGCCGATGGCGATGAGCGACTCGACCGGCTGGCGCAGGAACGAGAGGGCCAGGATGGACAGGCCGACGAGGATGTAGACGGCCGAGGCGACCGGATAGCCCGGGAGCCGAACGGCGCTCCGGCCCGAGCGACGGAGCTTGAAGACGCCGAACACGGCCAGGAGCGGGAAGATGCCGAGGGAGAAGCCCATGTAGGTCAGGAGCTGCTCGAAGGTGCCGAAAAAGACCATGAGGACGGCGATCCCGCCTTGGAGCAGGATCGACCGCGCCGGGACGGCGCACTTGGGGTCGACGTAGGCGATGGACTTGAAGAAGATGCCGTCGCGGGCCATCGAGTAGTAGACCCGCGGGCCGAGGATGAGGTAGGCGCTGAGCGAGGAGAACAGGGCGAACGAGATCAGGAGCGAGAGGACGGTCTCGGCCGACCGGCCGAAGAGGTTTCCCGCGGCCAGGCCGCCGACGGAGATGACGCCTTCCATCTCGGCGGGAGCGATCGCGTAGACATAGAAGAGGTTGAGGGCCGCGTAGAGGAGCATGACGATGCCGGTCCCGAGGATCAGGGACCGCGGCAGGTTGCGCGACGGGTCGCGGACCTCGGAGCCGATGTAGGCCGAGGCGTTCCAGCCGCTGTAGGCGAACATGATCCACATGAGCGACAGGCCCATGGTCTTGATGCCGGCGAAATCGAAGCGGAACGGGGCGGCCGCCGTGAGGTGGGCCAGGCTCCCGTTCCCGACGGCGAACCCGGCCGCGACCAGGCCGATGATGAGAAGGATCTTCAGGCCGGTCAGGGCGTTCTGGACGCGCGACCCGGTCTCGAGGCCGCGGGTGTGAAGGAAGGTGAAGGCGGCGATGATGAGGACGGCGTAGAGCTTCTTCATGACCGTCGCCTCGAGGGGCCCGGAAATGAGACCAATGTGGAGCAGGCCGGGAAAGGCGCGGGTCAGGTATTCGGAAAAGCCGATGGCCGAAGCGGCGATGGGGGCGGAGAAGCCGACGAAAAACGAGACCCAGCCGGATAGGAAGCCAAGGAGGGGGTGATAGAGGCGCGAGAGGAAGGCGTACTCGCCGCCGGCATGAGGGATGGCCGCGCCGAGCTCGCCGTAGCTCAGAGCGCCGCAGAGGGCGATCAGGCCGCCGAAGAGCCAGAGGGCCAGCATGACGACGGGGCTGTGAAGATCCTTCATCAGCAGGCCGGAGGTCGTGAAGATGCCGGCGCCGATCATGTTGGCGATGACGATGTTGGTGAGGGGGAAAAGGCCCAGCTTGCGCGCCAGGCCGTTCGAGGAGGGAACGGCCGCGGCGGCCGGGGGAGCCGCAGGGGCGCAATTCGGTGTGCTATTCAAGTTTGGCCTTTCGGTTTCGCTGTCATACTCTATTCACCCCGCCCTCCCCTGTCAAACCGGATGGGGTCAAACCTCCACTTTTACAGTTTTTCACGCGTGAACAGGAGACATCGAACTAATGAAAACTGGAAAAGTGGAGGTTTGACCCCGTCTTCTCTTTAGACCCTGTCGCCGTCGTCCATATCTCCCCCGGACGGCCGCCGGCGCTTGCGACCGAGCCTGTTGGCGATCAGGGCCAGGACGAAAAGCGGCCCGTAGAAGGCCGCGGCCCCGGCGGTGAAGCCGATGTTCGTCCCTTTGAGGAGCTCCACTCCCCAGCCCAGCTGGTCCTCGTTGACGAGATAGGTCCAGGTCGAAGATGGCCCCTTAAGCCCGGCCGACTCGAGATCGATGGGACCCTCGCGGGCGACGAGCGAGCGGAGGGTCGTCTCGACGGACCTGTCAATCCGGTCTCCGAGCCCGAGAAAGGCCTCGGTCGCTTCCCTCTGGAACTCGAGGATGGGCTCCTTGCGCCCGATGGAGACGAGATGGATGCCTTCCCGAAGATCGGCCAGCCAGGCGAGGTGGTCCGCCCAAGCGGCATCGAGGTGGACGAGAGAGGCCCGCCGGGCGAGCCCGGCAAAGGCCTCCCGGCCCATCTTCTTCGCGCCCGCCGCGGCGAGATCGGACGGGAGAGAGAATCGCCCCGGCGGCGTTCCATCGTCGGTCGAATCGAAAATGTCGTCACGCCATCCGGCGACGATCTGGCGCTGCGTCTCGACGAGGGTCGAATAGTCCCAAAGGGCGCGGCGGATATCGAGGTTCCGCCCCTCGATGACCCGTTGCCCGTGGAGGATCTCCTTGCGCAGGAGCTCGCTTTCGACGGGGGCGTCCGTCCGGTCGAGACGGTAACGGGCGAAAAGCCGGCGGGCGAGGCCGTAGCGCTCGAAGATATCGTCCTCGAGACTGATGAAGAACCGCGACGATCCCGGGTCGCCCTGCCGGCCGGCCCGGCCGCGGAGCTGGCTGTCGATGCGCCGGCTCTCGTGGCGGTTCGTGCCGATGACGAGGAGCCCGCCGAGGGCCGCCACCCGCTCGCGGTCCGCTTCGTCCGCTCCCCCGAGCCGGATGTCGGTGCCGCGGCCGGCCATGTTGGTCGAGATGGTCACCGCCCCCCAGGACCCGGCCCGGGCGATGATCCCCGCCTCGACCTCGTCGTTCTTCGCGTTGAGCACGTCGCAGGGGACGCCGGACCCGGCCAGGGCCGCGGCCAGCTCCTCCGATTCCCTGACGCTCGCCGTGCCGACGAGGACCGGACGGCCCGTGGCGTGGACGGCCGCGATCTCGCGTACGAGCGCCCCGGTCTTGGCCGCCTTGTGGGTGAAGACGACGTCGGCGAGGTCGCGACGCACGCAGGGCCGGTGCGGCGGGACGACGGCGACGCCCAGGCCGTAGAACTCCTTCAACTCGCGGGCCGAGGGCGCGGCCGTGGCCGTCATGCCGCAGAGCGCCGGGTAGAGCCGGAAGAAGTGCTGAAGCGTGATCGACCCCAGGATCCGGCCCTCGCCGCCCCGCGCGATCCCCTCCTTGGCTTCGACGGCGGCCTGGAGCCCGTCGGGCCAATGGCGCCGGGCCGCGACCCGGCCGGTGAACTCGTCGACGATCTCGATCCGGGCGTCGCGGACGATGTAATCGACGTCGCGCTCGAGAAGGAGCTCGGCGTGGAGGGCGCAGTGGACGGCGGCCAGGAGCGTCTCGTTCTCCGGGGCGAAAAGATTGCCGCAGCCGAGCCGCGACTCGATCGCCCGGATGCCGGCGTCGGTCGGGAAGACGTTGGCGTTCTCGGAATCGGTCTCGTAATCGCGGCCCCGGACAAGCCTGCGGACGAGGGCCGCCAGGCGCCCGACATCCGGGCCGGGCGCGGCGACGCTGCCGGAGATGACGAGCGGGATGCGGGCCTCGTCGATGAGGATCGAGTCGGCCTCGTCGACGAGGGCCGCGGCAAAAGGCCGGTGGACGAGGTCCTCGGGGCCGTAGGCGAGGCGGTCGCGCAGGTAGTCGAACCCGGCCTCTTTGGCGGTGGCGTAGGCGATGTCGCAGGCATAGGCCGCCTTTTTCGCGGCCCTGTCCATCCCCTCCTGGACGGCGCCGACGGAGAGGCCCAGCAGGCGGTAGGCCGGGCCCATCCACGCCGCGTCACGGCGGGCCAGGTAGTCGTTGAAGGTCAAGACGTGGACGGGCCGACCCGCGTGAGCGATGAACGAGGCCGTGAACACGGCCGCGAGGGTCTTGCCTTCCCCGGTCGGCAGCTCGACGATGCGGCCGTCGGCCATGGCCAGGCCGGCCACGATCTGGACGTCATGGGCCTCGAGACCGGTCGCGCGCCGGGCCGCCTCGAGGGCCAGGGCGAAGGCCTCGATCCGCGGCCGCGATCCGCCGCCGGATCTCTCCGGGGCCTCGTCCGCGAGCCGAAGCCGCAGGGCGCGGGCTAGCCGCCCGATCTCGTCGTCCGGGATCGAAGCCAGTCCGTTCTCGGCGTGCCGGGCCCGGATGAGCCCGACGGTCTTCATATATCCGGAAAGGTCCGATTCGACCGAACGGCCGCGAAGCCGGTTGAAGGCTGTCTGAAGCTTGGCTGAGATCATCGCCGTCCTCCTCTAGGGACGAAAGGGTTCTCGCCGCAAGGCCCGGGGGCCCGAGGAGGTCAGAGCGGCGGACTTCTGAGGAGGACGGGATGGACGGCGCGGGCCGCGATGAAGCCGGCGGGCGCGGGCTCGCCGCGCGGCCGGACCGCGAGAAGGGCGCTGAAAACGAAGATGCAGAGGGCGAACGGGAGCGGCAGGAAGAGAACGGCCAGGATGGCGAACGGGACGGCGAACCGGAGCATGATCGTTCTCGATCTCGCTGCTATTTTAGGCGCACTCCCCGCCGCCGTCAATTTGATTGAATTCCCGACCGGTTTTTCTCATAATGGAGCGGCATTGAGCACCGAGTTCCTCGAGTTCCGCGACGTTTTCAAGCGCTTCGGTTCCATCCAAGCTGTCGACGGCGTCTCCCTCGAGATCAAGAAGGGCGAGTTCTTCTCGCTCCTCGGCCCGAGCGGCTGCGGCAAGACGACCATGCTGCGCCTGGCCGCCGGCTTCGAGGAGCCGGACGCCGGCCGGGTCTTCCTCGACGGTCGCGACATCACCGATCTGCCGCCCGACCGGCGCAAGGTCAACACCATCTTCCAGAGCTACGCCCTCTTCCCTCACATGACCGTCCGCGACAACATCGGCTTCGGCCTGGCGATCGCCAAGCGGCCGAAGGCCGAGATCCGGACCGAGGTCGACCGCATGCTCGAGCTCATCCGCATGACCGGCGAGGCCGCGAAGAAGCCCGACCAGCTCTCGGGCGGCCAGAAGCAGCGGGTGGCCGTGGCCCGCGCCCTGGTCAACAAGCCCGATGTCCTGCTCCTCGACGAGCCGCTGGCGGCGCTCGACCTCAAGCTCCGGCAAAAGATGCTCATCGAGCTCGACCTGATCCACGACGAGGTCGGCATCACCTTCCTCTATGTCACCCACGACCAGGCCGAGGCCATGAGTGAGCGACCGGATCGCCGTCATGAGCGGCGGACGGATCGAGCAGATCGGCTCGCCGGCCGAGATCTACGAGTCGCCGCGGACGAGCTTCGTCGCCGCCTTCATCGGCGACACGAACTTCCTCGAGG
>Ga0209609_10000775_pt1 | contig 18722 bp, 15 predicted proteins | sample LakKivw325mmetaG_FD_184136 | JGI IMG/M metagenome (GOLD analysis project Ga0209609, IMG submission 184136) | Anoxic lake water microbial communities from Lake Kivu, Rwanda to study Microbial Dark Matter (Phase II) - Lake Kivu water 325m metaG... | ecosystem: Environmental > Aquatic > Freshwater... | reverse complement strand
GAATCGCGCTTGTTCTTGGTATACTTGGCGGTGGAGTGGGGAACACAGAACTCGTTGGTTACACTGAGATATTCACTCACCGGGTTGATGCCAGCATCGCTGGAGCATATGTCCCCCAGGATAAAGGCATACTCTTCAGGATGTTTCAGGCAAATGTATTCCGTCTCCCTGGCAAAGTCAGGGATATTAAAGGTCTTGGCGAGTCCAACTATAGCCTCAAAGTCAGCCAATGCCCCTTCAATTCTGTTCCGGATGGCTTTCAATTCACCGAGGTCGGGTAGCTTGGCAAATCCGCCCACTATGCAGGATATGGGATGGGTTTTCCTGCCCGCCAGGAGTTCGGCTAGGTTATAGGCTAGCTTTTTCAACCTCAGTGCCATCAGCACTACATCACGGTGGGTTTCCACCAGAGGGAAAACGCTGTCTACCCCCAGGAAGTCAGGAGCAGCCAGGAAAAGGACATGCAATACATGGCTCTCCAGCATTTCAGCATTGTACAGGAGCTTGCGCAGGAGGAGGGTTTGCTCTGAAGGCTGGATACCAAAGGCAGCTTCAGTTGCCTGAATGGAGGCAGTAGTGTGAGCGATGGAGCAGATGCCACAGATTCGGGAGGCAATGAAGGCTGCATCCTGATACGACCTGCCTCGAAGCATAGCCTCAAACAACCTGGGTGACTCCGTAACCTCCCACCTTAATTCCTTAATGTTGCCGTTCTGAGCGTTGAGGATGATATTCCCATGCCCCTCCACGCGGGTAACCTGATGAACATTCACCTTTTTCCCGGTCACTTAGCCACCTCCTGATAGGCATTAAAAATCTTAAACCTCTCCGTTACCTGGTCTACGGTAAGCCCATATTTCTTAAGTATATCCTTTTCCGAATCAACGTTGGGGTCATCCACCAAGCCACGACACCCCCAGCAATACCGCCCGCTGGTAATACAGATAGCATTACACCCTGCCCTAATTACCGGACCAAGGCAGAACATGCCCCTTTCAAAAACACAGACATTCCCTGCCATCTTGCACTCCACACACACTGGATAGTTGGGAATCTCTGGCTTCTTACCCAGAAGCAGTGACTTGGTCACCTTGAGGAATTCTTCGGTGCTTATCGGACAGCCCCTTACATAGTAATCCACGGGAACCACGGCATCTATAGGGCGAGCCGGCATGGTGTCGTAGTACCTGGCATCATCCTGGTAAACTATCCGCAGTGCTTCCGCCATGAGAAGGGAGTTCTTGAGGCAGTTCACTCCCCCGATGCAGGCACAGGCACCCAGGGCAACAACCACCTTAGCTTGATTGCGTATTTTTTGAAGTCGCGGTATCTCCGACTCCCTACTTATGCTCCCCTCAATGAAGGCAATGTCATAGTTTTCCTCTCTCTCTGTTTTGACCTCCCTGAAGTTGACGATGTCAACCGCTGCCAACAGGTCTAATAACTCTGCCTCTACATTGAGCACATCTAGTTGACAGCCTTCGCAACTGGTGAAATCAAAGAATGCTACTTTAGGCTTCATTACACTGCCTCCCTTAGATTTCTCAATTGGGCGAGGGTAAATACTGGCCCCTCCTGACATACATAAACACTGTTAATCTGACAATGTCCACACTTACCCACCCCGCACTTCATCCTCCGCTCCAGCGACATGATTATTTGCTCGTCGGGAAGACCTTTCTTCTTAAGTTCACCGATGACAAACCGGTACATTATGGGCGGTCCCACCACCACCGCCATGGTTTTCCTGGGGTCAAAATCGACCTTCGGGATAAGGGTGGTGATAACTCCTACATTACCTTTCCAGTTTTCATCCCCCTTATCCACCGTCTCGTGGAATTCAATCTCCGGGCTCTGGCTCCAGGCAGCGAGTTCGCCCAAAAATAACCGCTCGGCTGGCGACCGGGCGCCGAAGAGCAAGATGACTCTACCAAAAGAACTCCTGCGGTCTACGACATATTGTACCAGGGAACGTAGCGGGAAGAGACCGATACCTCCGGCTATCAGGAGGACATCCTTGCCTTCGAGAGCCGACAGCGGGAACCCGTTGCCGAAGGGACCGCGAATGCCCACGATAGCCCCCTTTTCCATAGAATGAAGGGCGTTGGTCACATTGCCTACCTTTCGTATCGCCAGCTGGAAAGTCCCATCCCTAGTCGGCGATGATGAAATGGAGATAGGTGCCTCTCCAATGCCCATAACCGAGACCTCGACAAATTGTCCTGGCTTATGCCCCAGCTCTTCCCTATCCTTAAACTTGAACTCGAATACCTTCTCCCTTGGAGTCAATTCCTCAACATTAACCAATTCAGCGAGGCGAGGCACGTATAATTCAGTCTCAAGCCTCGCCTCCCTGATTATGCGCCTAGCTGCCTCTTTAATCTTGGCTGATTCAGCTATGGCGTTAAAAGCCTCTAAAGGACTGGCGATATCAGCTAGACAGGCGATGGCGCACCGACCACAGCCTACGCAGCCAACCTTGCCATATCTCTCAAGAATATATTTCCCCTTGCGGTAGATTCGATGCCGCAAGCGGCTGGCTTTGTCATGGCGGAAATTTTCACCAGTAGCCACCTTGGCGAAATCGCCCAGCATGCAGCCATCCCACTGGCGGTAGCGCTCCCCCTCCTTCAGGTTTAGTGATACTTCGTCTTTTACATCAAAGCAGAAACAGGTAGGGCACACCATGACGCATGAGCCGCAGCTAAGGCAGGTTTCGCTCCTCGATTCCCAGTACGGGTCATCGTAGCTCTCCTCTAACAGCTTCGGCAGTCTTTCCTTGGGCACATCAAGGGATAGCTTGTACTTGGTCAGTGCCTCATCTCTAGCTGCTTTCTGTTTAGCTATCTCATCGCCAGTAGGTTCCCTTACCTCGGCATACCTTTCCAGGAGGCTGGCACCCTTTTCCGAGCCTACGGTTACCATGTAGGCAGCACTGATATCCGTCAGCAAAAGGTCAAAGCCGGTTTCGGTCAGGCTGGTACCCATACAGGGGGCAAAGGACTTGGGAGACGGGTTAAGACAATCAACTCCAATGATGATAGTATTCTGCCGTCGGGCAATGTAATTGGGGTCGGGATTGGTAGTCATGAATACCTCATCCAGTAGCTCAATCGCCTTAATATCGTAGGGGTGTATACCAATGATAGCTCTGGGCAGTTGTTCAATCACCGGCTCAACCTTTGACCCATCTCCAACCTTGAACCTAAGCAGGGTCTCCTTTGCTGGCAGGAGATATTTGGTGGGCGGCATAAGTGTAACATCATAGTCAAGGCAAAGCTCGTCAAAGCTGGCTATCCTGTCGTAAACATACTTACCGTGCCTGGACTTGACCCCCACCACCTCCATTTCTTCAGCCAGGCTTTCCACCAAGGACTTCAGGCTGTCCTTGGTGATAGTAAAGGCTTTCTTGACCTCAACCACCTCTACCACAGGGGGTTTGGGGCGTATTTCAACCTTGGCAGTAACCGTTGGCTCCCGCCCTACTGACTCAATTGTTTCCCGGATAAGCCTTTCTAGGTCATCAGGGATAACAGGTTTGATTAGATAATCAATAGCACCGAGCTTCTTTGCCTCATCTGTCGTTTCTGCTGAGGGGTAAGCAGTTATGACAATAGACTTGAGCCATGGCCGCTGTGCCTTTACCTCCCTCAGCACTGTCATCCCGCTCTTTCCGGGCAACCTTATATCCAGAACCATAACGCTGAAGTCCTGTTTCTCTATTATCTTCAGGGCTTCCTCACCGCTTTCAGCCACCGCCACTTGGTAGCCAGTATCCTCCAGCCAGTCCTGAAGTGACTCACGCACTATCGGCTCATCATCCACAACTAAGACCGATTTCTGTTCCATAACGCTCTCCCTCCGTTTAATAGAATGCAGTCATCTGTTCCCGCCTCCTGCTCCCTCGCACCAGCCAGCTATTTTACTCCTTCTCCTATCTTTAAGTCAAAGGTATGGGCACAAAAACTCTAGCTAAGAGGTGGTATAGAATAGGAATGATGCCATCTGACGTTGCCGGCTGGTGGTCGTAGGCGACAGTGCATAGAAATCACAGATAATTCTGGTTGCCAAAACCCCCGCGGAAAGCAGGTAAGTCTTTATCTGCTATGTTAGCCGGCTTTTATGCTCTCCCCCAGGCAACTTCTATTAGCTTGAGTGTCATAGTTTTGGCTGCCCTCTCACCATCCTCAGTTGGTGGGAAGGTGTAGATAATATAGGTTGGCCCCTTGAAAGCGTGGAACAAGACTACCCAGTTATTTCCCTCTCTTCTTACTATCCATCGCCCCGGCGCTGAATCCCCCGGTGGAGTGTCGCCGGCGTTCCACTCGTAGCCAACCTTTGGCTCATCAAGGCCTAACTCTCGTGCTGTTTTAACCTGCTCCATTCTATAGGTCCTCAGCGAATGCTTTGCTCATAACCGATAGGTTGTTCTCTTTTAATACTTTTGTCATCCATTTTATATAGTACTTTCGTTAACTATATTATATAGCACGTTTTTAATTTTTTAACGCTTTTTTATGTCAACTTGCCGATTAAATGCCCATTTTAGTTTATTACAGCTTGAATTAACACTGTGTCTCGTTTTAGAATGGCAACAGATATTGTCCACGTGGTAGATATTATCGCTGAGGAGCAGACAGAATGAGGAACGTTGGCCAGGAGGAATCGATGAATATAAGACCTGCGGTAAGACGGTTAACCAGAAAATCTTATGAGGCGGAATCAGAGCCGGCAAAAGGGGATGTTTTAGACTGTGCCCTGGGAAGGAATTCCTTTGGGACTTCACCGAAGGTAGTGGAGTTTGCTAAGCACTACGACTGGTCTGAGCTATGGCACCACCCCGATACCAGTTATAGGGATTTAAAACAGCAAATTTGCCACTTTTGGTCTGATTATGCCGATTTAACAGTAGCCAATATCAAGGTTGCCAACGGTTCCTGCGTCGTTCTATCAAGGCTTAACAAGCTTTTCATAGAGCCCGGGGTTAAGGTGCTGGGTTATATGCCTCAATTCAAGGAGTACATGGTTGAGGTCATGGTGCTAGGGGGAAACTATGAAGCGGTCCCTCTGGATCGCCGAGAAAACTTCAGGTTCAATCCAGATAGGCTTCTTAGTAGAATAAAGCCGGATCACTGTATAGTTTATATTGATAATCCAAACAACCCCACCGGACAGCTCATCAGCCTGAGCGATGTTGAGACCATCGTCAAAGAGGCAGCAAGGAAAGACATCGTGGTGATAATCGACGAGGCTTATGGTGATTATGTGGAGGAGAAGTATTCTGCGGTTAACCTAATCAATAAGTACAAAAATTTAGTCGTGACCCGTACCTTTACCAAAGGCTATGGTATTGGTCGATTCAGGGTAGGCTATGCAATCTTACCAACTGAACTGGGCGACTACTATAACCGGATTGAACTCCCCTTCTCCGTGTCTACATTGGGTGCCGCCCTAGCCAGAGAGGCTATTCTAGACCAGGATTTTATTCTCAGCCTGAGGCAACAGGTTAAAATTGAGAAGGAGAAGCTGACCCAGGGGCTGAGCCAGAGAGGCTATCTTATCGGTGAAACTTGCCCATCCTGTCCGATATTCATCGTGGGGCATAAGACTGAGAGTGTTGACTTAAAAGAAGAGCTGCTTAGTACGGGGATTCTGACCACATCAGGCACTGACTGGAAAAACTTGGGCAAGAACTATGTCCGGGTTAATACCCCGCCTCGAGCCGAAGATTTTCTCGCCCGGCGGTAAGATAAGACTAAGCTTCAAGTGGAGCGGAAGACAGGACTCGAACCCGCAACAACCTGCTTGGAAGGTTGCCTAGAGACAAGCTACTAATCGCTTGCTAGACCAACCGCTTGCCTCATTTCCAAGCAGGGATTTATAATCTACTATGAAACTAGGTGTCAACCGGGAATAGCGGCGTTAGCCATTTGACGAGCCAACCCGCCGAGCTCCGTCAGGTATTCGGTCATATGCTTGTGGTAGTCTAGGACAATCTACCTCATTAAGCACCGCCCTACGGCGTGTTCGCTTTGACCAATTCAAAACTCTGCAACCATAGACCCAGGAGGCGCATTGTTTTTCATGATACCTAATTTGTGTTATACTGTTTATAGCTGAATTTCCCCGATTAGTTTTGCCTTGAGAATAGGAGGATATTACAAATGTACGTTCGTGATATCATGACGACTAAGGTGGTTACTATTCCGAGTAGTGCCAGTGTCATCCGGGCCAGAAGGCTGATGGAAGAGAAAAAACTTAAGCGTTTGCCCGTGGTGGACAAAGGGAGATTGGTTGGTATGGTGACAGCAAGGAGATTGGAGCAAGTAGCTTTACCTGAACATCCCGGCAGCATATGGGAACTGAGCTACGGTCTTGGCTCCATTTATCGAACACGCGTTAGAGACGTCATGCAGACGAATGTGGTGACCGCCCGACCGGATATGACGGTTGAGGAAGCGGTAGCACTAGCCCAGTCTAAAAAGGTAGGGGCTCTCGTTGTGGTTAACAATGGCAACAAGGTGGTGGGCATAGCCACCACCAATGACTTTTTCTATCGCATTGTGAATAAGGTTCTTGGTGTGGGGGAACGTGGCTGCCGTATTGAGGTTACCGGTGGTGGTGAGGGCAAAGCCATGGAGGAGATAATCTCGGTCATAAATAGATTAGGCACTGAGATTATCACAGTTCTTGTTGTAGCCCTGCCCAACAGGGCGAAAAAGGATATTGTGATTCATGTAAATAGTAATGATGTCACTGAACTTTTTGCCAAACTACAGGCTAAGGGGTATAAGGTTAACATAAGATGCCGCTAGGCGAGATTTAAAGCGCTAAAGCGACAAGTAGGGCCAGCGTCGCGACTGCCATCGGCACTAGAGAGCCCAACAGACCAATGTATATCCAGTATTTAAGGGTCATATGGTAGCCTTTTCTATCCTCCAGTACGCCCAGAGCCACGATATTAGCTGTAGAACCCACCATGGTCATATTACCGCCATAGCAAGCACCAAAGAGCAGCGCCCACCACAGAATCGGGCTGCCTACGATAGGGGTGAGGTCTTGCAGTACAGGAATAAAGGCAGCGACCACGACGACATTGTCCATTGCCGCTGACGTGATTCCCGAGATCCACAATATCAGCGCTGTGAGAGGGGCCGCTGTGCCACTCTCGGTAAGCGCAGCCAGAGAATCAGCAATTACATTAGTCAGACCAACATACGCCAGACAGCCAGCTTTGGCAAATAGAAACATAAAGAAAACCAGGGTCCACCAGTCGACCTCTTTCATGACAAGTTCGCGGGCGAGACGACGCTGCCATAGCATCAATACTCCTGCACCAAAGATTGAGGTAGCAACAAGCAAAGTATTATGTTCCAGTCCCAGAGCTAGCTCGAGTCGGTAGTGCAAAGCAAGGAAAATGATGACGCCGACAAATATAGAGGTACCCCCGACAAAGAGTCGCCTATCGCTTATCGCACTCAACTCCTCTAAGAAGCGCCTTCGTTCCTCAGGCCGTGCCTCTTGGATTCTTGCTTTCAGTTGGCGCAGGTCCCCTCTTTGCCAGAGCAAAACAATAATCATAAGCGAGACAAGTGACAGTAAACCTATTGGTAACGCGGTGCCTAGGAAATCCTCAAAGGTCAGCCCTGACCTCAGCGCAATCAAAATTCCTATCGGGTTCCCCAGAACCGTCCAAGAGCTACCGATGTTAGTGGCTAGCACAACTGATATCACGTATCGTGCCGGCTTAACTTTGAAAAAGTCACACAGGTCCAGCACCAACGCTGTTACAAAGAGTATTGAAGTAACCTCATCCACCATGGCTGCCATCAGTGCCGAAAGAAACAGGATGATAAGCATCAATCGGTTGGCATTGAACCCAGATAGTTGTAGACCCTTTGCCAGCAACCAGCGGAAAAACCCGGTTCGCCTCACTAGCCCGACAATGACCATCATGCCTATGAGGAAAACAATGACGTCCAGATTCATGAATTCAATGGTGTGGTGCAAGTCTATGGTTCGGGTAACTAGCAGCAAAAAGATGCCAACAAACGCAATGGCTAGCCTAAACCTCCAGAACATCAAGGTGCCAATAACCGTAGCTAGGAAGATGCTGCCAGCGAGCGTTTGCTTTACATCCCTTAGCCAGAAATAGAGCAGGAAACCGATAGCGATATTTATGGCGAGATAGACAATGAACTGCCTTTTTGTACCAACGGCTCCCTCTGCCCCCTCGAACTCCGCCGATTTCATGGACTCTGACACTTCTCGCTCCTCCTCTTTCGTAATTCGCCGACTGAACCAAGCCATAGACCCTGTTTACGATGGCCTCAACATTTAACCCCTCTTTGGTCAGCGTAGCAGCCTTTTCCGAAAGATATCTGCGAGCCTCAGCCTCGCTGGGCTGCGTCACAATGTCAAGTTTTCTAGCATGTCAAGTTTTCTAGCAGGGATACGGCTCAAAACCCTTGAACCGAACGGCGTCAATTTACCCTTATCTATATTGTAGATGCGCCTTCTCGGACGCTTCATCTCCTTCTCTGACCCGAGACTAAGTCCAAACCTGCGCTTGCCACTTGCAACCGTCCTGCGTTGTACCCTACTCGCTGGCCCCCGGTAAATCTAGGCTTTCCTACTTGTCCCATCACCCTCAAACTTGCCTTTAGATGAAAGTTAGATGAAAGCTTATCACTAAAATATTATCTAGTCAAATGCAAAAACGTCATCAAATTTGGTCCGAGCACCTTGTCTGTTAGACTGTTACCATAAGGCGTCCCGTTTCATGGTGAATTCGTCAGAAAGTGCAATCAGCCGGAGAGGTCCGTATTGCGTCAAAATAAACTGTTACCGAATTAGGTATGATTGCGTCATAAATCATGTTACCAACGCCTCATAAGTTTTGACTTTCCTCTGTTCATGGGCAGGGCGCTCTGCCAGTTTCCACAGATACTCAAGGTTCTCATTGATTTGCTTTAGCAGCAGGACTGGGTTCAAGCCATAGTACATGGCTGCCAGCTCTTGGAGCCTCACACCGCTCTCAACAAACAGACACAGGATTGCCTTATCTCGGGTAGCTAGCATTTTCTGGCGTGGTGTCTTGGCAACTTTCCAGCCGTAGTCGCGGACAGCTAGAAACTTGTTCTTATGTTCCGGTTGGTAAGGCTCAATCGTAGGGTCTTCAGGTGCCTTGAACCTAATACCATCCAAAGGGTTGTGTTCAAGATAGCCTTCTGTGCTCAACCAGGAGAAGAAATGCTTCAGTCCGTGATAGTAGTGAAACCGAAGCGACTCTGCTCGACGAGCTTCCTCACCGGCACCGTTGCTGCGTTTAGCAGAGGGGGAGTTGTTTACAATCCAATGGAAAAAGTATTGATGTCGCGCTTTGTGATTAGCCGCGGCTCGGCTAGTGCTACACCCTCTTACCCTCTCGCCTGTTTTCCACGAGATAATAGTAGATTCTGTTGTCCTTTCTCTTAGTTCTGCCAAACGCCTACGCCGTCGGGATAACGTCTTCTACCTGGTATTCAAGATCGTGGAACGGTTGAGCCGACACTGGCGGCCCCTTAACGGGGGCTTGAATTTGATGGCTCTGGTTTTGGAGGGAGAAACTTCCAAAAACGGCATCCGGCAACGCTGTGAGGAGCCTCAGTTGGTGGGCACAGCGGCCTAATTAAATCGAGGAGGCTGGAAGGAAATTTCCACAAGATTTGACAAAAGCTCTTTAACATGTGTTAAATTGAGAGCGCTATATATGATAGGCAAAAGGATAAGTATACGCTGTTAATCCGATGGCAAAGGATCTTGGCATGTCTATAGGCAACAATAAGGATGAACAGGCTCAAACATTGATAGAGATTACGTGGTTTTCTGCCATTTTAGACATATCCAAAATGTTAGTCACTGAGCAAGAAATAGAAACGGTAATGCAACTAGTACTAGACTATCTGGTTGGCAAATTAGAGGTCGCTGAAGTTGGAATTGTATGGATATATGACCCCCTGACCGGCCAACTAATTGCTCGGAGCGCGTCTGGCTTTGACTTTAACACTTTGAAGCGGTTTCGCTTAAATGCAAATGGAGAAATGATTGGCAGGGTATTTCAGACAGGAAAAGGCGAATTGTACCCCGCGGGTGAGGCTATGTCAAGCACTGAAGCTATTGCTACTGAAAAAATATTTGGTATGAAAATTCCCTGTTTGAATTTACCATTAGCCGCTGCCTGCATACCGTTGAATACAGACAAGGTAAAATATGGCGTTTTGACATTCTTAAATATAGAGCGCCTAGCTAGGTTTACCCAGAAGGACATGTTATTCCTCCAGGGTATAGCCAATTTATTGACTCTGGCTATAGAAAACGCAGGCTTTGGGAAAGACGTAAAAGTTAAAAAGGTATTAGGTAGCGATGACCGCTACAAGGCTGAGCTTATCTCTACCTTGGCTCATGAGATGCGCACCCCGTTAACTTCGATCAAAGGTTATTCCACAGCATTGCTAATGGAAGAAGCTGCTTTCAAACCCGAGACGCAGCGGGAGTTTTTGGAAATCATTGATAGGGAATGTGACATTCTTGAAGACCTTATTTCTGATTTTTTGGAGTCGTCCACCATTGACGCAGGCACGATGAAAATCGATCTCCAGCCGGTTAGATTGCCTCGTCTAGCTGTACAGGCCGCTGACGAGGTAGGACGTCGCTTTCCCAAACACTTCTTGCTCGTTGATTTTTCCGACGAATTCCCATTAGTTGATGCTGACCCTGAGCGTATCCTGCAGGTGCTTCGTCAATTGTTGGACAATGCCGCTAAATACTCACCTAAAGGTGGGTTGATTGTTTTGCAGGGGAAAATAATAGAAGACAAGGCTGTAATTAGCGTGGCCGATGAGGGAGTGGGGATTGCTCCAGAAGACCTTAACCATCTGTTTGATAGATTCTTTCGCGCTAAGTCGAACTCAGAAACTCAAATCATAGGTACAGGATTAGGTCTACCCATAAGTCGTGCCATTGTTGAGGCGCATGGTGGTCGTATCTGGGCAGAGAGTCAACTTGGGCAGGGAAGCAAATTTTACTTTACTTTGCCATTAAAAAGGCCGAGCCAAGATCTGGTAGATTGAAAGGAGAGCAACATAAAAGAGAAAATCTTGATTGTTGAAGATCAGCCGCAAGTCATACGGCTAGTCACTGAAGTATTACGAGCTGTTGGGTATGACGTGATTGCTGCCATCAATGGCGAGGCAGCTAGCGAGATGATAGCCATGGAGCAGCCGGCTCTTATATTGCTTGACATTATGTTTCCCCAAGGCCCTGATGGTTTTGAGGTGTGTCGTGACATCCGCCAGTTCTCAGACGTACCTATTATCATGCTTACTGCCAAGGCGAAAGAGAACGATAAGTTGCGCGGCTTTGATGCGGGGGCCGATGACTACCTGACGAAGCCTTTTAGTGCTAAGGAGTTGGTGGCACGGGTGCGAGCAGTCTCACGACGTACCCGCCGACCCGATGAGACAATTACCGCCTCCTTAGAATGTGGGGAGTTGGTTATCAATTTCGCCCGTCACAGTGTCAAGGTAAGCGGCAAGGAAGTGTCCTTAACCCGCACTGAGTATTCTCTGCTACGTCAGCTCGCTCTTAATCCCAATCGGGTCATGCTGCATCGGGACTTGCTGAATGCAGTGTGGGGACAGGAATACCGGGATGATGTTGACTATCTGCGAGCCTATATACGCTACCTCAGAATGAAATTAGAAAAAGACCCCTCTAATCCTAAATACATTATTACCTCACCTGGCATAGGATACATGTTGGCCTGTCAAGACGAGGAATAGATAGCAACCTAACCTACTGCTAAGCTTCTCCCCAGTTTATCATCTTATGTTCATATCTCTACTTGGGATGTAGCCTTCTTTTTTCATTATTTTTTCATGAAATGATGTGCGTTTTCTATGAGATTTTAATGAACTGCGGACTATGATGATAATGGCATGCTGCTGGATTAGGTAAAATTCTCAGAGGCCAATATTTAGTACGGGAGAATGAATTGAACAAGATTTCGGTTAAGAAGCAAGGGAAGGGGCACAATGAAGAACTTGCAACGTCTTTACCCCGCCGGTTGGACCCTGTAAGCACGGTTGAATCCGTCGTGACAAAAGCCCTGAAAACTTCCGCCAATAAAATGGGGCTTGGTGACGTAAAGGCCCTGATAGCCCGCATGAAGGAAGGCAACTCCGTGGCGTTCAACTACTATAATTACAACATCGCCAAGGAGTTGGGAGAGGTACTGGGTTTCTGGGACAAAAACATCAGGGCTGTCTATGCCCACGATTATGATGCTGCTACACCCGAGGAAGCCTGTTTTGAAAATGCATCGCCATTTTCGCTCGTCCATATGATCATCTGGGCAGAGCACAAGACCAAGGCCCTAAATGCCTTGGTAGAAGCAATAGATCGTGCAATGGTGCGACACCACCGGCATATGTTAGGCCGTATTAAATTGGAACATGTGCTGGATGTTCAAGTAATTGATGATGAAGATGTGAGGAACCGCACAGGCTATGCAGCGCTACTTAAATCTATTTACCAGCCTCCCATTCAGGTATGGCATAGTGGCCTTGACATCTAAGGTCAGTGCTAGGCTTAAGCATAAAAGAAGGGATAGAAAGACTGAGTAAGGCTGCTGAATACTTCCCCGTGTAGGAAGACTGTTCTCTCCCTCAATACCGAAATGAAAGAAGCTGTGAATCAAATCATACTCACTCCACTAGACCTGAAGTGCACAGGCTCAGAATAAAAATTACCACCACTATTATGGAGCGGTATATGTATGGAATTAGCTAACAAGGAAAACAATGAAAACTTGCTCTCAATCTTGCAGGATGTCCAAAAGGAATGCGGGTACCTGCCTGAAGAAAGGTTAAGAGAAACGGCCGTAATGCTCGGCATGCCTCTTATTGATGTCTATGGCGTCGCTACCTTTTACAAGTCTTTCAGCCTCACGCCTAGGGGTCGCCACCAAGTCAAAGTCTGCCTCGGCACCGCTTGCCATGTTAGAGGTGCCGATAGAATTGGTAAAGAGGTTGGGCGAAAACTGGGTATCGTACTTGGGGAGACCAGTGAAGATGGAGAGTTCTCTTTGGAGACGGTGATGTGTCTTGGATGTTGTGCTATTGGCCCAGTCGTTGTGATAGACGGTAAATACTATGGTCAGGTGACACCAACGAAAGTAGAGTCAATTGTGAGAACAATTAAGGGAGAAATCTATGCTCGCTGAAGTAAAAGCGGATAGAATACGAACCTCTGAGGATTTGGAGGAGGTACGAGCAAAAATAATCAAAGGCAGGTCATCAAAGATACCATGCATAGTGATACCTTCGGGAACATGCTGTCAAGCTCGCGGTTCCTCCGAAGTTGTAGAGGCATTTCAGCAAGAGATTGAGAAACATTCTCTTCAGGATAATATCGCTCTACGAATTACAGGATGTGGCGGTTTCTGCCAAAGCGAACCCAATCTTATCATATATCCTGAAGAGGTTTACTATCAAAAGGTATCTCCTGATGACGCAGAGGAAGTTATATCTGAGACAGTCCTCAGAGGAAGGGTTATCGATAGACTATTATATGCAGACCCAAACACAGGGGAAAGATTCGCACATTTAAGTGAAATTCCCTTTTTTAAGAAGCAGAAGCGCCTCTTGTTAGCCAATAACCTTCAGGTCAATCCTACGAGCATTAACGACTATCTAGCAGCAAAAGGTTACAGTGCCTTGTCGAAAGTTCTCCAAGAGAAAACCCCTGATGAAGTAATTAACGAGATAAAGGAGTCTGGTTTACGTGGACGAGGAGGCGCTGGTTTTCCAACGGGAAGAAAGTGGGAGCTTTGCCGGAAAGCAAGGGGAGATGTGAAGTATGTGATTTGCAATGCCGATGAGGGAGACCCGGGAGCATATATGGACCGTAGTCTACTAGAGGGAAATCCTCACAGTGTGATAGAGGGTATGATAATTGGAGCGTATGCAATAGGGGCAAGCGAAGGCTTTATCTACGTACGCAATGAGTATCCACTGGCTGTTAGGCACTGTAGATTAGCGGTTCAAAAAGCAAGGGAATATGGATTTCTTGGCAATGACATACTGGGTTCCGGCTTCAGCTTTGATATAAAAATATCAATGGGAGCAGGAGCCTTCGTCTGTGGAGAGGAAACAGCCCTTATAGCCTCAATTCAAGGAGGGAGAGGTATACCGAGGCAGAGACCACCCTTCCCAGCTGAGAGAGGCCTATGGGATAGGCCGACTAACATAAATAACGTTGAGACTTGGGCTAATGTCCCCCTAATAATGACAAAGGGAGCAAGTTGGTATTCAAAAATAGGGACTGAAGGAAGTAAGGGGACTAAGATCTTCTCCTTGGTCGGAAAAATAAACAATACAGGCCTCGTTGAGGTTCCATTAGGAATAATACTTCGCGAAATTGTCTACGATATCGGTGGAGGGATTCCACGTGGCAAAAGGTTTAAGGCTGTCCAAACTGGGGGGCCTTCTGGCGGTTGTATCCCGTCCTCACTTCTCGACCTGCCCATAGATTATGAAAGCCTAAAAGAGGCAGGGTCTATCATGGGTTCAGGCGGGATGATAGTTATGGATGAGGATACCTGCATGGTTGATATTGCTCGCTATTATACCAGTTTCCTGAATGATGAATCCTGTGGCAAATGCCTGCCCTGCCGTAAGGGTACCCAGAGAATGCTGGAGATACTAACCGACATCTCGGAGGGAAAAGGGGAGGAAGGCGACATTGGATTGCTCGAGGAATTGGCGCTTGTTACCAAGGATACATCCCTGTGCGGTCTCGGTCAAACTGCACCTAACCCAGTTCTCAGCACTATTAGGTACTTCCAGGATGAATATGAAGCTCATATCAAGGAGAAGCGCTGCCCGGCTGGTGTCTGTAAAGAGCTGATATCCTATTATATAGAGCCTGACAAGTGCCAAGCCTGCCTGATTTGCCTCAGAAATTGCCCGGTTGAGGCTATCACTGGTGGTAAGGGCCTTGTCCACATCATTGACCAAGAAAAATGCATCAAATGTGGAACCTGTCTTGATGTTTGTCCACCCCGCTTTGGTGCTGTTACTAGGCTTTCTGGTGAGAAAGTGCCTGAACCTGCTCTGCAAGGGACAGAAGTGATACGGAAACGAAGTGGGGAGACAGATGTTAACACTTAGAATAAACGGCCTAGATGTTCAAGCTGAGGAATGGTGGAGCATACTGGAAACTGCCAGATTCTACGGCATAGAGATACCTACCTTTTGTTACCGTGATGGGCTTTCGGCATGGGGAGGTTGCCGTCTCTGCATCGTGGAGATAGGGGAAGGAAAAAACACTAAACTGGTAAGCTCCTGCACCTACCCTGTTACTGACGGTCTCGTTGTCAGAACCCATTCTAAGAGGGTGATAGCGGCTAGAAAACTTCTAGTTGAACTCCTCCTATCAAGTTGCCCGAGCTCCAAAACTATTCAGGACTTGGCGGCCAAGCTCGGTGTCCAGAAGGTAAGATTCAAAGTAGAGCATGAAGACTGTGTATATTGTGGGTTATGTGTTAGGATCTGCGCCGAGCAGATGGGTGCCAAGGCAATAGGTTTTGTCAATAGAGGGGGAAAGATAAAGATAACAACCCCGTTTGACCGCAAGTCGGAGGTATGCCGTCACTGTGGTGCTTGCATGTATGTTTGCCCCGCATGCCAACTCCGTTGCCAAGGCACAGAGCCTCCACAAGTGGTATGTGGAAGCTGCCTTAGACTTGAGCCAACTTGTACCGAATTCTATCCAGACCTTATGTGCTATATGGGAGCTGAGGGAAATTGTGGAACATGTGTAAGGGAGGAACCAAAAAAGAAGGGGTAAACAAGTTAAAGGAAAATCATGAAATTGGCAAATATCAAGAAGGAGGTGGATAAATGTCCCTGTCAAGAATAAATGCGTCCGCGGCTACGCTGACAAAAAATAGAACTGAGGATTCTATAAGTCATCTCAGCGGCATGTGCGCCACCTGCATAGATGGTTGCATTGGAATGTGTGAAATAGGAAAATCAGCCTACAGAGGGTCGGAAGCCATATATCCCCAGCCGTTCGGCATCATCACAACTGGTGCCGAGAAGAATTATCCAATAGACCTGTCCCACTTCACCATTCTAGGAACCATAGTGGGAGCCGAGGGCATAGAACCGGACTCCGATAAGGCTATCTTTACAAATGTAAACTTGGAGAGGAAGATCGGCCGAGATGGGGGGATCAAAGTGAGGCTGCCTATCATTATCGGCGCTCTGGGTTCGACAGCCATCGCCAAAAACAACTGGGAGGGCCTAGCTATAGGAGCTGCCATCACAGGTATCCCACTCACCATCGGAGAAAACGTCTGCGGAATGGACCCGGAGTCAGAAATAGTCGATGGGAAGGTAGTTCATTCCCCAGAACTGGCACGCCGGGTAAAACTATATAAAAACTGGCAGCAGGATGGCTACGGTATCATCATCGTCCAAGCCAATATCGAGGATACTATGTTGGGAGTCCACGAATATGCCATATCCCAGTTAGGCGTTGAAGCTGTTGAGCTTAAGTGGGGTCAAGGGGCAAAGGATATTGGTGGTGAGGTCAAGATTGAGGACTTAAACAAAGCTCGGATGCTTAAAGAGAGGGGCTATATTCTACTTCCTGACCCGGATTCTGAGACAGTAGCCGAGGCATTTAAACAAGGAAGATTCAAGGAGTTTGAGAGGCATTCTAGAGTAGGAATGGTCACCGAGGAAGGATTCCTTAAAAGAGTAGGGGAACTTCGCCAGGCTGGAGCCAAGTACGTCTCTCTTAAAACTGGGGCCTATAGGCCAGCTGACCTAGCGAGAGCATTGAGGTTTTGTTCGAAGGCTAAGGTAGACCTTCTGACCGTAGACGGTGCCGGTGGGGGAACGGGAATGAGCCCATGGAGAATGATGAATGAGTGGGGCGTCCCAGGAATCTACTTATGGTCATTGCTGTTTAAATTTGTGGATAAGCTTGCCGCAAAAGGTGAGTATATTCCAGATATCGCCATCGCTGGGGGATTTGCCTTTGAAGACCAGATATTTAAGGGACTGGCGTTGGGTGCCCCCTACGCTAAGGTTATAACTATGGCCAGGGCTCCTCTGGCAGCCGCCATGGTAGGAAAGACCATCGGAAAACGAATGGCAGAAAAGCAGGTGCCGGTATACATTGAACGATTCGGCACAACCCCTGAGGAAGTATTCATCACCACACCAGCATTGAAGGAAAGATTTGGCAGTGACTTCGAGAAGATACCCACAGGTGCGCTAGGACTGTACACCTATATGCAAAGACTCGACCAAGGCCTACGTCAGATAATGGCTGGATCCCGCAAATTCGGCCTGGAATATATCACTCGGGACGATATTGCAGCTTTAACTGAGGAAGCAGCCAAAATTAGCGGCATTTGCTATGTGACTGAAGTTGACAGGGAAGAGGCGCGTAAAATATTGGATAGTTAAACTCAGTTTGTTCAATGTTGCTCAATAGCTTGGAATGTGCAGTCCGATACAAAAAAGAGGCTCTCCCCAGGTGTCAGTCCATTGTGAGAGCCTCTTTTTTACAACGGGAGACGCTCTAGAATCAAAATTCAGGCGTTTTCTCGGGGCGGTGAATGGGGTTTCCTCTCTTCCTTCTTCCCTCTTCCAGGGATGCCAGCTCAAGGGGCGGTGCTGGAGAATAAAAAAGGGGATAGCCAAAATGGCTATCCCCTGCGAAATGGACACAAACAGGCACAATATCCCTATATTGGATACTGTGCCTGTTACAAAGATTAGACTATCCCTATATCAAGTGGAGCGTTTTATCATCATTGAGCGACGCCCCGCTCTCATTTAGAGGTTACACCTAGCCTATATCCGGACCAGCTTTTTAGTGCTTATGGTCAACCCCGCTAGGCATTGAATTGATAGCCCGCAACCCGCTGGCACTATCAAACGGTGAGGACTAGCCTTGCCCGCTAGTCCTCACCGACCTTTAGGGGTATCCCCCCGCCAAAGCTGGCGATTGCCCTTGCCTCGTACTCTGATACAGTCGCTTAGTTTGAGCCCTGTCAACTCGGAAAGCCTGATGCCGGTATGAAGCAGGGTCAAGATGATGGCCCGGTCACGAGCTCCCCACCATGTGTTCGGCGGGCAGAGGTAGAGTAGTGCCTTGACATGCTCCGGGGAGGACACCGGGATGACGATGCTACCCACAGAGGGAGTGCGAATGTTGCTCAACGGGCTTCGGTCAACGATGCCCTCAGCGACGCACCAATTGAAGAAAGTCCTTAAGGCGCGAAAGCGGCTATTGACTGTGCTTTTGCTGACACCACTATCTTGAATGTGTGCAAGCCACATCCGGATATGTAGAGGGGTAACCTTGGTGGGGTCAAGGACAACCCCCTTGACCCCTACAGAAGCGCTCAAATGCCTCCAGAGCTTCTTGATACCACTCCTGAGTACGAGGCGACCGCCCCTCTACCTTCTTGGCCAAGAGGAAGTGTCCAAGTAAGGCAGGTTGTCGTGGCAAATCTGCCACCTGAGAAAGCAGCTTGTCGTAAACCATTCATTTTGGCAGCGCGACCTATAATTTTATATCTGTGGAGCGGGAGACGGGACTCGAACCCGCGACAACCTGCTTGGAAGGACATGCCACGGTTGAGCCCGTATTTAGAC
>Ga0209609_10000774_pt1 | contig 18760 bp, 15 predicted proteins | sample LakKivw325mmetaG_FD_184136 | JGI IMG/M metagenome (GOLD analysis project Ga0209609, IMG submission 184136) | Anoxic lake water microbial communities from Lake Kivu, Rwanda to study Microbial Dark Matter (Phase II) - Lake Kivu water 325m metaG... | ecosystem: Environmental > Aquatic > Freshwater... | reverse complement strand
GGGTTGTGGGGGTGGTCGGGGTTGTGGGAGTCGGTTCCGGAGCACAGCCGGCAATCAGCAAGCTGACGACGGCCAACGCCCCAACAAGGGACCACATCAACTTCTTGCTCACCATTCACCTCCTGTCTATTTGGTCGCCTGGAAAGGTAAGAGGGCCAGAAACCGCGCAAGCCTCAAGCTAGGTACGAAAGTATAGGAAGGCCCAAACGAAGATGTCAATAGTACCATCCTGCCGCCCGCCCCACGTGCGCGTATCCTGCTGAACGCCTCCGGGCGATGACCTCCCGACGACAGCGTGTACGTGCCGGACGAACGCGCACCTTGCCGCCTCCGGCGACACAGGCCGCCCCGATCGGCCCCGTCCCGCAACGCGGCCCGGCTTCCGGGAAGAAGCGGGCGAGTTGCATGCGGGCCTAGACCACAGGAACCGGCAGAACCAGCGGCCCGTCCGGAATCACGGCGACCTCGGCTGAGGCGCCCAGCCGGCGCATCGCCTCCTCCAGCGCGAGGTCAACGCTTCGCACCGGCTCCAATCGCATGCTCCTCACGAGCGCATCATCGAGTTCGGACCGCAGCATCACGTGATTCCGCATCTGGATACGCGAGAGTATCTGGTTCTGCCACTGCACACCAAGCGGTTCCTCGCGGCGAATCCGCTGCAGCACCTCGAGCGGGCCACTGCACGAACGGTGCACGTCAACAAACGACTGCGGTCCCGCGCCGCTGGCGCAACTCGAGGCTATGATGATGATGCCTCCCTCGCGAGCAACCGAGGAGGCCACATCCATCCCCTTCACGGTCTGGTATAGATCGAGGTCGAGCGGCGCGCCGCTGTTGGTCGTGATGACGACGTCCGCGCGATGCGGCACGACTGCGCCGGCACTCTCGCGCGCCGCCGCGCAGCCAGCTTCGTGGGCGGCAACGAGGTCGCCGGCAAAGACCTGAGTGATCTCTTTCTTACGGTTGAGCAGCACATTCACGATGAAATCGAGGTGCGCCATACGCGCCATCTCGACCATGTCCTCGTGAATCGGATTGCCGGACAGCACTCCTGCCCGCGCAGCGGGGTGCTCAATCATCCGATAGCCGTGGTTCACGTACGCCGAGTTGATGCCGAATACGCCGGGCGCGATGCTCTTCCGGCCACCCGAGAAGCCCGCGAAGAAGTGCGGCTCGATGAAGCCGGTCGACACTCGAAAATCGGCTTCGACCACAGTTCTGAAGATGTCCACGGGCGTCCCCCGGGTCGTGGTGCCGATGTTCACCGTCTGTGCCGGGTCGTGGTTGAGGACGCGATACTGAGCCACGATGTCGTCCCCAAGCAGGCGTCGCAGCCCGACCACGTCCAGAGGCGGGTGCAGACCGAGCGCGACCACGATGGTGATGTTCTCGCGAGGCACGACCGACTCGAGCTCGGCCAGGATGGGCGGCAGCAGCCGATCGTCCGGGCAGGCCCGGGTGTTGTCCGTCGCAATGACGACCACGCGATCGTGCGGTCGCACCATTTCAACGAGTGGCCGTGCGCCTATGGGGTCGCGCAGCGCCTGCAACACCGCCCGGCGCTCGTCGGGTAGTCCCGCACAGTCTCGCGACTCAAGCACAAACGCGAGGTTACGCTCGGGAACGCGCACCTTCAGGCTCGACGCGCCATACGGCAGCTCAAACTCGGCGTACATGGCGCACTACCTTATGGCGGTCCCGGGATTGAGGATGCCGTTGGGATCGAACACCTTCTTGATGCCCCTCATGATCTCTTCCTGCTTGGGGTCCATCAACAGCTCGAGGTACTTGAGGCGTATCTTCCCGACTCCGTGCTCGCCCGTGATGACGCCGCCAAGCTGCACCGCTGCCTTGTAGATCTCCTTCTTCACGTCTTCGGCCACGCCGCGCTCCACCAGCTCCTTGAGCATGTACGGATGGAAGTTGCCGTCGCCTGCGTGGGCGATGGTGGCAATCTTCGTGTTGTACTTCTTCGCGATTTCATCCAGCGCATCCAGCATCTTGCCGAGGCTCGCGGGCGGAACGGTGATATCGGAGTCGCCGGCAATCTTCGGCTTCATGGCTGAATAGATCTCACTCCGCATCTTGAGGATGTCCGCCTGCTCCTGTTGCCGCTCGGCAATCAGCACATCGATGGCGCCGTTTGCCTGGCAGACCTCGGACATCTTCTCCGCCTGCGCGTAGACGTCATCCTCGCTGACTCCGGCCAGGATGAGCAGGAGGTGCGCCTTGCCCTTCTCCGCCGGCCACTTCATGCCGAGATTCTCGGCTGAGAAGAGGATGACCTCGTGATCGACGTACTCGATAGCCATGGGGATGACGCCGCTCTGGAGTATCTTCGGCACGGTGTTGATGGCCTTCTGGCGATCCTCGAACGAGACCACCAGCGTCGCGGTCCCCGAGAACCTCGGATAGAGCCGCATCGTCGCCTTCGTGATGATGCCGAGGATGCCCTCGCTGTCAATCATCAGATGCATCAGGTCGAGCCCCGTGTTGTTCTTGAGCAGCTTGCCGCCCATTGTGGTGATCTCGCCGGTCGGCAGGACCACCTCAAGCCCCTTCACGTACTGGCGCACCACGCCGTACTTCACTGCGCGCGAACCGCCGGCGTTCGCAGCAATCATGCCACCCACCTGGGCGCCCTCGTCTCCCGGATGCGGAGGGAAGAGGAGGTTCGCATCCTCCACGGCCTTCAGTAGCTGCGCAAGCGTCACTCCGGCCTGGGCGACCACCATGAGGTTCTCGGTATCGACTTCCTCGATCTTGTCGAACCGCTCCATCGAAATGACGATGCCGTCCTGGGTCGGCATGGCTCCGCATACGAGGCCGGTGCCGGCGCCGCGCGGATACACGGGCGTCTTGTCCCGGTTGGCCAGCTTCATGATCTCGGAAATCTCCTGCGCGGTCGCCGGCTTCACGACAACCACGTGCTCCGCCGGTTTCAGGCGCTGGTCGGGTGTGGTCTCGTCGTACAGGTACGTCTGCATCTGTCCGCGCTCGGTGATGACCCAGTCCTCACCGACTATCCTCTTGAGGCCTGCAACATCGATCATTGTCTTCTCCTGTCCTCCTTGTCACTTTACACGAAACCAGCCGTCTGCCGGCGGACCGGCCCGGCTACTTGATGGCCGAATCCGGGCTGAGCACGCCGTTCGGGTCGAAGAGCCGCTTCAGCCCTCTCATCAGTTCCATCGACTTCGGGTCGATGCACATGTCGAGCTCGGCAAGCCGCGTCTTGCCGATGCCATGCTCGCCACTGATGACGCCACCCAGCTCGACTGCCCGGGCATATATCTTCTTCTTCACCTCTCTGGACAGTCCCCGTTCCTTCAGTTCGAGCATGAGATGGGGATGGAAGTTGCCGTCCCCCGCGTGCGCCACCATCGGAATGCGGGTGTGATACTCGGCAGCCAGCTTGTCCACTGTGTCCATCATGTCGCCGACCGCAGCCGGAGGCACCGTCACATCCAAGATCTCCGCGAGCTGAGCCTTATAGGTCATGCTCTCTTCGCTCCGGATGTGAAGGATGTGGGCCTGCTCCTCGCGGCTCTCCGCGATGAGCGTGTCCACAGCTCCGTTCTTCTCGCAGATCTCGGCGACCTTCTGGCACTGGTCGTACACATCGTCGTCGTCGGTACCCGTGACGATGACGATGAGGTGTGATTTGCCCTTCGTAACGGGCCACGTCGTCCCAAGGTACCGGGCAGTGTCTTCCATCAGGTCGCGATCGACATACTCGATGGCCATGGGAATGACGCCGCTCTGAAGGATCCTCGGCACACTTCGTATCGCGGCATGCCGCTCATCGAACGACACGACAAGGGTCGCGGGACCGGCGAACTTCGGATAGAGTCGGAGAGTAACCTTCGTGATGATGCCCAGGATGCCCTCGCTATCTATCAGCAGGTGCATCAGGTCAAGTCCGGTGTTGTTCTTCAGCAGCTTCCCGCCCATCGAGACGATTTCGCCCGTCGGCAGCACGACCTCAAGGCCCTTCACGTAGTTGCGGACGACGCCGTATTTCACCGCCCTGGTGCCGCCCGCATTGCAGGCCACCAGCCCTCCGAGCTGAGCCCCCTCGTCTCCGGGATGCGGCGGGAAGAGCAGGTCCTCGGACTCCACCGCCTGAAGCAACTGCCCGAGCGTGACACCTGCCTCCGCAACCACCATGAGGTTCTCCTTGTCCACCTCCAGTACCTTGTCCAGGCGCTCGAGGGACAGAACGACCCCGTCGCGGGTCGGTATCGAGCCGGCGCACACGCCCGTGCCTCCGCCGCGCGGATAGACGACGAAGCTCTCCTCGTTGGCAAGCCTCATAATGCGAGAGACTTCCTCGGCATTGGCCGGCTTCACCACGACGACGTGTTCAGCCGCCTTCATGACGAGGCCGGTATAGGTCTCGTCCACGAGGTACCGCTCCATCTGCCCGCGGTCGGTGACCACCCAGTCGTCACCGACGATGGCCTTCAGTCGTTCCACATCGAACATGGTCTGCTCCTCTCCCGGTGCAAGTGAGTCATATGGTCGGTCCGACGGTGTAGATGTTGGAGTTGACGCCGGTCTCATCGTAGCCGAGGATCTCTGCCTTGACCCTCTCGCCCGAGAAGACGCGGCACACGCTGTCGTAGACTCTCGCACCCGCTTCGGCGACGGCTTCGGTTCCAGACACGATCCCGCTCACATCGAGGTCGATGTACTCTCCAAGGCGCCGGCACGTGCCCTCGTTTCCGGAGACTTTGATGACCGGCGCGAGAGAGAACCCCTGCGGCGCGCCGATGCCGGTCGAGAACAGCATCACCTGGCAACCGGCGGACGCAAGGCCTGTGAGAAACTCCATCTCCCGGCCGGGTGAGTCCATGAAGTAGAGCCCCGGAGCACCGGGGCGCTCGCCGTACCGCACCACGCCGGTGATGGGGAGCGTTCCTGACTTCACGATGGCTCCGAGCGATTTCTCTTCGATAGTCGTGAGCCCGCCGCGTATGTTGCCTTCGGTCGGCTGGCCGCCTCGCATGTCAACGCCCATCGCATTCGCCCGGGCCTCCATGGCGCGGACGCACTCCAGCAGTTGCGCAGCCACTCTGTCCGTGGCCGCCCGCTTGACGAGGATGTGCTCGGCGCCAATCACTTCGGTCGTCTCTCCGAACAGGACGGTGGCGCCCGCACGCACGAGGGAATCGACGGCAGAGCCTGCGGCCGTGTTCGAGGCCAGTCCCGAAGTAGTATCGGATGCACCGCACTTCACGCCGACCACGAGATCACTCAACGACACAGCAGTTCGCTCGGGCCGCAGGTCAGATGCGAAGCGCCGGGCCGCCTCGGTGCCCAGTTGCACAGCGGCGGTGATGCCCCCTGAGGCCTGAACCCGCACAAGCTCGACGGGCTTGCTGCCGTCGACAGCCTCAACGATGTTCTCGGCCGTGACAGACTCGCACCCCAGACTGACGAGGACGACCGCTGCCACGTTGGGATTCAGGCAGATGCCGGTCAGCACATCGGTCACTATCTTCACGTCGGTGGGGAGCTGACAGCACCCCTGGTGGTGCAGCATCGGCCGGGCGGGTTCGACCGCGGCCGCAATCCGCCGTGCAACCTCGTTCACACAACCCACCGTCGGAACAATCGCCACGTAGTTCCTCGCCCCCGCGGGTCCGGCCGCTCTCACGTAGCCTCTCAACTCTCCACTCATATCATCTCCTGTATGTCCAGACTGAAGAGGGTGTCTGTCACTCACGGAATGGCTGTGCCGGGATTGAGGATACCGTTGGGGTCGAACAGCTTCTTGAGCCCCCTCATCAGCTCTATCTGCTTCTCGTCGACGCACATCGCCACCTCCTTGAGGCGGACCTTGCCGACGCCGTGCTCCGCCGTGATGACGCCGCCCATCCGGGTGGCTTCGCGGTAGAGCTCGTCCTTCACACTCTTGAGGATGCCGCGCTCGTGCAGTTCGAGGGGAAGATGCGGGTGAAGGTTGCCGTCGCCCGCATGTCCGTACGTGATGATCCGCGTTCCGAACTTCTTGCCTATCTCGTCCACCGCGTCGAGGAAGTCGGCGATGCGAGCCGGTGGAATGGCCATGTCGAGAACGTCGGCTACCCGCGGCTTCAGCACCGAATACAGCTCGCTCCGCATCTTCAGGATGTCGGCCTGCTCCTCTCTCGTCTCGGCGATGACCGTGTCGACGACGCCGAGTTTCTCGCATGCCTTGACGACGTTGCCGGCCTGCTCGTAGACGTCCTCGTCGCTGCTGCCCGTGATGATGGCGATGAGGTGAGCGGTGCCTTTCTTCGCAGGCCACACCTTGCCAAGATGGTCCGCCGAGATCTGGATGACATCCCGATCGACGTATTCCAGAGCCAGCGGAATGACGCCGGTCTGCAGAATGACCGGGACCGCCTTGATAGCTGCATGGCGGTCGTCGAAGGAGATCACGAGTGTTGCCGTCCCGGCGAAGCGTGGATACAGTCTGAAGGTCACCTTGGTTATGACTCCGAGGACTCCCTCCGAGTCGATCATCAACTGAAGCAGATCGAGGCCGGTGTTATTCTTGAGCAGCTTGCCGCCCCAGGTGACGATCTCGCCGGTAGGCAGCACGACCTCGAGTCCCTTCACGTACTGTCGGACAACACCATACTTTACAGCACGGGTTCCACCAGCGTTGCAGGCGACGATGCCGCCAACCTGCGCTCCTTCATCTCCGGGGTGCGGTGGGAAGAGCAGATTCGCCGCCTCGACCGCCTTCAGCAGCTTCTCCAGTGTCGCCCCCGCCTCAGCCACCACCATGAGGTTCTCCGTGTCCACCTCAATGATGCGGTCGAGACGCTCGAGTGCCATGACGATGCCGCCCATGGTGGGCACAGCCGCGCCGACGCAGCCCGTGCCGCCGCCTCTGGCAATGACAGGTACGCGACGTTCGTTGGCGAGCTTCAGGATGCTGGAGATCTCCTCCGGATTGGCTGGTTTCACGAGCACCACGTCCCGGGACGGCACAGGCCGTATCGGCAGCGCGGTGACATCGAGCAAGTAGCTCTCCATCGCCTGCCAGTCCGTGACGACCCAGTCCGCGCCGACAATACGTGTGAGTGCCTCGAGCAGTGCCCTATCCATCATTCCCTCCAATTCGCCGCCGTGCGGCTCGCCGCCTCGAGCACGCCGAACCCGCGACTGCAGCGCACAGCGCCCCGATGGCGATACTCGCTCCGGTCGGACCGGGCCGACCGGCACACAGCCCGCTGAGACCCGTCCTGCGACGGGGTAGTCACAACACAGGACATGCGGCCGGCGACTGCAGGAAGGCGTGGACGCAGCGTCGCTGCCACCGCGTTCGCGTCGCCCGCAACGGCGAGGGGGAGACACGCCGGATTGACGGGCTGGCGCGCACCGGGGGAATTGTACACATATCCCCCGCGGCGCGGATAGACCACCTCCCTGCGAGCCCGGCGCCGGCGTACCCTCCGCGGTCCTTGACGCTCCAGAACGGGCGATGCTAAGCTAGCAAAACCGGTTCCCGTCACCCGCCATGGAAGAAGACAGAACTCGCCGCATCTCGACCAGCGATGACATCGAGGTCTCAACCTACCTCGGCATCGCGAAATCGCTGCAGGCTGAACAGCCGCTCCCCAGAGAGACGGCTCCGCTCAGCGGTCGCGAGACGATCGTCATACTCGATTTCGGCTCCCAGTACACCATGCTCATCGCCAGGAGAATCCGCGAGTTGCACGTGTACTGCGAGATCCTGCCCAGCGATACGCCGTGGGAACGTCTGGAGACGCTCAACCCGAAGGGATTCGTCCTCTCGGGCGGACCGGCCAGCGTTTACGCTCCGGGTGCGCCCCTGGCTCCCAACTACGTCTTTGAGAAGGGGCTGCCGGTGCTGGGCATCTGCTACGGGATGCAGGCGATTGCCCACCAGCTTGGCGGCAAGGTAGCCCCGGGCGAGAAGCACGAGTACGGACATGCCGTGCTGCACCTTGAGGCGCAGGATTCTCCGCTGTTCGCCGGACTGCCGCCGTCCTGCCCGGTGTGGATGAGCCACGGTGACACCGTCACCGAGCTGCCCCAGGGATTCAGAGCGCTCGCCTACACCGAGAACTCGCCTTACGCCGTCATCGGCAACGGGCACGGCGTGTTCGGCCTCCAGTTCCACCCCGAGGTCACCCACACGCCGCAGGGCCGCCAGATCCTCGAGAACTTCGCCTATCGCGTCTGCGGCTGCAGCGGCAACTGGACTCCCGCTCAGTTCATCACGGAAAGCGTCGAGCGAATCCGGGAGCAGGTGCAGGGAGGCAAGGTTGTCTGCGCTCTCTCGGGCGGAGTTGACTCCGCGGTGACAGCCACCCTGATTCACAGGGCTATCGGCGACGACCTGACGTGCTTCTTCATCAACAACGGGCTCCTGCGCCGCGAGGAACCTGAGCGCGTGCTCAACACGTTCCACAACAACCTCAAGATGCAGATCGTCTACGTCGATGCCAGCGACCGGTTCCTGAACAGGCTTCGCGGCGTCATCGACCCCGAGCAGAAGCGCCGGATAGTGGGCGGAGAGTTCATCAACATCTTCGAAGAGGAAGCGGCGAAGCTGGGCGCCGTCGATTTCCTGGCGCAGGGCACCGTCTATCCGGATGTGATCGAGAGCGCCACGTCCGCGGAGCACAAGGCGACCGCGCGCATCAAGAGCCACCACAACGTCGGTGGTCTTCCTTCCACGATGCGCCTGAATCTGGTCGAGCCGCTGCGCTACCTGTTCAAGGACGAGGTTCGTGAGGTCGGTCTGGCGCTCGGCCTCCCCGAGGAGATGGTGTGGCGCCAGCCGTTCCCCGGCCCGGGTCTCTCCATCCGCGTCATCGGGGAGGTCACCCGCGAGCGGCTTGAAATCCTGCGCAGTGCTGACTGGATCGTCATGAACGAGATCAAGAAGGCGAAGCTCTACGGGCAGCTCTGGCAGAGCTTCGCGGTCCTGACCGACGTGCGCAGCGTCGGTGTCATGGGCGACTTCAGGACCTACGGTTATCTCATCGCAGTCCGCGCGGTGAACAGCACGGACGCGATGACCGCCGACTGGGCACGGCTGCCCTACGAGTTGCTTGACAGGATCGCTGACCGCATCGTGAATGAGGTCCCGCACGTGAACCGTGTGGTCTACGACATTACCAGCAAACCCCCCGCGACTATAGAGTGGGAGTAGGCCATCTACCCGCAACGCACCGCAGTGCCAGTCCCCGGGAGACGTATTTCCAGCGGCATCGCGATTCGAAGGCTTGCCGGGGCGGAGAGGAACACCAGCAGGTGAGGGTACTCGTCATCGGCGGCGGAGGCCGCGAGCACGCGCTCGCCTGGAAGCTATCGCTCAGCCCGAAGGTGTCCGAGCTCTTCGTCGCGCCCGGAAACGCCGGCACAGCAACGCTTGCCCGGAACCTGCCCATCGCTGCCACAGACCTGCCCGGGCTGATACGCGCTGCGAAGGAACTAAGGGTCGACCTCGTTGTGGTCGGGCCCGAGGTTCCGCTGGCGCTTGGAGTCGTCGATCTGCTTCAGCAGTCCGGCATCCCCACATTCGGGCCGCGACGCGACGCCGCCCGTCTCGAATCGAGCAAGGCGTTCGCCCACGAGGTCATGCGCTCGTGCGGCGTGCCAGCCGCGAACTCGCGCGTGTTCACCTCTTTTCCAGAAGCGCGGGAGTACGTTGACGGGCTCGTTCCGCCCGTCGTCGTGAAGGCGGACGGTCTCGCGGCTGGAAAGGGAGCCATCGTGGCTCAGACCACCGGAGAGGCACAAGCCGCACTCGAGGACATGCTCGTCCGACGGGTGTTCGGAGAGGCAGGCGACCGCGTGGTCGTGGAGGAGTACCTCGAGGGGCGCGAGGTCAGCCTGCTTGCCTTCACAGATGGCACAAACGTGGCCCCCATGGTGCCCGCGTGCGACTACAAGCGCGTCGGCGACGATGACGCGGGGCCGAACACCGGCGGCATGGGTTGCTATAGTCCTCCGGCGTTCTTCGGCGAGGACATGGTCCGGCGAACCGTGGATGAGGTCATCCGGCCGGTCGTTCGCGCCATGGCCTCAAGTGGATGTGAGTACAGGGGAGTCCTCTACGCCGGCCTGATGGTCGATGGAGATCGCATACGCGTTCTCGAGTTCAACGCCCGGTTCGGCGATCCGGAAACGCAGGTCATTCTGCCCAGACTGGAAGGTGACCTGGCGGAGATCCTGATGGCGTGCGTCGAGGGCACGCTTGACAGGGTCTCAATCAGATGGAAGAGCGGTCCGTGCGTCGGCGTGGTCATGGCGTCAGGAGGCTATCCTGGCAGCTATGCCAGAGGACTGCCCATCACCGGCCTTGACCGCGTCGACAGGGACGTCCTCCTGCTCCATGCCGGAACAGCTACCGGTGCCGACGGCAGGGTGGTGACCGACGGGGGCCGTGTGCTTGCCGTCGTGGCTGCAGCCGCCACGATGGCGGAGGCCCGGGAAAGGGTGTATAACAACGTCATCCGCGTCTCGTTCCCGAACATGATCTACCGGACCGACATCGCCCTGAGAGAGGTGGCCTAGATGGACCCGCGCGTGGGCATCGTCATCGGAAGCCAGAATGACCGCGAGCTCGTGGCGCCTGCTGCGCAGGTGCTCGACGAGTTCGAGGTGTCTTACGAGGTAAGCGTCCTCTCGGCTCATCGCACGCCCGAGCGCGTGCGGAGCTACGCACTGGCCGCCGAGAGCAGGGGCATCAAGGTGCTCATCGCGGCGGCAGGCTATGCCGCGCACCTTCCGGGTGCACTCGCGGCTTGGAGTCCTCTCCCGGTCATCGGCATCCCCCTGCCAACAAGCGACCTCAGCGGAGTCGACTCTCTGCTATCCATCGTCCAGATGCCCGGGGGAGTCCCCGTGGCCTGCACCGGGATCGGCAAGAGCGGCGCAAGAAACGCAGCGCTGCTCGCCATCCAGATGCTCGCCGTCGAAGATGAACGACTTCGCGCAGCCTATCGCGCCTATCGCGAGAAGCTCGCGACCCAGTGAGGATCACATGATCGAACGCTATTCCCTCCCCGAGATGAAGCACATCTGGTCCGAGGACCACAAGTTCGCCCTGTGGCTGAAGGTCGAGGTAGCTGTCTGCGAGGCATGGTGCGAGCTGGGGCGCATCCCTGCCGAGGACATGGAGAAGATACGCGGTGCCACGTGCAATCTGGACCGGCTGGCCCAGATCCTGCAGGTGACCCATCATGACGTCACAGCGTTCCTCGGCGCCGTCGCTGAGAGCCTCGGTCCTGAGTCACGCTACATCCACCTGGGACTGACCTCGTCCGACGTGATGGACACCGCCCTCGGATTGCAACTCAGGGACGCGGCGGCAATTCTGCAGAAGGATGTAGAGTCCCTCACCGCCGTGCTGAGGAGTCGCGCGCTCGAACATAAGCACACCATCATGATAGGCCGCACGCACGGCGTACATGCGGAGCCGATGACCTTCGGATTGAAGCTGGCGCTGTGGGTCAAGGAGATGGAGCGCAACGCGGTTCGACTTGCCCGCGCCACTGAGGCCATCTCCGTGGGCATGATTTCCGGCGCAGTCGGGACACACGCAACGGTACCGCTCGAGGTGGAGGAGAGCGCCTGCCGCAGACTCGGACTCGGCGTCGCCGAGGTTTCGAACCAGGTGATACAGCGCGACCGCCATGCCGAGTTTCTCACGACGCTCGCCATCATCGCCGGCTCGCTGGAGAAGTTCGCCACCGAGGTGCGCGCTCTTCAGAAGACGGAGGTACAGGAGCTCGAGGAGCCGTTCGAACAGGGCCAGACCGGGTCCTCCGCCATGCCCCACAAGCGCAATCCCGAGCTGTGCGAGCGGGTCAGCGGCCTCGCCAGACTCGTCCGGGGGAATGCCATGGCGTCCCTCGAGAACATGGCCCTGTGGCACGAGCGTGACATCAGCCACTCGTCGGTCGAGCGCATCATCCTGCCCGACTCTTGCCTGGTGCTCGACTACACGCTGAACATCTTCACGTCGATCGTCCGCGGCATGCGCGTCAACGTCGACCGGATGCGTCGAAACGTCGAGATGACGCGGGGCCTTATCTTCTCGCAGCGCGCCCTGCTCGCGCTCATCGATAAAGGGATGACGCGCCAGGATGCCTACGAGATAGTCCAGGGGCACGCGATGAAGGCGTGGCAGTCCGAGCAGTCCTTCCGCACTCTGCTGGAGGACGACTCCCAGGTCGGCAGCAGGCTCACAAGAGAGGACTTCGATCGGGTCTTCGACTACGGGTGCTACTTGAAGGAGGTCGACGGCATCTTTGCCCGCGCCGGTATCGACTCAGCACCGCGGCCGCACCACGCAACGCGGAAGTGCTGAGACCCTGCACGCCAGAAGGAGAGCATCTATGACCGCAGTGACTGAGACGTCTCTGCCCCTGCCCCTGTTCCAGCGCGGGAAGGTCCGCGACGTGTACGACCTCGGTGCGGAACTCCTCATCGTATCGACGGACCGCATATCGGCTTTCGATATCGTCCTCCCCTCGGGTGTCCCCGAGAAGGGCCGGGTGCTGAACCAGATGTCCGCCTTCTGGTTCCGGGAGACGGCTCACATCATGCCGAACCACATGGTCGAGTCGCTCGACAACGCCGAATCGCTCCGGCGCCTCGTCGCGAGGCTGAAGCTCAAGGATCCCCTGCCCGCCTACCTCATCGGCCGTTCGATGGTGGTGCGCAAGGCAGCCAGAATTCCGGTTGAATGCGTCATCCGCGGGTACCTCTCAGGTTCCGCCTGGGCGGAGTACAAGGCCCACGGCACGGTGAACGGGCAGCCGATGCCCCCGGGACTGAGAGAGAGCGAACGTCTCTCCGAACCCCTCTTCACGCCAACAACCAAGAGCGAGTCCGAACACGATCGTCCCCTGACCGACTCCGATGTTTCGGCCCTTCGGCTGCAGGACACGATGCCGGCCCTGGAAGAGGCGACCCGTACCGTCTACGTTCACGCCGCCGGCCACGCCCTCCAGCGCGGCATCATCGTCGCCGACACCAAGTTCGAGTTCGGTCATCTCGACGGCGGGCTCATCCTCATCGATGAGGCGGTGACACCTGACTCGAGCCGCTTCTGGGCGGCGTCGGACTACAAGGTCGGACAGGCGCAAGCCGGCTACGACAAGCAGCCGGTACGCGACTGGCTCGCAGGGTCAGGTTGGAACGGGAAGGCCCCGGTACCACCGCTGCCGCCTGAAGTCGTCGCCGCGACGACGGAGCGCTACCTGACCATCTTTCGCCGCCTCACAGAGTGAGCGCGATCTAGTACGAGCGATACCACCCGTCGACGATTGCGGGGGCCTCCGCGCGTTTGTACCACGGAGTGGCATACGCGTCCGCGACCGCCATGGCGAGACGGAGCCGGTCAACGACCGTCGTCTGGAAGAACTCCTGTCGCTGCTCCCGCGAAGCAATGGACGTAGCCTCCTGCCAGAGCGCCCGTCCTCCGAGGAAGCCGGATGCTCCGGCGCGGCAGGCTATCTCTACCTGTCTGACAAACAGGCGGAAGTCGACACCGCCACTGAGGATGATCCACGGTACCCTGCTCGCACCGTCCAGGCGCTTGCAGTACTCCAGCATCTTCGACTCATCTTTCTCTGTCTTCGAGTCGGTCGGGAACTCCGCCTTGAGGATGTCGATACCCAGCGGAGTCAACTCCTCCGCAGTCCTGATGACGATCTCCGGCTTGACCTGCCCGTAGCGTCCGCCGGCCGCCTCATCGCCCACAGCATACCCGACAGGCTCCACCACAAAGGCGAGCTCCTGTTCGTCGCAACGCGCCGCCAGCTCCGTGACGAGCGCCCTCTGTCGTGCCGCCACAGCAACGTCCGGTCGGTAGTACAGCAGGAGCTTGGCGCCGTCCGCTCCCATCCGCCTCACCTTCTCGGCGTTCCATCCTTCGAGCGACCGGCTCAACCTGGCCTCTCCGCTTCCTTCATAGCCGGTCTCTTCGAGAGAGACGAGCAATCCCGCCTTGCCTGAGAACACGTTGGCGGCAATCGCCTGCGCCGCCCCGTAGACCGGGTCGAGCAATACGGCACTGCAGTGCGGCGAAAGCGCCCGGCAGATATCGAACTTGAAATCCACCATGTCCTGGTAGCCCGGTTCCCGTCCAAGGCCCTCCTTCAGCATCTTCTGAAGTGAACCACGGTGGTCGAGCGCGCACATGGAAAGGCAGCCGCGCTCGTTCGACATGCGCTGCATTCCTCGATACTTGCCGAGTCTCATCACTCTCCTCCCTTCAGACGACTATCTTGCGAGTACCTTCAGGAGTTGCAGGAGCTCCTGGTCGAGGTCCTTCTGATTGGAGAATGTCTGCTCGAACGGCGTCTCAACCACCCGGTTGCACACCTCGCCGACCATGACGCCGCTGCGGCCTTCGGCCAGCACCTGCACGGCCCTGGCCCCAAGTTTGCTTGCCAGCAGCCTGTCGCGAGCCGACGGCGGTCCGCCGCGCTGCACGTGCCCCAGCACGCAGACCCTGTAGTCCATCGCCAGGCCGTCACACATCTTGTGCGCCACGTCGAAGGCCCGCCCGGCATCGTCTCCCTCGGCCACCACCACGATGCTGGCCCGCTTGCCTGCAGCCAGTTGCGCCCTGATGCTCGCACCGAGCGCTTCGACGTCGGTTCTGATCTCGGGCACCAGCACCTCCTCGGCGCCTCCTGCGAGGCCAACGTGAAGGGCAATAAAACCGCGTGTGCGCCCCATCACCTCCACGAAGAAGAGCCGCTGGTGCGCTTCCGCAGTGTCCCGAATCCGGTCGATAGCTTCAAGCGCCGTGTTGACCGCGGTGTCGAAGCCGATGGTCGCGTCCGTACCGTAGAGGTCGTTGTCGATTGTGCCAGGCGCCCCGACGACGCTCACCGCCGTCAATCTCGACAGCTCAAGCGCGCCGCGGAACGTCCCGTCACCCCCGATGGCCACCAGTCCTCCGACGTTGGCTTTCTCGAGTTGCTCCACAGCTTTGCGAAGCCCCGCGGGAGTCTTCATCTGCTCGCAACGCGCGGTACCCAGGATGGTCCCGCCCCGGTGGATTATGTTTGCCACAGCGCGCGGTCCGAGCTCGACGATGTCCCCGTCCAGCAGCCCGGCGTAGCCGCGCCGGATGCCGACAACCTCAAGACCGTACGCCGGACCGCATCGCGCAACGGCGCGTATGGCCGCGTTCATTCCCGGCGCATCGCCGCCGCTCGTCAGAACCGCAATCCTCTTCATCATGGGCGTCACCTCCACAACAGACTATCACAACGCGATTGACCTGGTGGGACAAGGCGCGCCGGCAGAGGCCTCGCGTGAGGCCGGACAGGTGAGACCGCGGAGTCCGGCGGGTGTCAGTGCTCGAGCATGCCCTTGCTGCTGGGCACGTCACCCTCACGCCGGGAATCGATTCGGCAGGCGCCGTCCAGTGCGCGCGCCAGGGCCTTGAAGAGGCTCTCGGCCTTGTGGTGATCGTTGAGCCCGGACTCGACACGCGCGTGGAGCGTCATCTTGGCTTCGGAGGACAGCGACACGAGGAAGTGCCGCACGAGGTCGCTCTCGAGGTCGCCGATGTGCCCCGCGGCAAAAGGCGCCGAGACAACTGCCCCACCCCGCCCACTGAGGTCGATGGCGACAAGGGAGAGGGCCTCATCCATCGGCACGATGGCGTGCGCCATACGGACGACGCCGGCCCTGTCACCTAGAGCCTCATTCAGCGCCCGCCCCAGGCAAATGGCCACATCCTCCACCACATGGTGCTGGTCGTCGCCCGAAGCAGCCACGGCAACATCAAACAGACCGTGGCGAGCAATCTGCGTCAGGAGGTGGTCAAACATGCGAATGCCGGTGTCGACCGTGGAACGGCCCGTACCATCGAGGGCAAGGTCCACGACAACGTGCGTCTCGGTTGTGTCACGGGAAACCCGGGACGACCTAGGCTTCATCCCACACCTCCTTCAACCCCGCAAGCAGCGCATCGGTGTCCTCCGGCAGGCCGACGCTGATACGCAGGCAATCACGCAGCCCCGGTGTCTCGTAGAACCGCACGAGAACGCCGCGCCTGCGCAACCCATCCCTGACGACTTTCGCCGTGATGACCTTGCCTCCAGAGCTCGTCTCGTGCACCTTGCAGAGCACGAAGTTAGCCTGCGACGGGAACACCTGCAGCCACGGGATGGCCGACAGAGCGCCGCACAGCCTCTCCCGCTCCTTGCGAAGCTTCGCCACGTTCACCTTCAGATAGTCGACATCCTGCAGGGAGGCTATCGCGGCAGCCTCTCCGGCCACGTTGACGTTGTAAGGCTGCTTGATGGTGAGGAAGTGGCCCGCGAGCTTCTCGTGGCAGAGGCAGTAGCCGACACGAAGGCCGGCCAGACCAGCCCACTTGCTGAAGGTCCGGATGACGACGAGGTTCGGGTGCTGTGCAACGAGGCCGGCAACCGTTCCGGCGCTGAACTCGTAGTACGCCTCGTCGACAGCGACGATGAGCCCGAGGTCCAGCAGCGCGCGCACGTCCGCCTCGGAGGTAACGCTTCCCGTCGGATTGTTCGGGGAGGCGACGAACGCAACGCGCGATTGCGCAGTCACGGCCGCGCGGGCGCCCGGGACATCGAGGGAGAAATCACCCTTTCGCGGAACGTTCACAAGTGTCCCGCCGCACACCGTCACCAGGAATGGATACATGCCGAACGTCGGAGGGAAGTTGAGCACTTCCTGCCCTTCGCGCACGAACAGACGCAGCACGAGGTCGATGATCTCATCGCTCCCGTTCGCCGCCACAATGTTCTCAGGAGAGAACCCCGTGTAGGCCGCGAGCGCTTCGCGCAGATTCCGCTGCAGCGGGTCGGGGTAGATGTGGTAGTACGGGAAGCGGGCCAGCACGTCGCGCGCCGTGGGCGACGACATGTAGGGGTTCTCGTTTCCGTCGAGCTTGACGATGCGCTTGCCCAGCTCCTTCTCGAGCACATCGATGGGCTCGATGGGGTCGTAACCGCGCATCGTTGCGAGGCCGGGTCGAATCAGGCCCTCAACACGATCGATATCCACGCGTCACCTCGTCACGATGAGGGAGTGTCTCCGGCGCGCCTGAGTCGCGCCTCGATCGCCCTCGCGTGAGCCTCGAGCCTCTCGGCTCTCGCAATCTGGATTGCCGCCGGTCCGAGGTCGGACATTGTAGCACCGCCAAGTCGCGCAACACTCGAGTACTTGACGAAATCGTGCACGCCCAGAACTGAGGAGAACCGGGCGCTACCGCCCGTCGGCAACACATGGCTCGGGCCGTCGATGTAGTCACCCATCACCACAGGCGACTGCTCCCCCAGGCAGATGCACCCGGCGTTCCTGATGCCGGCGAGAAGCGCCGCCGGTTCGCCGACCAGCAACTCCAGGTGCTCGGGGGCGAACTGATTGCTGAGCCTCACGGCATCGGAAAGCGACTCGACAACTCCCAGCACGCCTCGCCCGACGGCCTCGGCCGGAGCGGACGCCGGCGGAAGCTGCGCCAGTTGCCGCTCAAGCTCTCGTTCAACGCAGTCCGCCAGACGTGACGAGTCCGTCAGCAGGACTACCGCCGTCTGAGGGTCGTGCTCCGCCTGAGCAAGGATATCTGCGGCACAGCAGACAGGTGACGCCGCGCCGTCGGCGATGATGAGCACTTCGCTCGGCCCGGCAAGGCTGTCGATATCGACCGAGCCGAACACCATCTTCTTCGCCAGCGTCACGAACACATTGCCAGGGCCGCAGATCTTGTCCACCCGCGGCACCGTCTCCGTCCCGTAGGCGAGCGCCGCAATCGCCTGGGCGCCCCCCACAGCGAAGACGCGGTCGACTCCCGCCATGGCGCAGGCGGCGAGGGTCAGCGGTGGGACGGTGCCATCGGCCGAGGGTGGAGTCGCAACGATGACCTCGTTCACCCCCGCAACCTTCGCGGGAATCGCTGACATCAGGACGGACGAGGGATACGAGTACCGTCCGCCGGGAACGTACAGCCCTACTCTCTGAAGCGGCAGGACCAGGCGCCCGAGCTCCTCGCTCACCCAGGACACTCCCAGACGCACAGCAGTCGCCTGATGGAACTGCCGGATGCGTGAAGCCGCCAGGCACAGCGCGTCCAGCAACGACGAATCGAGCGCATCCGCGGCGGCAGCTACCGCCCGCCCCGGCACTTCGAGCGATGTGAGATGCACACCGGAGACAAGTCTGGTGTAGTGGATGACGGCGGCGTCTCCGCGCACTCGCACGTCCCCGACTATCCGCGTCACAACCTGGTCGGGCGTGAGCGGTTCGCCAAACGTCGTCCGGATGCCATCGAGCAGCGCCGGCTGTCCCCGCAGCGCATCGAGGGGGTCGCCCCGCTGCAACAGCTCAGCCGCGGCAGCGAACCCGTCAACCCGTCTCATTCACCGCCCCCGCCAGCATCGCGCGAAGCTCGTCGATCTTCGCCTTCTTCGACGGCGCCCTGAGGCTCTCCGCATTTGCGATGAGGCATGCGCTCGATCGCAGAATCACCTCGATGATCTTCAACCGGTTCTCGACAAGCGTCTTTCCGGTCTGAGTGTTGTCGACAAGGAGATCCGCGTCGTCGGGCAGGAACGCCTCGCTCGCGCCCCAGGTCGGCACGACCTTGTACGCGCCGATGTGGTTATCGCGAAGATACCTGTCCGCGATGTTGGTGTACTCGGAGGCGACTCGCAGCGGGCGGAAGCCGCCGCGGGCGACGAACCGGCTCAGCTCCTCGGTCGTGCTGACGGGCACGTCCTCACTC
>Ga0209609_10000773_pt1 | contig 18761 bp, 20 predicted proteins | sample LakKivw325mmetaG_FD_184136 | JGI IMG/M metagenome (GOLD analysis project Ga0209609, IMG submission 184136) | Anoxic lake water microbial communities from Lake Kivu, Rwanda to study Microbial Dark Matter (Phase II) - Lake Kivu water 325m metaG... | ecosystem: Environmental > Aquatic > Freshwater... | reverse complement strand
GGTTACCATTGTACCACCTCGCCGGGGAGGGCACTACCAACAGCTTATCGTAAACTCACCGATGCTCTAACCCTGTCATTTTTGGGCGAAATTGAGGTATTTATAATTATACTACCACCACACCCCTTGTCAAATTCTGACTTGGTTTCATCTTCTGTTGGTGGGCTTCTATGGTAGAAAAGGGCACTAGTATTGGGTACTCAGTGGTGCTTTATGCCACATATAGTGTCTGAGCTTGCTTCAGAACTTCTTCCACAAAGTCACCAACAGACTTTGGAACCGAGTCCAAATTCTCAATCACAAAGGGCAACGGCCATTTGACAAATTCTGCTTTCTATGTTACAATATACTCTGAGTTCTGGCTACAGAGCGTTTCGGACGGAACAATGATTCAAGCTTCTGTTACCCTATCCCTGATTAGCCTGCTTGTTGCTCTCCTCGTAGTACTTGCGAGGAGTCATTGCCGGTTGGGAGGTGATAGAGGACGAAGCATGTGAAGAGTATAAGATTATAGCAAGTAGCGAAAAACCTCCCAATCGGGAGGTTTTTTTCGTTATAGTGTGGAGCGCTGAGGCTCTGCCTCGACTCGAGAGGGCAAGGATGCCTTCTTCATCTTCCCAGGGAGACAGAGGAGATGTTCTTTCATGAGTCACCTGAAAGGAGGGCTGAAGACCCTATGAAACTCACAGGAGCACACATTCTATGGCAAAGCCTGGTAAAAGAGGGAGTGGACGCGGTTTTCGGCATATCGGGTGGAGCGGTCGTCCATCTCTTCCACGCCTTGCCTGAGTACCCTATCCATTTCGTGCTGATGCGCCATGAGCAGGCGGCGGCCCATGCCGCCGATGGCTACGCCCGGGCCACGGGAAAGGTGGGGGTGTGCATCGCCACCTCCGGCCCAGGAGCCACCAACCTGGTGACCGGGATCGCCACCGCACACATGGATTCCTCGCCGGTACTAGCGATTACCGGCCAGGTGCGTACCTATCTCATCGGCAAGGATGCCTTCCAGGAAACGGACATCACAGGCATTACCCTGCCCATCACCAAGCACAACTATCTGGTGACCAGCGTGGAGGAGCTGGCCATGACGGTCAAGGAAGCCGTCCACATCGCCCGTACAGGCCGGCCAGGACCCGTGCTCATTGACATCGCTTTTGATGTGCAGGCTGCGGAAACAGAGTACATCTACCCAGATAGTGTGGATCTGCCGGGATACAAGCCCACCTATGTGGGCAACCCCCGACAGATCCGTCAGGCAGCGGCGCTGATCAATCGGGCACAGCGGCCCATCATCCTGGCCGGGCGGGGGATCAACCTGGCAGGCGCTCACGAGGAGTTGCGTGCGCTGGTGGAGAAGACGCACATCCCGGTGGCGACGACGCTCCTGGGCAAGAGCTGCATTCCCGAATCCCATGAGCTGTGCCTGGGCATGGTGGGCATGCACGGCGAGGCCTTTGTCAACCGAGCGGTCCAGGACGCCGATCTGATCATCGCCATCGGCATGCGCTTCAGTGACCGGGTGACGGGGAACCTGGCCACCTTCGCCCCCAAAGCCCAGATTGTGCACATTGACCTGGACCCGGCAGAGATCGGCAAAAACGTGACCGTTGATCTGCCCATCGTGGGCGACGCCAAGCAGGTGCTGGCAGAGCTGGCGCTGCTGGTGGAACCCGGGGAGCGCGCTGACTGGCTGGCTCAGATCGCGGAGTGGCGCGAGGATTCATCTCAGCACGACATCCTCAACCGCGACTTCGAAGAGCTCCTGCCCCAGTATGTGATACGCCAGATATACGAGGTGACTGATGGTCAGGCCTTGATGGTCAGCGATGTGGGTCAGAACCAGATGTGGGAGGCTCAGTACTACCGTCACTGCCAGCTCAACAGCCTTTACACCTCGGGCGGCCTGGGTACTATGGGCTTCGCCCTGCCAGCAGCTATCGGGGCCAAGATGGGCCGCCCCGAGGAACTGGTGTGGGTGACGGCCGGCGACGGCGGTTTCCAGATGAACATCCAAGAGCTGGCCACCGTGGCCCAGGAGAAGTTGCCCCTGAAGATCGCCATCCTCAACAATGGCTATCTGGGCATGGTGCGCCAGTGGCAGCAGTTCTTCTTCGAGGGCCGCTACTCCGGGACCCCCCTCCTGGGCCCCGACTTCGCCAAGGTAGCTGAGGCCTACTCCATCAAGGGCCTCACCGTCACCGAGAAGGCTCAGGTACGGCCAGCCATCGAGGAGGCCCTAGCCCATAATGGACCGGTGGTCATAGACTTCCGCATCGAGCAGGAGGAGAATGTCTATCCCATGGTGCCGGCTGGTGGTTCGATCTCCGATATGATCCGTCGGCCGGCGCCCGCTACGTGAAAGGAGCGAGTTGATGCGACACACACTGGTAGCCCTCATGGAGGACAAACCCGGGGTGCTGAACCGGGTGGCCAGCCTTTTCCGCCGCCGTAACTTCAACATTGAGTCCCTCACCGTCGGGCACTCCGAGATGCCCGGCATCTCCCGCATGACCATCGTCACTGAAGGCGATGGCCGCACCGTCGAGCAGGTGGTCAAGCAACTGTACAAGCTGATCAACGTCACCAAAGTAACCGATGTCACCCATGATGCCACAGTGATCCGCGAACTGGCGCTGATCAAGGTGCATGCCACCTCCCACAACCGGGCGGAGATCCTGCAACTGGTGGATATCTTCCGCGCTCAGGTGGTAGATGTGGCCGTCAACTCGCTGACTATCGAGATCACGGGCGACGAGGACAAGGTGGATGGCTTCATCGCCCTGCTGCGGCCCTACGGCATTATGGAGATGGCGCGCACCGGCCGGGTGGTCATGCTGCGCGGCAGCAATGGTACAAAGTAATGCGTGATGCGCAATGAGTAACAGGGCGAAGACCCAACAGACTCGTTACTCATTACTCGTAACCTGTTATCCCCAACAGAAAGGAAACCATCATGGCAACGATCTATTACGACCAGGACGCGGACCTCAGCCTCCTGGAGGGCAAGGCCATCGCCGTCATCGGTTACGGCAGCCAGGGGCACGCCCATGCCCTCAACCTCAAGGATAATGGCTGCGATGTGGTGGTGGGGCTGTATGAAGGCAGCAGCTCCTGGCCTAAGGCGGAGGCAGCAGGGCTCACGGTGAAGACTGTGGCCCAGGCAACGGCCGGGGCGGACATTGTTATGCTCCTGGTGCCGGACAACGTCCAGCCAGCCCTCTACAAGGCTGAGATCGCACCCTACCTCAAAGCTGGAGCGATGCTTATGTTCGCTCATGGCTTTAACATCCACTACTCCCAGATCATCCCCCCACGGGATGTGGATGTGACCATGATCGCCCCCAAGTGCCCCGGCCACCGGCTGCGGGAGACGTTCGAGGAGGGCAAGGGCGTTCCGGCCATCCTGGCCGTCCATCAGGATGTGACCGGCCAGGCCAAGGAGCTGGCCCTGGCCTACGCCAAAGGGCTGGGCTGCACCAAGGCAGGGGTGATCGAGACCACTTTCCAGGAGGAGGTGGAGACGGACCTCTTCGGAGAGCAGGCGGTGCTGTGCGGCGGCGTGACGGCGCTCATCAAGGCCGGCTTCGAGACGCTGGTGGAGGCCGGCTACCAGCCGGAGATTGCCTACTTCGAGTGCCTCAACGAGCTGAAGCTCATCGTGGACCTCATCTACGAGGGGGGCCTGTCCTACATGCGCTACTCGGTGAGCGATACCGCCGAGCACGGGGACTACACCGCCGGCCCCAAAATCATTGACGACCACGTGCGGGCCACCATGAAACAGCTCCTCAAGGACATCCAGGATGGCACCTACGCCCGCTCCTGGATCCTGGAGAACATGGCAGGGCGGCCCTCCTTCAACCTGCTCCGCGAGAGGGAGAGGGAACATCCCATCGAAAAAGTGGGAGCCGAGCTGAGGGCCATGATGCCCTGGCTGGCGAAGAAGTGAACCACCAAGGCACAAAGCAAACTTGGTGCCTTCACGGATAGCTCTTTGGAAAGGGGGATGGCGATGTCAGACGATGGCCTTGCTGACTTGTGGTTGTTGTCTCGTGATTCTTACAAGCAAGGAGGATCCCATGAACGAGGATGGTGTAGTATATATCTTCGACACCACCCTGCGCGATGGGGAACAGTCCCCGGGCGCGAGTTTGAACACCCAGGAAAAGCTCGAAATCGCTCGCCAGTTGGAGCGGCTGGGCGTGGATGTGATGGAGGCGGGGTTTCCCATCACCTCCCCCGATGACCTGCGGGCGGTGTCCCTTATCGCCCAGGAGATCAAGGGGGCGACCATCTGCGGCCTGGCCCGTGCTGTCCGCCAGGATATTGACGCCTGCTGGGAAGCGCTTCAACACGCGGCCGCGCCACCCCGCATCCACACCTTCATCGCCACCTCCCCCATCCACATGGAGCGCAAGCTGAAGAAGCGGCCTGAGGACGTGCTGGGGATGGCGGTCGAGGCGGTCAGGTACGCCAAGGGGTTTGTGTCCGATGTGGAGTTCTCTCCTGAGGACGCGGGGCGCTCCGAGCCGGAGTTCCTCTACAAAGTGCTGACGGCGGTGATTGACGCCGGCGCCACCACGGTCAACATCCCCGACACGGTGGGCTATACCACCCCTGAGGAATGGGGGGCTCTCATCCGGGGTATCTTTGAGCATGTGCCCAACATCGGCCAGGCGGTGGTCAGCGTCCATTGCCACAACGACCTGGGGATGGCTACGGCCAACAGCCTGGCCGCCGTGCGCGTCGGGGCGCGACAGGTGGAGTGCACCATCAATGGTCTGGGGGAGCGGGCCGGAAACGCGGCTTTGGAGGAGATCGTGATGGCCATCCACACCCGTCGCGATGTCTTCGATTTGCGGACCCACATTGACACCACTCAGATCTACCCCACTAGCCGGCTGGTGAGCCATCTGACCGGCTTTGCCGTGCAGCGCAACAAGGCCATCGTGGGAGCCAATGCCTTCGCCCATGAAGCGGGCATCCATCAGGATGGTGTGCTCAAAGAACGCACTACCTACGAGATCATGGACGCCGCGTCCATCGGTTTGGTGAGGAGTCAGTTGGTGTTGGGCAAGCACTCGGGGCGTCATGCCCTGCGGGTGCGCCTGGAGGAACTGGGCTATCAATTGGCCCTCGATGAGTTAGACCGGGCCTTTGCCCGCTTTAAGGAAGTGGCCGACAAGAAGAAGGAGGTGGATGACCGGGACCTGCGGGCCATTGTGGAGGATGAGATCTGGCTGGCACCGGAGGTCTACAAGCTGGAGCATGTGCAGGTCTCCTGCGGAGACCACTCCGTGCCCACGGCCACGGTGCGCATCCGCACGCCGGAGGGTGAAGTGCGGGCGGATGCTGATCTGGGCACTGGCCCGGTGGATGCCGTGTACCGGGCCATCAACCGGGTCATCAGTGTGCCCAACGAGCTCATCGAGTTCTCGGTCAAGGCCGTCACCGAGGGCATTGACGCGCTGGGCGAGGTGACCATCCGCATCCGGAGTGACAGCCGCGTCTTCAGCGGCCATGGCGCATCCACCGACATCATCGTCGCCTCTGCCAGGGCCTACATGAACGCCCTCAACAAGCTGGTGGCCTACTTACAGGAACACGAAGAGAAGGCGAAGGCCTCCACGCTGTCTTGACAACCAGTGCATCTGGTGATATGCTCCTCAATGAGGAGCCGATGCCTGGAGGGGGCGTAGTAGGGCTCGCCCCCTCTTCTTTCTTCAAGGGATAGGTATGGAGCGCAAGCGCGTGCCCGCTGGCAGCACAAATAGGTGAGGCAGGGAGGTGAAGGGGGATGACCAGCCAGGCAACTTTAGAGCAACTGGAGCGGCAAATCGCTCAGCTTCCCCCGCACGAACAGCTCAAACTGATCGCTCATATTTCTGAGCAATTAAGTACTAGGCCTCTGGACAGGCTGATCGTAGTGGAAGAAGCTCTGTCACAACAGGGGGAGAGGGAAGCCGACGAAGTTCTGGCCCTGTGCGATCTGGCAGCAGAGATGTGGGAAGGCGAGTTCGATGCCGCTGAAGAAGTTCGCCAGATGCGTCAAGAGCGAGACAAGCAGGTATGGCTGAGCAGGTCATAGATGCCAGTGTTGCTATCAAGTGGGTGGTCAAAGGCGAGCCGTTCCGCAACAAGGCACGGCAATTACTCCGCGATGCCCGATGGAAAGGCATTGCCTTGAGTGGCCCACCGCTTTTGGAGTACGAAGTGGAGAGCATTCTGCAGCGCCGTCTGCACTACGGACGTGCAAGCATACAAGCGGTGGATGCATCGCTGGCGGCCTTCTATGCTGTCAGGGTGCACATCGTTACCCATCCCGACGTGGTGCGGCGGGCGCGTGAAATCGCCCGACAGTTCAAGCAGGGCCGCATTTATGACTCGATCTATGCTGCTCTTGCTGAATTGCGCGGATGCGAGTTCTGGACGGCTGATGGAGTCTTCTATGACGCTGTGAAGTCGGTGCTCTCGTTCGTGAAGTATCTGCCCGATTATCCTTAGCAGCAAGTATAGGGACAGGGATGATGGTAACCACTACGGGGTTAGATCATCGCTTCCGCCAGGACCTACATGAACGCCCTCAACAAGCTGGTGGCCTACTTACAGGAACACGAAGGGAAGGCGAAGGCCTCCACGCTGTCTTGACAACCAGTGCATCTGGTGATATGCTCCTCAATGAGGAGCCGAGGGCTGGAGGGGGTGTGTGGCACGCCCCCTCCAGTCTGCAGTCCCTCTGAGGGAGCGCGAACCTCAGGAGCAGACCACGAAGCGGACAGGAGGTGGAATGAGCATGGAGATCTGCCATGACAAATTATCGCATTACTCTGGATCCGAACAAGTGCTTCGGGAAGCCCTGTATTCGGGGGCTGAGGATGCCAGTCGCTTTGATCCTCAGTTATCTGAGTTCAGGGATGACGGTGGACGAGATCCTGGAAGAGTGGCCTGAACTGGAACGGGAGGACATCTACCAGGCCTTGGGCTATGCTGCCTGGGCAATGGAAGAAAGGATTGTCCCTAACTCCACGAAAAGGGGCCCCCCCTCTTGCGCTTTCGATCCCTTGCCACTATAATCAACGCTGTTTGGGTGTCGTGGGGTGATCCTACCATGGAGAGGGATAGGATCAAGACCACCTCTTGGCAGGCGGATGCGGCGTTGCTGGGGGTGACCCTCATCTGGGGCGCGACCTTCGTCATGGTCAAGGAGGCTGTGACCCACTTCCCGGCCTTCGCCTTCCTGACCCTGCGCTTCAGCTTCGCCTTGCTGTCGTTGATTCCCCTCCTCTGGGTGGGACACCGATCCAGAGTGGCCAGCCTAGGCTGGACTGAGTTAGGGGCGGGGAGCCTGGTCGGGCTGGCCCTGCTGGCGGGATACGGCCTGCAGACGGTGGGGTTGCGCTACACGACGGCGGCGAAGGCGGGGTTCATCACCGGCCTCTCAGTGGTCTTCGTCCCCCTGCTGGGGGCCATCCTGTGGCGACGGAGGCCACCGCCAGCCGCACAGATGGGGGTTGTGCTGGCCACGGGCGGCCTGATATTGCTCACGCTAGGTCCTACCCTGTCCATAGCCTGGGGCGACCTCGCCGTCCTGGGCTGTGCCCTGGCCTTCGCATTGCACATTCTGGCCGTGGGCGCTTTCGCTCCCCACATCGAGCCCCGGCTGCTCACCGCCATCCAGATCGGGGCGGTGGCCCTGATCAGCGCCCTGATCTCCAGGGCGGCGGAGTGGCCCTGGCCATCCCTCTCCCGGCAGGTGCTCTGGGCCGCGCTCTTCACCGGTGTGCTGGCCACCTCGCTGGCCTTCGGAGTGCAGAGCCTGGCCCAGCGTTTCACCAGTGCCACGCACACGGCACTCATCTTCGCCATGGAGCCGGTCTTCGCTGCCCTCTTCGCCTATCTCTTAGCAGGGGAGAGGCTGGGACCACACCGTTGGGCCGGCTGTGGGCTGATACTGGCGGGGATGCTCATAGCAGAGCTGGGGACATCGGCTTCGGCGTGAAACGTAATTCGTGAAGCGTGAAAATGGCCTGTTCACACATCACGTTTTACGCATCACGTAATCTTTCAGGAGGAGAAAAAGACATCATGAGGTTGTCGGATAGTTATCAGGATCTCTACACCCAAGCGCGTACCGCTCGCTTGGCTGGCCGTCACGAGGAAGCCATCGCCATTTACACCCGCATCGTCGAGCGGCTGAGCGAGCTCTCCCCGGAAACTCTCCAGGGACGGCCCGACCTGGAAGAGCTGCTCCATCAGGCCGCCGAGGAACTGGTGGAGGTGCTCCGCTGGGAACGGCGCTACGATCAGGCCATTGAGCTGGAGGAGAAGCTGATCGGGCTGTTCCCCCAGGAGGAGTTGGTCCGTCGGACGGAGATTGCCAATCTGCTGATCGAAAAGGGACAGGTCGAGGAGGGGTTGTCCCAACTTCAGGAGATTGCGCAAGCGGACGCGGACAACATCTGGGGATGGATCACGCTGGGAGCTCAGCATCTATGGCTCAGGCGGTACGAGGAGGGCGAGGCCTACTTGCAGCGGGCAGTAGAACTGGAAGGGGCGGCCGACGAGGATGTGGCCTTCGCTTATCATTATCTGTTCCAGTTGTACAAAGAGCAGGATCGGCACGAGGAGGCCGTGGCAGCCTGGGAGAAGGCCCGCCGCCTGGACCCGGAGACACAGTCCACCCTTCCAGAGGTCTACCGGATGTTCATCGAGGCCGGGGATTACCGGCAGGCGCACTCTTACCTGCGGCGGGAGCAGAACCGGCTGCGCTATCTCTTCCACCTGGGGCTTATGGATCATCAGCAGGGGGACGAATATGCCGCTCAGCGCCAGTGGCGACGGTTGGCCGACATGGACCCCAACAATTATGATGAGGGACACGACGAGTGGGCGGAGGCCTGTCTGCGCGTGGGCCAGGTTCAGCAGGCGCTCAACGAGCTGGCCCGTCGGGTCAACCAGGGGGAGATCACCTCACACCGCATGATGCTTCTGGGCCTGGCCTGGGCCATGGCGGATGACGTTCAGAAGGCCAGGGCAGCGCTTAATGGAGCGGTGATGATCCTGGATCACGATCGCCCCAGGCGGAGTAAACTCTCGCGAAAGGAATGGCGGCTCTTTGAGGAACTGGTGGAGGATGAGAAGGTGCTTAAGGCTTTGGAGGACTACTTCATGCCGCCCATCTTCATCCCCGGCGAGGATTTCGATTTTGAAGCAAGGGTGTAGACGAGAGGGGGAATTGCTTCCGTGGTCAGCAATGAGATCGGCGTCTACATGGAATCCACGGGCTTCAGTGACCCGGCAAAGGCCCTGCCGATGATCCGGGAGCTGGGCTTGACGGTGGTTCAGGTGGGCCAGCTCCCGGAGGAGTTCTACAGTGAGGAGGGGGCCCAGAGGTTCAAAGCTCTGCTGGAGGAGGCAGGGGTTCGCGCGGCTGCCACCACCATTGTCCATGAAGGGGAGCGGTACGATGACTGGCCCACCGTGCGGTGCACGGTGGGCTATGTGCCTCGGGAGTTCCGCGACGCACGGATGACCTACAGCCACAGGGTGATTGACTTCACCGCCGCTATCGGCTGCCGCTACGTCACCACCCACATCGGCGAGCCACCCCACGATCCGAAGGACCCCGATTACTGCGCATTGGTGGACATCGTGAGGGAATTGGGGCAGCACTGCGCTGAGCTGGGGCTCAGGTTCGGGCTGGAGACGGGACAGGAGAGCGGGCGGGCGCTGATGGGCTTCATCGGCCGGGTGGGACTGGACAATGTAGGCGTGAACTTCGACCCGGCCAACATCATCCTCTACAACACCGACGCCCCCCTTTCGGCCCTCGATGAGGTCGCGCCCCGTCTCTTCGGCATGCACTGCAAGGATGGCCTGCGGTCTACCCAACCGGAGGCGCTGGGCACGGAGGTGCTATTGGGCCAGGGAGAGGCCAACCTGTGCGAGTGCGTTCGCAGAGCGCTTCGGTTGGGCTACGAAGGTCCTCTCATCATGGAGATCTACGCTGGGGACGACCGCAGGGAGGCGCTCAGCAAGGGGAAGGCCTTCCTGGAGGAGTGCCTGGCGCAGGTGGAGTGATAGAGGTAACAGAAAACCTTCTCGCAGTAACTATCAGCCTGGGGCTTCGCGCCCCAGGCTGAGCAGTTTAGGCTCACGTCCGGTTCTGAAGCAGTGGTGGGGCGGGAAACCGCCCCACCGACGGTAATTAGCTGGCCTCTAAGAATCTGTGACACGGGCCTATCAAGGTTCTTCTTCCAGCGTGGAAGCCACAGTGAGATGATACCCCTTTCCCGTGTCTGTTATCTCGAAGTCAATGATCCATCGTGTGTACTCGGAGAAGTACGCCCTTTTCCGGGCGATCAACATATTCACGATCCCTTTCAGCCCCGTTCTCAGTTCGTCGTCGCCTGCTGGTATCCCTGCTTCAAGCACTCTGTCTATCATTTCTTGCTGCTCTTCTTCAGGGAGAAAGGACACATTCCAGGCCATGACAGCCAACGTCAGTAGCTTGCGGTAGGTTTCTTCAGTGTCAGCCAAGTCCATATATGGCTCCACGAAGTCCCCCAGCACTTCGGACATTTTCACTCGTCCACTGGGCGCGATGACAAGCTTTTCGCCGCCGAAGGGGCCTTGCTCCAGCTTGGCCTTCAGGCGTTCAAACTCCCCCCGCTTGCTTTTGCGTTTACGTTGTCTTTTCTTCCCTCTTGATTTTGACGGGGTCATTTCCCCCTCGCGCAATTCTCTGAAATACTGTCTCGAAAGCTCCTGATCACACCTCCACAATAGCGTAGCACGCCAATATTGTCAGGCGTTATTACCGCCAGCAGCGATGGCAAGAGCGTCCTCAGCTTCCACGGTCACTGCCATGACGAAGTCCACCGCAAACGGTGCTCATGCCTGCCCTGGGCTTGTCGGAGGGACAAGAGCCCATCGTCCGAGGAGCCATGTGAATCGAAAGGGTTCGCGCACGGTTCTGAAGTGGTGGGGGGAGGGGCGACCCTCCTCCCGACCATAATTAGGCGGTGCCTTCTCACCCACAACACCCATCCGCAATCCTACTCCCACCCAACCCTCTTAGGGAGATTCTCAGTCTTTCCACATACGCGCGCAAGTCAGCCATATGACTTGGGTAGTGGTGGAAGGTTCCCGCACCCAAGATGGGTAGCAGCGCGACGCCATCATAGGTCCGATAGTACGCGGGCCTGTTGAGCTGTTCATCATCCAACGACGAGATGAGCGCCTTCAACTGGGGCCAATTGGCATCAAACGCAGCCAACACTTCAGCCAGCGGACGGTCTCTGTGCTGTGCATAGACCCGTGCGTTGAGTATATCTGTATCTTCGGCCGGCTCGGATGGTGCCCCGCTGATCAGGTCGGTCACCCGCTCAAGGATAAAGGCCTCCCACCACGTGATATGGGCGACCAAATCCTTCACCGACCAGTTCTCTTGTGGCCCTGGACGGCACATCATCTGCTCTTCGGTTAACCCCGCCCAGAGTGCCGTCAACGCTGCACGTCCTTCACGAATCCGCTCCAGCAGCTCATCCGCCGTCACGTAGGTCTTGTCACTTCTGGCCATATATCCTCCTCCAGCAGGCTCTGCTCTACTGGTTATCACCGCCATCGCGGTAGGACTGCCAGTTACCCAACAGCCCCCGCAATCCGGCGTAGGCTGTGAGAATTGCCTTGGTGCTGGCAGCTACCGCGACCGGACTTTCACCGGCTAGCAAACGACGGCTTTCAGGGCACACCAACCGTTGTTAGGCGGGCAGCCAATGCAGACCACCTTAACCCGCCACGAACTCAGAGGCAAGTTTCAAGCGCGCACTGCTTCCGCTTCATACTTGCTTGGAATCTCCGCAATCCGCATGACGAGCCGCAAGGCTTCATTGACGGCTTCATCGGTCGGAAATGCTTGCACAACATCCGGGGCAAGCAAAACCACATTCTTTCCTACCCGCCGATGTGGCGCGTATCTGCCTTTGGCTACGATAGTCATCTTGGATAGATCGTATTCGTCACGCAGTTCGTAATCGTCAGGATCATTCGGCTTCTGCATAAAACTGCTCCTCGAAAGTGCTGCATCCTCTCGTGAAGTATGTGCCCGCCATTGCGGTAGGACTGCCAGTTACCCAGCAGCCCCCGCAATCCGGCGTAAGCCGTGAGAATCGCCTTGGTGCTGACAGCTACTGCGACCAGACTTTCACCGGTTAGCAGACGATAGCTTTCAGGACACACCAACCCGTTGTTAGGTGCGGTTTCGCAGATGCAGAGTCTCCCCGCAACAATGATGGATGCCTACTCAGGTCACATCTCTTCGGGTAACAAGGAAAGCACGAAGTTGTACAACCCCTCTGCAGAAGACATCGCTTGGTTGAATTGTTCTCTGCTTGGCTCGGCGGCATAGCCCGGGTAACGGAATATCCTCGCGTAGGGAGTCAGCCGCCTGCCCACATCTACCCAAGCCGAAAACCCTGCTGCGTGAGCACAGCAGCTTGAATCAACACTTCCACGTCATGGATTCGCTCAAACTCTTGGTCACAGAAGACCAGGAATCCCTTGACGGCTTTCTCCGCCGCCTGCTGGCAGTGATAAATGACAGTGTCCAGCAACGGCGGGCTACTGGCGGCCAGGACACGTGCCGAAGCCAAGTCTCGCTGCGCTTTGGTGAGCCAGCTTCGCACCAGTTGTCGCTTAGCTTCGTTCATACAGGACTTTCCCTTGCTCGGCAATTCTGTGTTCAAGCGATGCACGTACTTCACGAAAGAAATCAAACTCGGCGCGCGTCTTCACGATAACATCTTTCGGCACACCCAGCCCACTCAAGCAACGATGCCCCAGCACAGCGCGCTCGTAGTCGGACAGGTTGCTATGGGTGACGATGACTAGCAAGTCCACATCGCTGTCTTGGTCAGGCATACCCCAGGCATGCGAACCAAACAGGATGACCTGCTCCGGCTGAAACTGCTCAACCAGCCGGCGCGTCATTTCTTGAAGCAAGTCATGGGTTACTGTTTTCATATGCGCCTCGTTGGACTCGCATACTGCCAAGGCCTGATAGAGATGCGGACTGCCGCGCCGTCGCGGTAGGACGGCCAGTTACCCGCCCTCCCCCGCACAGATCCCGGCGTGCGGTTTTCCCGCACCGGGCTCCTTAGGAACACACGCCTCGCGTGTCACCGAACTTGATGCCACCCCCAACAAACAAGGCCCATCCCCTTTGCAACGGATGGGCCTTCATGGTATGATGTCGGCTGCCTGGATGCCCTCCGCGCACTTGGGCTGTGCCTCGTGGTATCATTGACCAGCAAGGCTTTGCTTGTTTGTCGGATAGGCTCAAACTCGGTGATCGGAATCACCAGTCTGCAACCCGTTTTTTCTCAGCCAAAGTATACCACCAATCGTCCTGTCGTGCAACCCAGAACATTGGCCTAGCGTTACCCGCTCACAAGGGGGATGGGAGAGGTGTCAGTAGCCGTATTATCGGTCTACAGCTCCTTCGCCCACGGCTCGGACAGGTCGTGTTCTGTGAACCTGACCGAGGTGTACAACGCGTGCGCCGGCGGCGTGTACGAGCCAACGGTCGCTATCGTGGCACCCAATCGCTTGAGCCGGCGCAGCCCTTCGCACATCACTGCCTTGCCCAAGCCGCGCCGCTGGTGAGCCGGCACTGTGCCCACCGGCTCAAACGCACCAGTGGCGGGTCACATCGCCGATCGTGATGTGATCCTCATCGTGCAACTCCATGGGAGTCAGCACGCGCTCGCCGTTGAGAAAGGTGCCGTTGGTGCTGCCCAGGTCCTCCAGTATGGCCCGCCAGCCCTCGCGTCGCACGCGGGCATGTTCACGTGAAACACGCCTGCTGGTGATGACGATGTCATTTTCGATCGCCCGGCCGATGGTCACGGTATCGTCCGTCAGGGGATGTTCTCGCCCGGTGGGGTCAGTGAGGAACGGCGCTTGTTTGGTTATAGCCATCGTATACCTCTATGGCTCAAGTCTACCTCGCCTGCTCAACCCAGTCAAATCAACCTGGCGACTCGGCGGGTTATTATCCCAGACCGGTGTACCCAAGCGCCGGGGCGGAGAGGAGCGTCAGCTTGCGGTGCAGCCATTCTATCTTCCGTCTCTAGGGTAGACACTCAGCTCGATATTGTAACCGCAGCGCATCCAAAGGTCAAGTCTGCCTGAGCATGGGTGCACCCTTTGCCAAACGCGATTTGACATAGGGCAAGCCTTGAGCTATAATATAGGCCAGTTGAATGAGCGGGTGTAGCGCAGCGGTAGCGCAGTAGCTTCCCAAGCTATTGGCCAAGGGTTCGAATCCCTTCACCCGCTCCTAACTAGGCCCTCCGATCCCCAGGTCGGAGGGCTTTTGAGTTTGCGATTTGACAAAGCGAACATTTGTTCGTATAATATAGGCGTTTCATCGTTCCTTTGAGAAGGAAGGGGGATGACGATGGACACCTACGAGAAGGTCAAAATGCTGGGGAGGGCAGCTCAGTACGATCTGTGCGGCGAGGCCTGCGGCACGGAGGCCAACCGGGTGCGCGATGACCTGGGGCGCTGGATCTACCCGGCGGTACTGCCCGATGGCCGGCGGGTGAAACTGCTGAAGGTCCTGCAGTCCAACGCCTGCACAAACGACTGCTACTACTGCGCCAACCGGGTCGGACGCGACTGCCGCCGCATCAGCTTTTCCCCCGATGAGCTGGCCCAAGCCTTCGATCAGATGCGACGCCAGGGGCTGGTGGAGGGGCTGTTCCTCAGCTCCGCCGTCTGCGGGCGGCCGGCACGGGCTATGGACCGCATGCTGGCCACCGTGGAGTTGGTACGGCGCAAGTACCAGTTCCCCGGCTACATTCATCTCAAGATCCTGCCCGGCGTGACCCAGGCCCACGTGGAGCAGGCGGTGCGGCTGGCCAGCCGGGTCTCGGTCAACCTGGAAGCGCCCAACTCCGAGCGGCTGATCCGCATCGCCCCCGGCAAGTCGCTGGAGGAGTTGGTCGAGCCGCTGCGCTGGGTGCATCGCCTTCGGTTGGAGAGCGGGGGACGGCTTGCGCCAGCGGGACAGACCACCCAGTTTGTCGTCGGCGCGGCGGACGAGGCCGATCAGGAGCTACTGCAGACCACCGCTCAATTGTACCGCGAGGTGGATCTCCATCGTGTCTACTTCTCCGCCTTTCAACCGGTGCCGAACACCCCCCTGGCCGAGCACCTGCCCACCTCCCTGTGGCGCGAGCATCGCCTCTACCAGAGCGATTTTCTCCTGCGCCAGTACGGTTTCGCCTTTGACGAACTGATCTTCGACGAAAAGGGTAACCTCCCCCGTCGGGCTGATCCCAAGCGGATGTGGGCCCTGGCCCATCCGGAGCTCTTCCCCATTGAGGTGAACCGCGCTTCACAGGAGGAACTCCTGCGGGTGCCGGGTATCGGACCCCGTTCGGCGGGCCGTATCCTCCGCTGGCGGTGGGAGGGAAAGTTCCGGACCCTGACCGACCTGAAGAAGGCGGGGGCAGTGATCCAGTGGGCAGCTCCCTTCGTACTGCTGGATGGCCGGCGGGCACCGTACCAGTTGGAGTTGTGGGCGGATGGTCAGATGGTCAGATAGTCGGACTGATGGTCAGTTGGCGAGCGGCGAGCAGGGCCGCTCGTTTTTGTTTGGGGCTATTTGCTTCCTGAGGGACACGATGCTATCATAGTCCCATCTTTTGTCCATAGCGAGAAGGGAGGAGACCCGTGTCGGAGTGGCAGCCATTCATTGAGCAGGCCGTGGCAGAGATCCACCAGGCAGTGAGCCTGGAGAGGGCGGTGGTGGCCCTCTCAGGGGGCGTGGATAGCTCCACCACCGCCGCACTGGGCCACCGGGCGCTGGGAAAGCAATTGTTAGCCATCTTCGTGGACACCGGCTTCATGCGCCAAGGGGAGGGGGAGAGTGTAGTTGAAGCCTTTGCCCCCCTGGGCATTGAGGTCAAGCTGATCGAAGCCCAGGATCGCTTCTTCGCCGCCCTGGCCGGGCTGACCGATCCGGAGGAGAAGCGGCGGGCCTTCCGGGACGCCTTCTACTCCGTCTTCGGCGAGGCGGTAGCCCAGATGGGGGCCCGTTGGCTTCTGCAGGGCACCATCGCCGCCGATGTGGTGGAGACCAAGGGCGGGGTCAAAACCCAGCACAACGTGCTGGAACAGATCGGGATCAGCCCCCAGGAGCAGTTTGGACTCCGGGTGCTGGAGCCACTGCGCACGCTGTACAAGCACCAGGTGCGGGCCCTGGCCAAGGAACTGGGCCTGCCTCCCTCCATAACGGAACGTATGCCCTTCCCCGGCCCAGGGCTCTCCGTGCGCGTGCGGGGCGAGGTCACGCGGGAGCGGATAGAGGTCGTCCGCCGGGCGACAGCCATCGTGGAGGAGCTCCTGGCTCCCTTCCATCCCTTCCAGGCCTTTGCCGTGCTGCTCAGTGACCGGGCCACCGGCCTTCGCGAAGGGGAGCGCGCCTTCGGACAGATCATCGGAGTGCGGGCTGTGGCCTCCCGCGACGCCATAGCAGCCGAGCCGCTGCGCCTCCCATGGGGAGTGCTGCTCGATCTGCAAAAGCGCATCACGACGGAGATCCCTCAGGTGACCAAAGTGGTCTACGATCTCAGCACTAAGCCCCCCAGCACCATCGAGTGGGAGTAGGGCCATGAAACACCTGGGGGCCGTGGGGCTGTGCCTCGCTGTGCTGCTTTTGCCGGTAGCCGTCAGGGCGCAGGGGGAAAGCGCGGGCGGACGCATCGCCTTCGCCGCCTTCGTGGAGGGCAACTGGGATATTTACTCCCTTGGGGCGGATGGCCGTGATCTCCGCCGACATACTTTCGACCCCGCTGATGACCTGGCCCCCAGTTGGTCGCCCGAGGGCCGCTGTCTGGCCTTTCAATCCCATCGAGATGGCAACTGGGAGCTCTATCGCCTGTGCGCTGGTGAGAAGGAGCCGACTCGGCTGACCCATGACCTGGCCTTTGACGGCCGGCCCGCCTGGTCGCCCGATGGCACCCGTATCGCCTTCGACTCCTTCCGTGCCGGCGATCTGGACATCTTTCTGATGGATGCCGATGGTGGAGAAGTGGTGAACCTCACCGAGGACTCGCCCCAGGGGGATTTCGGCCCCACCTGGTCCCCCGACGGGAAGTGGCTGGCCTTCACCGCCTGGCGCTACGGCGACCCGGACCTCTTCCTCGTGGCCGCCGAAAGGGGTAAGACACGACAACTCACCGACAGCACCGACCGAGAGGCTGATCCCACCTGGTCAGACGGAGGGGCGCTGGCCTTTGTGGCCCACGCCCCCGACGAGTCGGCGGAGGTTTATGAGCTAGAGATTGATCACCCCCCGGCGGAGGGGGGAGGGGTGCGACAGCTCACCTGGTGGAGCAGCGTGGAAAGCCCTGTGTGGTCCCCCGAGGGGACACGACTGGCTGCCCTGTGGCGCCGCTACGATGGCGAGGTCCTCGTCGTATTTGATGCCCAAAGCGGATTGCCGCGACGGCTGACACCGTCAGCCATGCTCGCTGGACCGCTGAGCTGGACGGCGGGCGAGCTGGCCTGGGGGGAGCCGGCCGACCCTCAAGTATTGACCGATCCTCGGTGGAAGGAGACCTCAGTAGAGGGTCACGAGTTGGTCAGGCTGGTGGATGTAGAGATGGGCAACGCGAAGTTGAACAGCACGGTGGTCCCCGCTTTCGAGGGGCTGCGGCAGTCGGTGTGGGAGAAAAGTGGCTATGATTTCCTGGGGACGTTAAGCGATATATGGCGCGGCGTCGAATTCGCCAATGAGACCTCCGACTACCTCAGTTGGCACAAGGCAGGGCGCGCCGTAGACCTTCTATGGGATTACCGCACGCCGGGCAGCGTGCCGCTGTTGGAAATGGTGCCTGAGGTGCTGGGTGGGGAGACCTATTGGCGGCTATACCTCCGCTGCCGGGAGCAGGATGGACGGCAGGGGGAGCCGCTCACAGTTCAGACCTGGGACCTCAGTTACCAGGCCCGAGCCCTTGAGGCACCAGTAACAGGGGGGCATTTCAAAGAGACGATACCTTATGGTTACTACGTTGACCTGACCACCCTGGCCCGCCAGAAGGGGTGGGAGCGCATCTCGTCTCATGACCGGCCCGATTTCCACTGGCACTGGAACTTCTTGGCTCTGGAGTACTGGCACCTCCAGCAGCGGGGAGCGCAGTCCTGGTACGCAGCCATGCAGGGGGTGTACGAGCCCGATCTGCTGCAGCGCTACTTTAACGCTGAGACCGTGGCCGCGCAGGGGGAAGAGCCCTGGCGTAGCTTTGCCAAGGGCACTCCCCGCCCTTCGGATGGGCATCCTTGGTGGGCTTTGGGATACTGATCAGTTCAAGGCCCTTTTCTACACTACCTCGATCTCTTCCCCTTCCACCACCTCCCCGACAACCCAATGGGGTTCCCCTGCTTCAGTGAAGAGACCGATGAGCTCTTCTAATTTCTCCTGAGGGACGGCGACGAGCAATCCGCCCGACGTCTCGGGAGTATACAGGAGTTGCTGCATCTCCTCGGACACCTCTGGCCCAAAGTGCACCGCGTGCTCGTAGGCTCGCTCGTTGTTACATGTGCCAGCCGGGAAAAGCCACTGCTCGGCGTACTCCACTGCCCCATCTAGGAAGGGAAGCTGGTCCACGTGGAAACGGAGCCGCACGCTGCTCTTCTCCGCCATCTCGTACCCGTGCCCCAGCAGCGCGAAGCCAGTGATGTCGGTG
>Ga0209609_10000772_pt1 | contig 18761 bp, 16 predicted proteins | sample LakKivw325mmetaG_FD_184136 | JGI IMG/M metagenome (GOLD analysis project Ga0209609, IMG submission 184136) | Anoxic lake water microbial communities from Lake Kivu, Rwanda to study Microbial Dark Matter (Phase II) - Lake Kivu water 325m metaG... | ecosystem: Environmental > Aquatic > Freshwater... | reverse complement strand
CTGCGGTAGGCCGCGCCGGCGCGCACGTCGTCAATGGGCACGGCGGCCTCCACCGCCCTATCCGCGGCAAGGGCGAAGGCAGCGTCATCGGGCCGCTGCTTCGCCAAGAGCGCCTCCGCACTCTGAGCGCGCAGCGGCACGGGCGCCACTGACGCCAAGGCGATGCGGAAACGATAGCCGGAGGCAGCCGAAGAATCCGGAAAGCCAAAGACGGCCACGCCCACCACCGCCAGATCACCGGCGCGGTTGCGCCCGAGTTTGAGGTATCTGCCAGCCGCCTTGTCTGGCAAAGGTGCAATGCGCACCTCTGTCACGAATTCGTCGGGACGTCGCGCGCTCCTACCCGGTCCCACAAAGAACTGATGCGCAGGCACCTCCCGCTCCCCCAGAGGACCGTACAGCACGATGCGCCCCTCCAGCACCAACGCGGCAGGAGCAGTATCGGCCGCAGGCGAGGCGTTGCACAGGTTGCCACCCAGGGTCGCACGGTTGCGCACCTGGTACGAGGCCACGGATTCCGCCGCCTCGGCCAGCAAAGCATAGCGCGCGCGCACGTCGGGATGGCGCGCCACCTGGTTCATGCTGGCCGCTGCGCCCAAGCTCAGCCCCTTCTCAGGGTCAAACCGGATCTCGCGCATGCCTGGCAGGTGTTTGACATCCAGCACGGTCTTGGGAAGGAGCGCACCATCGCGCATGCGCACCAGCAAGTCCGTGCCGCCCATCATCAGGCGCACAGCATCGCCCTGCTCCTGGAGCAGGCGGACCACTTGGTCGCGATCCTGTGCCCGCACGTAGTCGAAGCGTGGTAGACCCGGTCGGGGCAGCATTGCACTCACCTCCGCATGATCCTACAGACGCTTGGTCAGTTTCTCGATGCGCTTGACATGCTTGGGATCGTATGGATCGCCAAAGCGCGTCTTGGGCAGCTTGGCCGCCCGCGCCATAAGCTCGTCGTACTCGGCGTCGTCCACAAAGGCGGCGCAGCGGCCGATGGAGGACTCGCCATCGACGAATCGCCACGGGAAGAAACCGATGGTCGTACGCCGGTTGACCAGCAGGTCGAGCGCCCCACCCACGCATTCGGCGTGGATGATACAATGGGGGAAGAGCTCGATGTGCATGAGCTGGTACTTGTCGGCAGTGAAGCGCTCGGCCAGCGGCTGCCCGTACATCTTGCGGAACAGACGGTCGGCTTCCTCGGCCTCGCGCGGCATCCAGTTGCGCACGATGGTATTCATGGGGTGGTCAGCGCTGCCGCAGTCCACAGCGAACCAGCGTAGTTTCTTCTCGCGCATCCACGTGGCAAACTCCCGGTCGGGGCCCGGATGCTTGACCATGTAGCGCAGTTCGTCCGCGCCGGGCTGGTCCCAACCGAAGTGATGGTAGCCGGTGTGAATGATGAGGATGTCGCCCTCGCGCACTTCCACGCGTTCCTCCACCATCTGCGAGGTGTAGATCTGGTAGTCGCCCACCGCGTCCGAAAGATCCACGATGGCGCCCGGGCCGACCAGAAAGTCGTTCAAATCCAGGGCGGCGATGTCCTTGCCCGGAGTGTAAAAGTGGATCTGCCCGTCCAGGTGCGTGCCCACGTGGTTGGAGTGGGTCACCAGTTGGCCGTTGGCCCCGTTGGGCGCCAAGCGTTTGAAGTACTTGACCTGCAGCGGCTCGTACGTGGGCCACGGTGGCGTTCCCACCCCGAGCGGGATGGTCAAATCGATGCATTTCATGTGCGGAACCTCCTTATCTCAGAATGGATGCCTCGTTTCAGGCCGCGTCGAGCGTCAAGCCGAAGACTGGCTCACCGTCGATGGCGCGCACGCGTTGCCAACTGGGCTTGAGCTTCATCCCCAATTGGGGGTGAGCCACTTTCAATACGCCCATGGCCCTGACCCCGTTTTCGAACTCGACGATGCCCAGCGTGCGCCGGCGTTCGTCGATGCCCAAGGGCAAGTTGGCGGACTCGGTGAAGGTGAGCAACTTGGCCAGTCCTTGAGCCTCTATGGTCTCAAATTCCCTTCCGCGGCAAGTTAGGCAGCGCGCGCGGGCTGGATAGGCAACGCGACCGCACTGCTTGCACTTGAGGGCCACCAGCTCTCTCACGCTTCCCTCCGCAGCACAAAGGCCAGTACATTGTTGCCCATGCCGCCAAAGTTGAGCGAGAAGCCGACCTCCGCGCCTTTGACCTGTCGCTCACCCGCGTCTCCACGCAGTTGCCACACCAGCTCGACCACTTGCGCTATGCCGGTGGCACCCAGCGCGTGGCCACGCGCCTTCAACCCGCCGGACGGGTTGATCGGCAGACGCCCCCCGATCTCCGTCACCCCTTCATCCAGCGCTTTGGCGCCTTCGCCCATCTCGAAGAAGCCGGCTTGCTCGCTTTCGGCAATCTCGAGGATGGTGAACGCGTCGTGTAGCTCGGCCACGTGCACGTCGCTGGGCGCCAACTGGGCCATGGCAAAGGCTTTCTGCGACGCGATGCGCACGGCTCTCAGTTCCGTCGGATCATCCCGCTCCTGCAGGGTATGCGTGTCGGTGGCCTGACCGAAGCCAGCCACCGTCACCGCGGGTTGCCCGAAGCTCTTGGCAAGCTCGGCCGGACAGAGCACCACGGCCGCAGCCCCGTCACTTACCGGGCAGCAGTCGTACCGCCGCAGCGGCTCGGCAACGACGGGATTGTTCGACGGGGCCTGGGGGCCGGTCAGAATGTCTGCGAGCGTGATCGCTGTCCGAAAGTGCGCGTAGGGGTTCCGGGTGGCGTTGTTGTGGTTCTTGATGGCCACCTTGGCGAGCTGCAGCGGGGTGATGCCGTACTTTTGCATGTACAGCCTGGCGAACATGCCGGCGAGTGAAGGCAGCGTGGCACCATAGATGTATTCGGCCTGGGGATGGGCCATCGTGGCCATCATATCGGTGGCTTTGGGACCGATTACGGAGCTCATTTTCTCGCCCCCGACCACCAACACGCGATCGTAGTAGCCCGAGGCCACGGCCAGCACGCCGTTCTTCAAGGCAGAACCGCCGGAAGCCGGGCCGTTCTCGATCGCGTCGGCTGCCGCCGGGAGCAAGTTGAGCGTGTCTGCGAGAGCACTGGCGATCGCAGTCTGGTGATTGAGCATGCCTGCGGCCATGTTGCCCACGTACAGTGCATCCACGGGCCCGTCGCCTATGCCCGCATCGTCCATAGCGCTCAGGGATGCTTTCGTGAGCATGTCCATCAGGCTATCGCCCTCTCGCTTGCCAAAGCGGACCATGCCAGCGCCCACGATGGCTACCCTTCTCACGCCGCTTGCCTCCTTCTTGCTCCCAAGGTCTGCTCTTTGATTGCAGTGTCGCCGTAGTCAGACTTGGCCCGGCACACAGAATAAGGAGCACACAGCATTGCCTCAGTTGACCCTGGGCTCCTTCGCGACTTGCGTGGTACTCTGCTCCTGCAATGCCTCGTAGGCTTCCTGGAAGCACTGCTGCGGTGCACGCAGGACGCCCGCGCCGACCATGCCTATGCCCGGCTGTTTATGAGCGATGCCCGTGTTCAGGCGTGGCAGGATGCCCAACTCGACCACGTTGCGCACGTCGATTCCCAGTGGCGTGCCGCGAAACCCGAGCGCTGGGATGGTAAAGTGTTTGTGCTCGGCGCAACAGATCTCGTACATCTCCAGCGTGGTGTTGATGGCGTCCTGCGGCGTGCCTCCCACAAACTGGGCGATGGCGGGTGCGCCGGCCATGGCGAAGCCGCCGAACCCGGCGGTCTCGGTGATTGTGCTGTCACCGATGTCCGGGTTGGCGTCGTCGGCCGTGTAGCCTGGCAGGTAGAGCCCCTGCACCGTGCCTGCTGGAGCCACGAACCAGCGTTCCGGCATGCAGGCCAGGCGAATGCCAAAGTCAGTGCCGTTGCGCGCCATGACCGTCAGAATGCTTGCCCCCGCAATGCCCTCCGCTGGCTCCAGCATGGCTTTGGCCGCCGCCATGGAGAGATTGAGGAAGAAGTGATCGTTACGTTCGATGAACTCGAAAACCTGGGCCGCAAGCCTGCGCACGGAGCAGGTGCGCAAAATAGCGGGCGTGATGGCTCGCAGCAAGAGCGAGGTACCTGCCCGGTTGCGATTGTGACACTCGTCGCCCATGTGCAGCGCCTGGCTGATCATGGAGCGCAGGTCAATGCCGCCCTGAGTGGACTCGATGGCGGCCTTGAGGATGGGGTAGAGCACGTCGTGCATCCAGCGCAGGCGCTCGTAGACATCTGGCCCGTATGCGCCATAGCGCAGCACCTTGCCCAGGCCCTCATTCTGAGTGGCATACGCACGATTGCCATGGACTGCGTTCTGGATGATGAACACCGGCATCGAGGGCGAGACGATGCCTGCCATCGGCCCCACACAGTGGTAATGGTGACACGGCGCAAACTGGATCTGGCCGCTGGCTGCCAACTGGGAAGCCTCCTCTTCGTCCTTGGCCATGTGCTCATATACCAGGGCACCCATGACCGCGCCGCGCTGGGGCCCGCACATGCGCTCCCAGGTGATGGGAGGACCGGCGTGCAGGATGAGGTGCTCATGAAAGCCAGGGATGACCTCACGCGCGATGCCCATGCCTACCCACATGGGCCGTGCCTGCAAGATGCGACCAACAGCGTGGGCGTTGGCGGCATCAATGTCGACTCCTTCACGCGTGAATTGCAGCCTGGCCACCAACGGCGGTCGCCAGTCCACGTCGGCAACTGGCACGCCTTGCGCCGCCACGCTGTCCGCAAACGAGCGCAGTCCGACGTTGATCACACTCAGTGGCTGTCCGAATAGTGCGTTCACGTTGTTGGGTTCCAAGTACACCCTCTCCTCGGCTACAATGGCCGATGTCAGAGCGCCACCTCGTCCTTGCCTTGAGCAGCAAGGCAAGCGGAAGCAGTGACGCTACACGCTCGGTGGTGCGACGATCATGCCTGCCAGGCGCGCGGCGGCGGCGTTGCAGCTACAGACAGCAACTCCGGCGTCCTGCAGCGCCTTGACCTGTCGAGCCAGACCCTGCGGGTCCTGGTCGGTTCCGGTCACCGATGCCACGAAGAGCAGGCCACGTTCGCGACGCCCTCCCAGCCCGCGGGTTTTGGCGATTGCGGGAACCAACTCACGCGCTGGGTCCGGGTGGGCGCCATAGCCCAGCACCACGTCGAGAATGATGACGGCCACTTCGGGATCCGCGGCTTCCTGTAGCAGCCGGCGCGCGCGCAAGTCATTGTCAATCATCGGGTGCGGGCGGCCCACGGTGAATTCCTCTTCACCCAAGTCCAGGGCGCAATGGCCCTGGCTCTGAGCCGGGTCGGCCAACCTGAAGCGTGCATCCAAAGGCACGTTGGACAGCACATCTCCCAGCACGTCCTTCCAGATCCACAGCGCTTCAGTCGCCAGCGTGCCTCCGCTGAACAGGCCGCGCAGGTATTTCTGCTGTGGTCCCAGATGCCGTCGCAGCACTGCGGCACGCCCTCGCAGGTCGATGCTCTCGTTCTCAATCGTGCGGGCCACCGAAGTGCTGAAGGCGTGACCAGCGCATGCCGCTGCCTGGTAGGCTGCCTCCTGCAGAGTTCCGGCAGTGATCATCCCGGTGGATGCTGGCGAATCGACCGCGAACTGCGGCATACCTCTGCCAGACAACGAGGGAACAGCTCTGGGGGGCGCGCCAGCGCCACCCAGAAAACACACCACGCTAGGTTTTGCGCTTGCCTGCACCTGCTCCAATACGCGACTGGCAACTGCGGATGCGGGGGGTTTGGAGATCAGTACCAGAACCTCCGTCGCAGGGTCAGCCTGCAGGGCCCGCAGGCCCTGCAGCATGGCAATGCCGCCCACCTCCTCGGCCAGATCTCTCCCACCCGTGCCGATGGCCTGGCTGATCCCAACTCCCAGCCTGGCCAGCAGCGTACTGACCTCCTGCAGACCCGTGCCCGCAGCCGCCACGATGCCTACCGGACCGCGCGGTACGACATTGGCGAATCCAAGCGCCACACCGTTGATGATGGCCGTGCCGCAGCCCGGCCCCATAAGCAGCAGGCCATGTTCCACCGCGTACCTCTTCAGCGCAAGCTCGTCGGCAAGGGACACGTTGTCGCTGAAAAGCAACACGTGCAAACCGGCCTTGAGCGCCTCCCAGGCTTCGGCGGTAGCGTACTGTCCAGCTACCGAGATGACAGCCAAGTTGGGGTGCGAGGTGCTGCGTGCGGCGCGAATGCTGCGCGGGCGAGATGCCTGGCCGGATTCCGCCACCGCACCGCGCTGGCGCAGGTGCCCATCGGCCTCGCGCAGGGCGCGTGCAGCAGCCTCTTCGTCGTTGGCCCGCACCACGATCACCAGGTCATCTGGCCGTGCCGAATCGATCTCGGGATGCATCAGCCCGGCCTGGCGCAGGATGCCCTTGTTGGCTGCGGTTGCCATGACCACAGCCGCGTCGCGCACGCCGGGCAGCTCCTTTAGCTTGCGCGCTGTTTGCATCAGCGCAACGGAGTCATGATACTCTCCCGCCTTGATCACGCACTTGGTTAGCAATGCGCCCTCCGCTTGAGAAACACAAACCGACCACACGCGAGCGGGTGGTCGGTTATCGGGCTGTAATCCGGCAGGCGCGGCAGCAGCCAAGGGTTGGCGCGGTTCTGCCGTGTTCTACGCTCTGCCATGAGTCCCTTTCTTGGCGCTGCACTGCGCTGCCTCAGAGTGGTAACGGCAATCATACACCCCGCACCGCCCTGCGTCAAATTGGCATAACCTGGCCGGTGGGCGACTGGCACAACTCGTGGATCTCGATCAGGCCCTGTTGGGGGCTGTGTGGTTGACAGCCTCTCACGCGGCGCTACAATCCAGGCAGCCGGGAGTTGCCCGCAGTGAGGAAGAGAAACATGAGTGTGCACATCGCTGCCGAATCCATCAGCCGCTCCGTGCGGCAGCGCTTCGACGCCGGGCCCTTTTCGGCGCGTGTCCTGGCCGTGTTCGCGCACGGCCTCGACCTGGCTGCCGGCGACGGCGACGTAGTGGCGGTGGTGTCGGCACGCGTCGGCGCAGGTCCGCTCAATGTGGTCGTCGGGGCGCGCCCTGATACCTTCGCGCAATTGGAGGTTGGCATGCCAGCCAGCCTGAAGGGGGGACTGCTATGCGTTGGCCCACTGCAAGTGTCTGTGTCGGGCGCCGTCGTTTGGGATCCCTGCCCAGACTGGGAGCGGCTGCGCGCTTGTGCAAACGCGTGTGCACAGGCGGTTCGCCTGGCGCATAGCATTGCGCTGCGGCTGGCGCCTTGCGGCAGCCTGCTGCCTGTTGTGGATTCAGCGGTGATGGGTGAGCGCAACCGCAGTCCGGACCCGCCCGCAACGCCTGATGCCGTCTGCATGACAGTTGCTAGGGCCCTGAGCGATCTGCGTGCGGGTTGGCATGGGGACAGCATTCGACTGCGGGAAGGCGTGGCGCAACTGGCTGGGTTGGGTGGCGGACTCACTCCAGCGGGCGACGACTGGCTGTGTGGGGCCATGCTAGGAGCCTGGTGGGCGCATCCAGACCCCGCATGGTTGTGCGAACGCGTGCTAGAGTCCGTGCAGAGGCGCACGACCCTGCTTTCATCGGCTTTCCTGCGCGCAGCAGGCCGAGGCGAGTGCTCTTTGAGCTGGCACAGGCTATTCGCAGCGCTGAGCGCAGACAGCCCGGCCGAGACCGAGGCAGCAGTGCGCCATCTGCTTTCCATCGGTGCGACCTCGGGCGCAGATGCCCTGGCGGGCTTCCTTTGGAGCGTCTGGCCCGGCGTGCTTGGCGATTGCCCTCATGTCATAACCGTGCTATAATGTGTCATGGAGGGAGTGGTGACCAATCACGAGGTTGCTACCCTGCTGCGGCGCATCGCCGACATGCTCGACATCAAGGGCGAGGTAATCTACAAGTCGCTCGCCTATCGCAAAGCTGCGGACAACATCGAGGCTTTGGGGCTGGATATCAACGAGGTCCGGCGCCAGGGCAAGCTGCGCGAGATCCCGGGAGTGGGCGAGGCGCTGCAGAAGAAGCTGGATGAGCTGCTGGGCACGGGCCGGCTCGGCTACTACGAGGAGCTGCAGGCCGAAGTGCCGGAGGGCGTGGTTGAACTGCTGACTATCCCGGAGGTGGGTCCGCGCAAGGCGCGCTTGCTGTGGGAGAAGCTGGGAGTGCAGAGCGTTGCCGACGCCGAAAAGGCCGCGCGCGCAGGCAAGCTGCGTGACCTGCCGGGATTGGGCGAGCGCTCGGAGCAGCGCATCCTGGAGGCCATAGAGTCGCTGCAACACCGCTCCAAGCGCATCCCATTGGGCGTGGCGTGGCCGGTGGCCCAGGAGCTGACGCAGGCGCTGCGCGAGCAGTTGCGCATCAGCACTGTGGAGCCGGTTGGCAGCCTGCGACGCATGAGGGATACCATTGGCGACATTGACCTGCTGGCGGCCGACTCGCGCCCGGAGCGGGTCACGCAGGCTTTTGTCAAGCTGCCGCAGGTGGCCGAGGTGCTTTCGCACGGTCCCACGCGAGCCAGCGTCCTGCTGCATAACGGGCTGCAGGTGGACTTGCGTTCCCTGCCACCAGAGCGCTACGGCTCGCTGCTGCAATACTTCACGGGCAGCCAGGCGCATAACGTGGCCTTGCGTGCGTTGGCCCAGACGCGAGACCTTTCCCTGAGCGAGTATGGCTTCCGGCGCGGCGACCAGGAGATCCTATGCCGCACAGAAGACGAGGTTTACCGTACCCTGGGCTTGCCGTGGATTCCCCCCGAGTTGCGCGAGGATCGCGGAGAGCTGCAGGCTGCTCTGGAGGGTAGGCTGCCGCGACTCGTCGAGCAGGCTGATCTGCGCGGGGACTTGCATGTGCACACGGACTGGAGTGACGGGGCCGCGACGCTGTCCGAGATGGCCGCGGCGGCCCAGCGTGCGGGCTATACCTATCTGGTGATCTCCGATCACACGCAGAGCTTGGGCGTGGCAAACGGTCTGGACCCGACTCGCCTGAGGCAACAGCGCGCTGAGATCGAGAAGCTCAACCGCGGCTTCTCTAGGTTTCGCCTGCTACAGGGCGTGGAGGTGGAGATTCGGGCCGATGGCTCGCTGGACTTCCCGGACGACGTCCTCCAGGAGATCGAAGTGGTGGTCGCGTCCGTGCATATGGCGCTGCGCCAGAACGAAGAGGCGATCACGGCGCGCGTGGTGCGCGCCATGCGCAATCCGCATGTGGACGTCATTGGACACCCGTCAGGACGCTTGCTGGGCGAGCGCGAGGCCAGCCGCATCGACCTGGATCGGATTTTGCGCGAGGCGGTGGAGACGGGCACAATACTGGAAATCAACTCGGCCCCCAACCGTCTGGATCTGGATGATGTACATGTGCGCCAGGCCGTCCAACTGGGTGTGCCGCTGTGCATCAACAGCGACGCGCACAGCAGTGATTTCCTGGGGGTAGTGGAATACGGTGTGGCCACTGCGCGGCGTGGCTGGGCCGAGGCACGTGACATCGTGAACACATGGCCTTTGAAACGCTTGCTCGATAGACTGCAGCACAAACGCTTGCACGCAAGCTGAATGGTCGAGACGTGAAGCGTGTGGCATCGCCGATGGCCATCTGCCATTTGTCTGACTTAATTCGGATTGGGTGTAGCATCGGGCCTTGCCGCTCGCCCTGCGCCAGACAGGGTGCCCGTCCTGACGCCCACCCCGCCGGGGACGGGGCCTGCGGCAAGGGGCGATACTACGTCCTGGAACCACAGCGTCTTCATCCGCGGTGGTGAGCAAACAGGCTCATGTACGACTTGGCGACATTTCGCTGTGCAAGAAGGAAGACACGAATGGCAAGCGGCGAGGCCCGGCACTACAGGTACGGATAGGCACTCTGCGGGATGCTGTCCCTGCCATAAGCACGTGCTTGTCGAATAGCCTTCACGGAGGACAGGAAGCATGACAGATGCATTCAAGACCGAACCAACGCCCGAACAGGGGGCAGAACCTACCCTGCGCTGAGGGTTGAAGCGTTCATCTGCGTGGCAGATGCTCTTGATTGGGGTGCTGCTGCTGATTGCCTTGGTGGGGCTGTGCCAGGTCACCGGACTGTCCAAGAGGATCCTGCCGGCGGCTGTGCCAACACCCACCCTGACTCCGACTGCTCTTCCCACAGCGACGCCCTTGCCGACCCTGACCCCCACGCCAACTCCTGTACCTACGGCCACACCCACTCCGGTGCCTCAGATCGAGCCGGGCGCAACCGTTGAGGTGCAGGGCACGGGTGGCGAGAAGCTGCGGCTGCGCGCGGCCCCGGGCCTGTCTTTCGATCTCGTGGCGTCCCTGGATGATGGAACGCGGCTGCTGGTGCTGGAAGGCCCGCAGATGGCCGACGGTTATACCTGGTGGAGGCTGCAGACCAGTGCCGGCACGACGGGTTGGGCGGCCGTCAACTGGCTCACAGCGGTTACGCCATAGTGCGCTTCTGAATTGGGACGTTGCTTCGCCCCTTGTCCGGCGAATGACCGGATACGCGATGGCGTGCCGTGCATGGCCAACAGGCCGAGGAGGTGCGACCAATGAACAAGCGCTTTCACCCGCGGATTCTGACGCTTCTGGCATTGTTGTGCGTTGTCGCTTGCACCCGACAGGTGGCCGCACCTACTCCAATCGCAGTGATGACGCCTACCTCCATGCCACTGGTTGTGAGCGGACTGGTACGCAATGCGATCACCAAGCTTCCAGTGGCCGGCGCACAGGTCCTGGCGGGGACGGTCGCGGCGCTCACTGACTCCCAAGGGGCGTTTTCTGTCCCTACTCTGGTGGATGCCGAATTCCAGGTGGAAGCGGCGGGCTACGAAACGGCGCGCGTGCGTTCACGGGCTGCCTTCCCCCTGATCGTGGACCTGGTGCCGGATGCGGCCACGACAGTGCAGATCGCCTACGAATACGAGCGGCAGCACGAGTACGGGCGCCAATATGACCTGCTGCACCCCGATGTACAGGCGCAGTTCAGTCGCGAAGAGTTTGTGCGTTTCATGGAGCAGAGCCGCCCCTACGACCTGCTGGATTCCGCGGTGGGAGCGGCGAGTCTACTGGTCTCTGGCTCCGTGGCAGGCAAGATCTACGAAAACGTGGCACAGGTGCCTGTGCAGGTCAGCGTTCGCGTGGATGGAGAGGTGGGTCGCAAAGCCTGGCTGGCCTATGTGGCCAAGGCCGATGGCCAGTGGCGGCTGATTCGCGGCGCCTCGCTCTGGCCGACGCCTATTCCAACTTCCACGAACACACCGACGGCCACGCCGTTGCCCACATTCACGTCCACACCGGTTCCTACACGCACACTGTATCCAACGCCTGTTCCAAGCCCTACTGGCTATGTGCCGTTGTCCCCAGGCAGCCAGGCGGCGGTCGTATCCGAGGTCACCGCGCTCCGCAGTGGTCCTGGTGAGAGTTACGCCATCACTTGGTCAGCCTTGCGTGGCACAGTGCTGCTGATTCAGGAGTGGCCGCGCTTTGTGGATGGCGTGGCTTGGTACCGCATCCAGGTCAGTGGCACGCAGCTCAGCGGTTGGGTGAAGGGCGATCATATCGCGCCGCTGGTACTGACTCCCACGACGATTCCTTCCGCCACGGTTGTGGTGCCCACGCCCACGGGCACTCCGATCACATCGCAGCGTATCGCCTTTACCACCGATCGCGACGGCAACCGCGAAGTGTATCTCATGAACACCGATGGCAGCGGACTGAATAACCTGACCCGCCACCCGGCGCAGGACAGCGATGTCACATGGTCACCCTGGCGCGACCGGCTGGCCTTTGCATCGGACCGCAGCGGCAACAGCGACATCTTTGTGATGAATGCGGATGGGAGTAGTGTAACGCAACTGACCTCTGGCACTGCCGACCAGATCCGTCCGGCCTGGTCGGCAAACGGATCGTGGATCGCCTACGTCTCGAACGAGGATGGCGATTGGGAGATCTTTGTGATGAGTGCCAGCGGGTCGGGAGTGGTGCAGTTGACGCGGAACACGGCCTGGGACAGCTTCCCGTCTTGGAGTCCCGATAGCCTGAAGCTTGCCTTCACTTCGGATCGGGATGGAAACTATGAGCTCTACCTGTTCGATCTCACCACCCAGGTCGAGACGCGACTGACCGACAACCCGGCGTCGGATGCCTTCCCGGCGTGGTCGCCCTCGGGCGCACAGATCGCGTTCACTTCTGCACGCGATGGGGCATTGGAGCTCTATCTGCTGGATATTGCCACTTCGCCCTACCGAGTCACGCGCCTCACGTACACGCAGCCGGCCAACGCAGCCAACCGCTACGCATCTTGGTCCTCGGATGGCAACTGGCTGGCCTTTACCTCCTGGCGGGATGGCAACGCGGAGGTCTATTCCGTGCAGCGGGATGGTTGGGGCATGCGAAACCTGACGAACCACCCAGCCCAGGACGAGTCGCCCGACTGGTAGATACAGTAGACAGACCACGGAGACCACAGAGACACGGAGGGTACAGAAAAGGACATGGAGATGCACTGGCGGAATCTGCCTTGCCTGGCTCCTCCGTGTTCTCCGTGGTTGGTACCTTCTAGTAGAACATCTGGGCCAGGGCGCAGAGGTCCTTGTCCACTTCCTTGCGCTTGTTCGCGACCTCTTCCAGTGGCACGTCCGTGATCTTGTCGCCCTGCAAGGCAACCATGCGGCCGAATTTGCCTTGCCTGATCAATTCGACCGCGTAGACGCCCATGCGTGTGGCCAGCACGCGGTCGAACACCGTGGGCGACCCGCCGCGCTGCAGGTGCCCCAGCACCACAAAGCGCGTCTCAAAACCGGTGCGGTCCTCGATGGCGGTGGCTACAGTGGAGGCCAACCCGCGCAGATCCAGCCGCACGTGCCCGAATTCGTCCTTGCGTCTTTCGGCTTCGGCCTCATCGGCGCACACCTCGGCAATCTTGGCCGCTTCGGCAACGACGATGATGCTAAACTTCTTCCCCATGGCCCAGCGGCGGTTGATGTGTGCACAGACCTCGGCGATGCTGGAAGGCGTTTCCGGAATGAGGATGTAGTCAGCCCCACCGGCCAGACCGCCCATGATCGCCACCCAGCCGGTGTAGCGTCCCATGACTTCGACCACGATTACGCGGTGATGCGCCTCGGCGGTGCTGTGCAGCTTGTCCAGAGCATCGGCCACAGTTGTCACCGCGGTGTTGAAGCCGATGCAGGAATCGGTGCCAACCACGTCGTTGTCCATGGTCTTGGGGATGCCGATGGCCGGAACGCCGCGTTGTGTCATGGCGGCGCACACGCCCAGGGTGTCATCGCCTCCGATGGCGACGATGGCATCCAGGCCATGTTGTTTGGCCATCTCGATGGCCTTGTCCATCTCGGCCGGCTTCTTGGTCAGATTGGTGCGGGATGATCCCAGGATGGTACCGCCCGTATGCAGGATGCCAGACACGGACGCACGGTCGAGCGGGCGGATGTCGCCATCGCGCAGACCCTTCCAGCCGTCGTAGATGCCGTACACTTCCCAGTCATAGTCGAAGGCGCGTCTGGCCACGGCGCGGATAGCCGCGTTCAATCCCGGCACGTCGCCCCCGCCGGTGAGAATGCCAATGCGCATGTGTGCTCTCCTCCTACTCGACGGCGCCCAATTCGGCGCTGCGAAACTGCTTGGCAGGGCTGCGGAATCCACCGCTGGATGTGACCGTGCCTGCGGACTTGAACAGACGGATCTTCTCGCGCACGGCTTCCTTGACGTATTCGCGGCCGATGCTCAGGAACTTGCGCGGATCCACCTCATCCGGGTGTTTGGCAAAGCCTTCCTTCATGCCGCGCACAAAAGATTGGTTGAGATAGGTGGCCACGTTGATCTTGCAGATGCCCTGCTCGATGCCCGCCACCATGCTGTCGGCGCGCACTCCGGAGGACCCGTGCAGTACCAGCGGTATCTCCGGGATCTGCTCGTGGATGGCCTGGATGCGCGGGATCTCCAGCTCAGCTTCCGCCACCCTCATGGCGTGCACCGACCCGCAGGCGATAGCCAGGGAGTCGATGCCGGTGCTGTCCACGAAAGCTCTGGCCTGCTTGGGGTCGGTCATCAGGGCGCAGACTTGCTCGATGCTGAGCTTGTCGGACGACTGGGCCACACGCCCCAGCTCGGCCTCAACCGGGATGCCAACGGGGTGCGCCACCTCCACGACCTTCTTGGTGATGGCCACGTTCTCCTCGTAGGATTTCTTGGAGCCATCAAACATCAGCGAGGTGAAACCCGCGCGCAGGCACATCACGTTCTGTACGAAATCGGGACCGTGATCCAGATGCAGCACGACCGGGATGGTGGCCAGATTCGCGAGGGTCTTGACCATGGCGGCCACCAGCTCCAGCCCGCCATAGCGGATTGCGCCCTGGCTGGCCTGCAGGATGACAGGAGCGTGCTCCTCCTGCGCGGCTTCGATGATGGCCTGGATCTGCTCCATGTTGTTGGCGTTGAAAGCGCCCACCGCAAAGTGGTGCTCCAGCGCGGTGATCAGCATCTCCTTACTGGTTACTAGAGGCATGGAATCACTCCTTATGATGTGAATTGCGGTCTGGCCCTTGCACACAAAAAGGGGGCTATCGCCATAGCCCCTGCGGCAGCATTGCCTGATGTCAATGTGGGACACGCATGCCGAAGGTGGGACTCGAACCCACACAGGGTTTACCCCCAACGGTTTTTGAGACCGTCGCGTATACCGTTCCGCCACTTCGGCTCAGCAGGGAGTATAGGCCAATCAGTGCATTTAGTCAAAGTGATACGACAGAATCGCATCGTTCTCTCCTCGGTTCTTGACAAAAGTGCGAAATGCGCTAATATTAGCACAAACGTGCTAATCGGGGAGAGAAGATGGAGAGACTGGTCTTTCACAGATCGGATGTGGAGAGCATCCTGAAGACTGTGCACGAAGCGGGGCGGGCCCTGGCCAGGCAGCAGCCTGACCTTGAATTCCTCAACGGCTACGCGACTGCACTGCGCCTCACCACGGCAGCCTTTGGATGTCCGGAGTTGCTGGCTGAGCTCCCTGCCGCACGAGTCAGCGTGCCGTGCGATCCAGAGGACTGCCCTGCCCTTCCTGCGCACGAGCCTTCCTTCGCACGGGCCAGCTTGGGCCCGCAGTCGCGCTAGGCTCAGCGCTGAGGTGCGGTGCGGATCTAGCGGGTCTTGCCAGGGCTGTCAGGCGGCTTGGAAGCGCCTGCGTCTTCTTGCTGTGTTGCAGGCGCGAGGTTGCGCTGCATCACCTCTCGGAGACCTCGCACGATCTCTATGGGCAGTACGATGTGTGTGGACTGGGTGTCCGAGATTCTCTCCAATGCCTGGATGTAGCGCTCAGTCAGTACCTCGTTCGGCAGGTTTGATTCCTGAAGACCGATGGAAAGCTGGCGGATGCGTTCGGCTTCGCCCCCTGCTCGGTACTCGGCCGCTTTGGCCTCCGCTGCCGCTTTGTGCGGATCCTCCAGGGCCGCTGCCAGACCGGGCGAAATCCTTGGATTCATCAGAGCAACGCTTCTGATGTCCACACCCCATTCGTCGGCCGCTGTCTGTAGGGCGGCCTTGATGCCATCGCCCAAGGTGGTCCATTCGCCCAGCACTTTTCTGATGGGCATGCTGCCTACCGTTTCATGCAGGCAGCTTATGGCTGCAGCCTTGATGGCCTCGTGCCAGTCCGACACGTCATACAGCACCTTCTCTGCAATTTGACGCAGCGTGAGCGTGTCGCTCGGGCGCTTGACGCGGTAGGTGACCAGCAGGTCAAAACCGATTGAGACGCCGTCGCTGGCAAGCACCGCCGGGACGTTGTACTGCTTCACCTGCTCGGAGATGGGAATGATGCGCGCCGCCTCGGCAAATGGAAGGAGCGGGAACAGCCCCGGCGGTGCGATGTCGTGGAATTTGTGGAAACGTTCCACCACGGCCATCTCGCCTGTGTTGACCGCCTGGAAGACACGCAGCCTGAGCGCGAAGATAAGGACAAACGGCAGCAGAATCAGCGTTACCGAGGTCACCCAGTAGGCCAGATCGCTTTGTGGGGTTGGACCGACCGTCACGATCAAGCCCAGCACTACCAGCAGCAGGATCACCCAGCGTCTCAGAAGCATCTTATCCCCCTGTTGCGAACTGGTGGCATGGATTCCCCTAGTCAATGCCAAGGGCCTGTTCAACCGCGACCTTTAACTGGGAAGGCAGGATTGGCTTGCGCAGGATTGCACTCACATCCAGCTTCTCCAAGTCATCATGCACCCGGCTGTTGGTCAGTACGCTGAGCACCACGACCGGCGTCTTGATTGCATGCGTCTCGCGCAGCCTCCGCAGCAGATGCAGCCCCACGTAGCGTCCAAAGTCACCAGGTGCTCCACCCACTGGCACGAAGATGTCGAGCAGGATCAGATCGCAAGTGCGCAGGGCCTCCAACTTGTCCAGCGCCTCCTTGGCCGTACGCACGCGCTCGACATGATGGCCTTCCCGCTCTAGCGGAACCACTACAGGAGCAATGATGGGGCTGTCATCCTCGATCCAGACGATGGTCTTCCTCGCTTGGGGATCCATGCGCATCCTCCTCACCTGCCGGCTGGATGAAGGGCAGGAACACCGTGAATGTGGTCAAGAACGCAGATTTCTGATCAATGCTGGACACCCGGATCTGACCGTGATGCCTTTCAATAATACGCTTGGCCAGCCTCAGGCCGCGGCCTCCGCCCGGCCGGTACTCATCGACGGTGCGGCGGCCCTGGTAGCCGCCCTCGAAGATCTTGTCGTATTCGTCTGGGTCTATGCCCACGCCAAAGTTCTGAACGCTCAACTGATAGTACTGGCCCGCAGGGGACCCTGCTATCTGGACCCAGCGTGGTCGGTCAAAACCGCCCGCGAAGGAGTACTTGATAGCGTTGTGGACCAGGTTGTGGATGGCGTGCTGTAGGTGCACCTTTGAAGCTTCCACCATGGGCGGGCGGCCATCCACAGACTCGAGCTCGACACGCACCTCGATGCCGCGTTGCTTGGCCTCCTCCTCATATACCCGGCGGCTCTCGTTCACGATGGATCGCAGCGACACGGGCGCGAAACGGTAACTGCGCAAGAAATCGCCAAAGCTCTGCACGATGACGTCCAGCGCCAGCGCCGAGTTGAGCACTTCGCGCGCTTCTTCGCGGTACTCACGCCGCAGGTCACGTTCGCGCTCGAGGTCAATGCACAGGATTTCAGCGCGCGCCAGAAGGCCCTGTAGCCAGATCTGCAGCTCATGCGTCACGTCCTCTATCTGACGCGTCAGCGCCCGCTGGCTGCTGGTCAGCCGGTAGTACCATCGCTCGATGCTGTGCAGGTCACCCAAGAGCTCGTTGTTCACGCGTTCGATCGGTAGGCTCTTGGCGCGCGAGAAAGCCTGGCGCAGCGCGTTCTGCTCGTCAATGCTGGGTTGTTGGCGCTGCAGGAACTGCTCGTGCCGGGCCACCGCGAGCGCATCCAGCTCACGGTCGGCAATGCGCATCTCACCGCACAGCAGAGTGGCCACGAGCTGACCATCCACGTGGATCGGCAGGGCATAGTCGTACAGGCCCGCGTGGCACAGCGTCAACTCGCCGTGACTGGCGGCCTTGGCGCGCTGGCGCTGGTCGCGCTCACACAACGCGTTCCCACCAGGGAGGCGGCGCACCAGCCTGCAGTAGGGCTCGAAGCACTCCAGGCTATAGTCCCCAAAGACCGTGCGGTGGGTCTCCACGTCGAACAGGCCAATTGGGAGTCGAGTCCGCGCCGCATAGATGTCCAGCAGCAACCTCTGGATATCAATGTTGGTGCTTTCTCGTTCCGACACGTTGGCTCACTTTCGCGCGCGTTTGTAGCGCTGCGGAACAATCTTGGCATCGAGCAAGGCGATCAGTTCGGCGAAAACGTCTCCACGCAGGGTCAGTTTCGCCAGCTCGCGCAACACCAAGCATACGGTGTCCCCTGCCAGATAGGGGTACTCCCAGAGCTCATCCAGTCCCTGACGGTTGCCCTCTCCGAAGAGCCGGCGCAGTGAGCACAGTTGCTGGACGCGTCCCTGCAGATGGAGATCGTCCGGATCCAGTTGCCAGCGAGCCTGCAGTTCATCCAGATTGCGCTGCCACTCCTGCAAACGACGGTACTCGCCTAAGCGCTTCACATGTGCCTGGCCGTACGTGCGCTGTCCGGTGAAGATCTTCACGGGGGCTGGGATGGTGCCCTGCATCGCCAAGAGGCTGAGTTCGGCCGGCGTGAGCTCAAAGGCGTCGCAGACCTCCTGCTCACTCCAATCCGTTTCTGGCTGTCTCATTTTGCGCTCCGCTGGGGAAGCATGCGTCAAGAACGCGATGGGCCTACCTATCTAACTGTTTATCACAGTTCATACGTTTTGTCAAGCAACTGGCCTGACAAAACGTGGTCGAAAAGCAAACAGGACTATACAACCCCGGGCCCATCAGGGATGCCCGGTTCACAGCGTTGCGTGCCGCATTTTGACAACCGCATGCATCCGCGCTATAATCGCATTGCTCGCCCGCGTGGTGGAATGGTATACACAGCAGGTTGAGGGCCTGTGCCCGTTTGGGCGTGGAGGTTCGAGTCCTCTCGCGGGCATGCACGAGGATCAGAAACCCGATTTCTGCCAGAAATCGGGTTTCTTGTTCATTTATCCCCCCAGCACGATCACCAGCTTGGGTCGCAGGTCCGCTTCGCCATCCTCGCTGGCATAGTACTCCTCGTTCTCGTCCGTGCCGGCAGACGGGTCGTCGAGCAGCACTCCCTGGTT
>Ga0209609_10000770_pt1 | contig 18767 bp, 17 predicted proteins | sample LakKivw325mmetaG_FD_184136 | JGI IMG/M metagenome (GOLD analysis project Ga0209609, IMG submission 184136) | Anoxic lake water microbial communities from Lake Kivu, Rwanda to study Microbial Dark Matter (Phase II) - Lake Kivu water 325m metaG... | ecosystem: Environmental > Aquatic > Freshwater... | reverse complement strand
AATAGAGGCAGGTGCTCCTAAAACAGCTGTAAGGAAAATCGGTACAATAGGATAAATCATTTCTGAGGCCACGTCATTAAAAAAGCTTACCAATCCCATCACAAAAACATTCCGAGATATTCCAAGTTTATTTTTCATATTGTCTAATTCTATCAAAAAATCGCTGATTCAGCGATAGTATGCCCCGTAGTGAGCTTTGCTCTACTACTGGGGTTTTAGTGTCCTACCCTGGGTATGCAAAATTTAGCAAAAAATAGTGAATTTTGAATTCAAGTTATAAGAAGATTTAAAAGCTCCCCCGGTAGGACTCGAACCTACAACCTTCTCGTTACACATAACCCACTACTTTCGTAATGGAGTGGACTATATCTTCACCATAACCATGTTTGGTTTTAGGTGTTCTGGTATCTAGTCTCTACGGCGTCCTCGATTTCTATCGGGGTTCCCACGGTATTACCCAAAACGGGTTTCACCGTTATCCCAGAAAGTTCATTCCTAAGTTTCCCTAGGAAGCTGCAATAATTTACAGCGAGCCGCTCTACCATTGAGCTACAGGGGAATATGGTTATTTATATAATATTTTTAATATTTTTTCAATTAGTAAACTTTTGTATAGCAAAAGAGCAAACGGAAAAGAGATTTATCTCCTTGATTAGTATCCCTTTAATTTCTTCAATGATTGATGTTCCCTTATTTTTTCCAAGGCCTTGGCTTCAATCTGGCGGATTCTTTCTCTGGTTACCCCGAATTCCTTTCCCACCTCTTCCAAAGTATGGGTCACTCCGTCTTCCAAACCGAACCTCATCGCCAAAATCTTCTGTTCCCTTGGCGTCAAATCAACCAAAATCTCTTTTAATCTTTCTTTGAGTAAAGTCCTGGCCGCTTCCAAAGAAGGAGGAGCTGATTTCTCATCTTCGATGAACTCAGCCAGAACCGAATCCTCTTCGTCCTCGCCTACCGGCGTCTCAAGAGAAACGGTTTCCTGGGAAATCTTCTGAATGTGATAAACCTTATCCACTTCTATGCCCATTTCAGCCGCAATTTCCTCAGGCAAAGGTTCCCTGCCCAAATCCTGCAGCAATCTGCGCCTTACCTGGGTATACTTTGAAATGGTTTCCACCATGTGAACGGGTATCCTGATGGTCCTGGCCTGATCTGCCAAAGCACGGGTAATCGCCTGTCTTATCCACCAAGTGGCATAGGTTGAAAACTTATAACCTCTCCGCCAATCGAATTTCTCCACTGCCCTGAATAACCCCAAGTTACCTTCCTGAATCAAATCCAGCAAAGTTAAGTTGGGAGAACGTCCGACGTATCTTTTGGCAATGGAAACCACCAGTCTCAAATTGGCTCTGGCCAGTTTTTTCTTGGCTTCTATATCTCCTTTTTCTATTCTTTTTGCCAACTCTTTTTCTTCGTTAGCCGTGACAAAAGAAATCTTGCCGATTTCCTTAAGATACATTTGCACGGGATCTATTCCCCCCTCAACCTCTTTGACTTTCTTGACTTTCTCCTCAACCGAAATCAATTCTTTCACTTCCTCCACCCTAATTCCCTGTCTGTCCAGATCTTCGTAAAGCTTCTCCAGCCCCTTAATGTCCCTTTCCACTTCCGGGAAATAATAAAGAATCTCGGAGTAAGTTACGAAACCCCGTTCCCTTCCCCTGTCAACCAGTTCCTGGAATTTCTCTGGAGTGAAAACCTTCTTGGGCCGCCCGAGCTTCAATCTTCTCTTCTTGGCTCTTCTAATCTTTCTTTTCGGCTTTCTTCTTTTAACAACCTTAATTCTTCTCTTCTTCCTGAGAGAGGTTTTTTTCTTTTTGCTCCGTATCAATCTTTTTTTTGCACGGAGCTTTCTTTTTTTCTTTTTTTTCATTTTTGGCATTTTTGTTTGGCTAATTCGTTGAACTCCTTGGTTAGTTCTTCTACCCTTTTCCAATTTTTTTCTTCTTCCGCCGTTTTGATCTCCTGAGAGATCTGATCAAGCTTGTCTTTAATTTCTATCACCAAAATCTCTTTAAGGCAACACTGGATTTCAGGCGATATTTCCTTTTCCTCAATCTCTTCCACTTCCGCTTTTAGGGCGAGGTAGTCGAAGAGATTAATCTCTTCTCCACTCTTCACTGCGTTCGGGTAGTTGAAGAAATCCGATTCGATTTTCTTATTCTTTTTTAATTTTAGCAGAATTTCCTTGATTTGAGGCGATAATCTGTTCAATTCTTCTTCTTTGATGATTTCCATGTTCTGGGGCGCCTTAAGAATCAATGTAACCAACCTTTCTTCCAACAATTCTCTTCTGGATTTGGGAGGTAAATTACTAACTTCTTCCGGTTCAAGACCAAAAGCTTCCGGATATTCCTCCACTTTCGCCTTTTTCAACTCTTCCTCGATGTTTTCTTCCTTGACTTTCAGCCTTTTGGCCAGTTCCCCTATCCAGTGCGCCTGGACTATCTTGTTGGGAATTCTTTTGATGACGGGAAGCAGTACTTTTGAAATTTCTTTTTTCCCGTCAGCGCTTCCCTTGTCGAACTTGGCAAAAGCGCTGTCGAAATAAAAATCCATGATTGACTTGGCCTCAGCAACTGCCTTTTCCCATATTTTAGGGTCTTTCAGAACAGCATCTGCCGGATCCATGTCTTCTGGCAGAGTGACTACTTTGACGTTAAACCCCTGAAGTTGGGCCAGATCAATCCCTCTTTTGGTGGCAGCGTCTCCGGCCACATCCATGTCAAAAGCGGTAAACAAGTTTTCCGAATAGCGTTTGAGAATCTTCAACTGAAAAGGCGTCAGAGCAGTGCCTGAAGTAGCCACCACGTTCTGAAAACCAGCCTGGGAAACCATTATCAGATCAACGTAACCTTCCACCAGAATGCAGAAATCCTTTCTCCTTATTTCCACTTTTGCCCTGTCCAAACCGTAGAGAATCCTGCCTTTGTCGTAAAGCATGGTCTGGGGCGTATTTACGTATTTTGCGATTTCTTTATTGTCTTTGTCCTTAAAGACTCTTCCGCCGAACCCCACCACCTGGGAATTCAGATCAAAAACCGGAAAAATGATCCTGCCTCTGAATCTGTCGTAAAAAGAACCTTTTTCCGAAGACAAACCCAATCCTGCTTTCTTGATTTGTTCCTCGGTATAGCCCCTGGAAATCAGAAAATCAGACAGCCCCTGCCAGACATCGGGCGCATAACCTATTCTCCACTTCCTGATGCTTTCTTCCGTAATTCCTCTTCCTATCAGGTATTTTTTAGCTTCTTTACCAGTTTTACTTTCTTCCAACTGCTTTTCAAAGAATTTTGTGGCCAATTCGCATATTTCATAAAGATCTTCCCTCTCGCTTTTCCATTGTACGTATTCCGGAGTTTTCCTCTTCAGCTCCACGCCCGCTTTCTGGGCGAGAATTCTCAGAGCATCCCCGAATTCCACTCCCTCGATCTCTTTCACGAAACCGAAGATGTCCCCTCCCTTGCCGCATCCGAAACAGTGCCAGATCTGGCGCGTAGGACTTACGAAAAAGGAAGGCTTTTTCTCGGAATGAAAGGGACAAATTGCCCGGTAGTTTATTCCGGTTTTTTGAAGCTTTATGTAGCTTCCTATCACTTCGATTATATCCAAACGATTTTTGATTTCATCGACAGGTGAAGAAATCATTTAATTAAGATGATATTTTTGGTTTGTAATAAATGCCGGCTGCGATTAAAACCGCGGCCAAAACATTGAAGAAATTCGCCAGCAAGCTTCCCAAGTATTCCTGAGCAGATGCGCCGAAAATGAAATTTGTTGCGGCGCTCAATATCAGACTGCTAATGCCAAATGCGATGAAAAAAGCCCTGATTTTGACGAACCTGTCTGAAGACTTAAGCCCCTGATTGATAAAGAATGCGGTAATTAATAAAAGAACCAATCCCAGAACTGCCCCCAAAACGATGTTCATAACGTCGCCCCTGGTATCTTCCCAATAGATAAAAGGTGGTTCTTGGTGAATAATAGCCGGTCGCCAGTCCAAAAGATTGAAGAAGGTGATTATGACCGCAATCCCGATCATTATCCTAAAAAACAATTCCTTTGTTTTCTTCCACGCCAAAAGCTTCAAAGGAATGTTGCCGAAAAAAGCTGTTCCCAAAAGAGCGAAAAAAGGATAAATGGCGTACATTAGACTGATGATTTTCAAATCATTGAAAACTAATCCCGGAAGAGAAATCAAGACAAGCAAAATTGTCAAAGAAAGAAAACCCTTGAAGAAATTACTCAGATTTTCGTCTTTCTTGTCTCTGTAAGAAAAATAAAGCTTTAAGCTGATGCCGCCAAAGAATAAAGCGGAAATCAAATTAAAAATTGAAACTATGGGAATCATATACCGAATTTTAATTTATTAAAATGAAGGTGAAGATGAGATTTATCTCATCGACCCTCTATTTTTCGTTCCAATCGATTCCTTTCCTCTTGGCGTCTTTTTTGCTGAAACCTTTGGGATATCTTTTTTTCAGCTTTTCGATATTTTCTCCCAAAACCTCATCCAAATTCCAGCCAAAGAAATTGCAGATCATTGCCGCATACCATAAAGTGTCCCCGATGTTTTCCCTTATTCCGGAAATTTGATCGTTCTTATGGGAAAAAGTTTTCTTAATGCAGCCTGCCACGTCCCCTGCTTCACCACATATGCCGAGCCCCCAAGTTAATATTTCTTTCTCTTTATTGTTGAATTTCTGAGCCGTCTTCTTGCAGAGTTTTTGGTATTCTTTTAGATTTCTTGCTTTAGTCATCTTGATAAATCTTTTTAGCTAAATAATTTTTGATTACTTTCTCGCTCGGCGGGAAAATCGGTGATGGCAAACCATTCAAATCAAACCATTTCCATTCGACGATTTCGTCAGGTTCCATTATTCTTGGTTCGCCATCGTAATCGGTGCATAAAAACCCGATGGTGACGAAGTGTTTATCCGGCACTCTATCATTCGACACGCTTATAAGCTCTTGCATATCTTTTACCATAAGGCCGGTTTCTTCCGCCACCTCCCTTTTAGCTGCTTCTTTCAATCCTTCCTGGAAATTAACTTTCCCTCCGGGTAACGTCCATGTCCCTTCGCCGTGAAGTTCGCTGTCTGCCTTGCTGGGGTCTGAATGGCGTCTGCCCAGCAGAATTTGATTGTCTTTCAAAATCATTACGCCAACCCCAACGGCCGGTTTTAATTTCTGTTCATCCATAGCTTTTTAAAACTTTACTCTTTGATCTCGCAGAATTTACCCAAAGCTTCTTTTGCCTTATCAAGGTTTTTGTCCTCAACCATAACGTAATTGGTCTCGTAGGTCGAAACGTTGAAAATACTGATGCCAGCTTCTGCCAAGGGTTTTGCCAAAGAAGCAATGACACCGACCGAGGATAATTCAACGTCTCCCTCCAGTTTGAAAGCCCGCCAATCCCTCTCAAACAAAACGCCGCCCGGAATCTTATCCTGCGGACAGACGATAGAAAGTTCGTCTGCCGTTCTGGTGATCGAGCAAAAATAAATGTATTTTGCCCATTCGGGAATGGGAGTTTTCGAGGCAAGATGACAAATACCTAACTTTTCAGGTAATACTGATAATTTAAATTTCATAGTTTTAATGATTAATATTTATAAAAAGACCTTGGCGGAGAGGGCGAGATTCGAACTCGCGATACCGGTTAAGGTATACGTGTTCTCCAAACACGCGCACTCGGCCACTATGCGACCTCTCCAAAAATTATTTAGCGAGTTCCGATGCAGTCGGAACGAAGATCGAAAAGAGATTTATCTCTTTGAGTTTGATTTCTTTTCAATAAAATCCTCCACTATCTTTCTTGCTTCGTCATCCGTCTTCTGAACCAATGGATGCTTCATGAAATAACTGCTTACGGGAATATATCCTGCAATTTTCCTGTCCAGGGCCAATTTGGCGCAGCGAATCGCATCAATGACGATTCCTCCGCTATTTGCCTTGTCATCGACATCCAGCCTCAACTCAAGAGAATAAGGAATGTCGGCAAACATCCTTCCTTCGATCCTCATGAAAGCCAGCTTGGTGTTTCCCAGAAAAGGAACGAAGTCGGAGGGGCCTATATATATTTTCTCCGATTTGATGTCCTTGTGTATCTGGCTGGTCACCGCTTCCGTCTTGCTGATTTTCTTGCTTTCCAAACGCGTTCTTTCCAGCATGTTGAGGAAGTCTGTGTTATGAACTAAAATATTGGAGCAAATAAAACGCTCGTAGGATTTGACACTTAAGTCGTACACATATTCTTTTTTATCTGTAATTTTTTTAATTCGTTTTATTTTAAGAAATTTTACCTCTCCTTCTTGGCATAGTTTATTAAGATGGCTGCTAAGGTTCGGGTCTTTGATTTTTTCTATTTGAGATAAAACAACCGCCGCTGAAATCTGGGGACATCGCCACCACGTTTCTGATTTTAATCTCCATTTATTTCTTAAGACGGGTAAATTAGGAATTAATTTCTCTCTGGGACTTTCTGTTTTAGTTTTTAAAATCTCCAGCATTTTGTCATTTTTCTCTTTTTGGATAAAATTAACTCTCTCACTAAAAAATGTAAAATCCTTATATCCTGTAATAAGACCGTGCCAACAGTATCCCAATCTTGTAGAATAACCTTTATGTTTTTCTGTGTATTTTTCCTTAAAAATTGTGGAATTTATGCCAATTCTTAAAAATAAAGTTTGAATGTCTCTGACTAAAGATTCAGAAACTGAACTCCATCTTATTTGGTTTCCGGTCATTCCTCCGTCACCGCTCACATATCCTTTTAATACTTGACTAATTTGTTTATCAGAAAGATTGAATATCCAAGATGGAACTTTTTTTGTATAAGTGTTGCCTTTTAAATCAAAAACTGTTTTAAAAATCGCTCCTAATATTTTAGAGTTTATTCTTAAGGCAACCTTCTTTCTTCCTTTGATTGTATAGGTCAGGTTAAAGTTATTACAAAATGATTCCACTATTTTCACCGCATCGGGATCATTGCCACAAGCCAATTCGATATTACTTCTACCGTTTCTGTCATAAGAACCGTCAGCCAACCAAATGCCAACTATTTGGAGTAAATTGTCAGATAGCGGCAAATTAACCGGAATTTTTATCTTTGGGTAACCACAAATTTGAAAGAAATCATTTTTTATACTAATTTTTCCTTCCCTATAAGCTGAGTTACCTATTAAATTTTTCAAATAAGCTTTTAAATTTATAAATTTCTTTTCTTGCTGTGAAGAGAATAAATTTTCAGGAACAGCAATAAAATTTTCCCCTTCTTTTAAATCTCTTGCCGGAATAGATTGAAGCCTGCCGGTCTCGTTTAAAATAAACAAGTTGTGATCTTTTGTGATTTTAATTTTTCTTCCTCCTTCTGTTTCCACTTCAAAAATAGGTTCTGAAATTTTATGTCTAATAAAGGCTTCCACTGGCACTGCTTTTACTTTAAATTCATTGTCAATTGTCAAACACTCAATTTTTTCAGGGTAATTATTTTTAAGAATAATTTCTTTGCCGTCTTCTCTTTTGGTCGCGCCATATTTTTCTATGAAATTATCTATAAATTCTCCAATAGGTTGGTATTCAATTTTGCCATTTACTTTCAGTAAAATCATTTGATCTCCAGTCACGCTGTTGCCTCCGACATTGATCTGGTAAGTTTTATCAATCGTCGCTCCCCTCTCGTCGCACAAACGCGCCAGAACCCGGTGAACGATGGTGGCTCCGATCTGTCCTTTGATGTCGTCTCCGACAATAGGAACTCTGGCTTTTCTGAATCTTTCAGCCCAATTCTTATTGGAAGCGATGAAAGCTGGCAAACAATTGACCATGGCCGTTTTGGTCTTTAAAGCCATTTCCGCCCAGAATTCGGTTGCTTTCTGACTGCCCACCGGCAAGTAATTAACCAACACTTCCGTCTTGCTCTTTTTGATTTCTTTTTCGATTTCTTTTCTCAGTTCCTCAATCGGCGTGGGGTTCTTCAGGGGTTTTATTCTGTTTTCGACGTAGATTCCTACCCCGTCCAGAACCGGAGACTCCTTAACCACCACTCTGCTTTTGGGAAGTTTTATCCATTTAACCAAATTGGGATAAGCGAAAACCGCCTTGTCCAGAGTCTTTCCGATTTTGTTCGCGCCAACGTCGAACGCTGAAACGAACTCAATGTCGGAGAAAGAATAAGGACCGATTTTAGCGTGCATCAACCCGACGGGCTTTTTGTCTTTGTGTTTCTTGTAGTATTCGATGCCCTGGATTAATCCGGCAAAACAATTGCCTACACCAATAATACCTACTCTGATTTTTTTAGCCATAATTTTAAATTTGCATTCCTCTTAATGCTTTTATCCGCTCTTCGACCGGCGGATGCGTCATGAATAACTTATGAAGCCATGATTTCTTTTCTTCTCCCCGAAAAGGACTGGCGATGTACAAATGCGAAGTTGCATCGCTGGCCACGGAGAGAGAATTGGGATCGGCGGAAATCTTTTCCAAAGCCCTGGCCAACCCCTCAGGATATCTCGTTAACAAGGCGCCTGAAGCATCGGCCAAGAATTCCCTTTTCCTGGAGATCGCCAATTTTATCAACTGGGCGAAAATCGGAGCAAGGATCGCGAAAACCACGGTTATCGCTATTAAAATCAATCCCAGCTGTCCGCTGTCCCTGCTGTCTCTTTTTTTGAAACCTCCCCAGAAACTTATTCTGAAGAAAAAATCCGTCATGACGACGATTACGCCTACCAGAACGACTACGACCGTCTGCAACAGCGTATCTTTGTTGCCAATATGGGACAATTCATGGGCAATCACTCCTTCCAGTTCCGTTCTCTCCAGTTTTTCCAAAAGTCCTCTAGTTACGGCCATGACTGCGTGTTTGGCGTCTCTGCCCGTGGCAAAAGCGTTGGGTTGTAAGGAATCAATAATGTAAATTTGAGGAACTGGCAGACCGGCGGTAATGCAAAGATTTTCAACCACCCTGTACAATTCCGGGTTGTCTTTTTTCTCGATTGGCCGGGCTTTGCTCACGGCCAGAACGATTTTATCGGAAGACCAGTAAGCCACGAAATTCATTAAAATGCTGATGGCGACCGCCAGATAAAGAATTATCGGGCTTTCGAAGTAATAGGAAAAAAGCCAGCCGACCCCTATGATCAAAATCAAAAAGAAAAATAAATACAGCCACGTCTTGCGGATATTCGATTCGGCTTGGGTGTATAGATTCATCTACCAAGTTTCCATTCGTTTATCTTAATATATGTGAAAACGCAGGTCGAAAAGAGAATACAATTCTCTTTGAGCCTAGAATTTCACTTGCGGCACTTCCCTGACGGCTGATTCCTCCACCTGGAAGAATTCCATTGATTTGAAATTGAAGAGTGAGGCAATGACGTTCGTTGGGAAACTTTCAATCTTGGTATTCAGATCCCTGACGTTGGTGTTGTAAAAGCGTCTGGCTGCCTGAATCTTGTCTTCCGTGTCACGCAACTCCCTCTGCAGTTCCAAAAAGTTGGTCGAGGCCTTAAGATCGGGATAATTCTCAGCCACCGCGAACAACGATTTCAAGGTTGAAGAAAGCGCGTTCTCCGCCTCTCCTTTTTCCTTCAACCCCTGAGCTCCCATCGCCTGGGCTCTTGCCTGGGTCACTTTTTCGAAGATTTCTCTCTCATGAGCGGCGTATCCTTTCACGGTTTCCACTAAGTTAGGAATCAGGTTGTATCTCCTTTTCAGCTGAACGTCGATGTCGGACCAAGCTTCCTTGGCGCGGTTCCTGAAGGAAATCAAACGATTATATGTAAAAATCACCCAAAGAACCACCAAGACGACTATTATTAAAACAATTTGAACAAGAGTCATTTATTTTTAAAAGTTTAATGTAAAACGACCTTTTATTTCTCTAAGACGTATTTTAGATTATTTGTCGGGTAAGGTCAAAGAGGATAAATCCTCTTTTACACCTTCGCCCTGCGGGGCTCGGTAATTGAAAAGCCCCCTTCGTGGGGGATTTTCCAATATCGGAGATGGGTCGGAAGAACCCTTCGGGTCTTCCGTATAGGAAAAGATTAAAAACCGAGGGTTGTTAAGGAGCGGCGAAGCCGCGACTTGATTAAGCATTACCACTAGTATTCGTCCGGCATGGCCGGCATTCCCTTTTCTTTCTTCTCTTCCGGAAGCTCTGCCACCACGGCCTCTGTGGTTAAAAGCATGGAGGCAGCTGAAGCGGCATTTTCCAAAACCGTTCTCACGACTTTAGTGGGATCAATCACCCCTGCTTTTATCAAATCACCGTATGCCATCTTTTGAGCATCAAAGCCATAATCGCCGTCTGACTCTTTCACCTTGGTCACCACGACCGCACCGTCCAAACCGGCATTCTCGGCAATCTGTCTTATCGGTTTTTCCAATGCCTGCTTGAGAATGTTGAGACCCGTCTTTTCGTCCCCTTCCAGTTGAATCTTTTCCAAAACCGAAATTGACCTTAAAAGAGAAACTCCGCCTCCTGGCAATATTCCTTCTTCAATCGCCGCCCGGGTAGCATTGAGGGCATTTTCAGTCTTTTTCTGCCTTGCCTTTTGCTCAACATCCGTCGCAGCTCCCACTTTGATCACGGCTACTCCTCCGGCTAACTTCGCCAATCTTTCCTGCAGTTTTTCTTTGTCGAATTCCGAATCAGTCGTTTTCAATTCGTTCTTAATCTGCTTTATCCTTGCCTCAATCTCTTCCTTCTTTCCCTTTCCCTCGATAACGGTTGTCTTTTCCTTTTCGGCAACGACTTTCCTGGCAGAACCAAGATTGTTCAATTCGGTATTTTCAAGTTTCAGACCCATTTCCTCGGAAATCAACTGAGCACCGGTGACTACGGCTATATCCTGCAGCATTTCCTTTCTTCTGTCTCCGAATCCGGGCGCTTTTATCGCCAAGGTATTGAAGATGCCGCGGAGCTTATTGACCAACAGCGTTGCCAGAGCTTCGCCCTCGACTTCCTCGGCGATGATGACCAGTTCTTTCTTTCCTGTCTGGGCTATTTTCTCCAAAATGGGCAGGATTTCCTGGATTGAAGAAATCTTTTTATCGGTGATTAAAATGTAAGGATCCTCATAGCTGGCAGTCATCCTCTCGGTATCGGTAATCATGTAAGGAGAAACGTATCCCCTGTCGAACTGAAGGCCTTTGACGATTTCCTTTTCCAATCCGAATTTCTTTGATTCTTCAACCGTAATGACGCCGTCTTTCCCGACTTCGGAAACCACATCGGCAATCAGATTACCGATTTCGGGATCCAGACCGGCAATCGTCGCCACCTGAGCGATTTCCTCTTTATTGGCAATCGGTTTGGAGTTTGATTTCAAGTATTCAATAACCACTTTTACTCCTTTCTGTATTCCCCTTTTAAGAGCCAAAGGATCGGCACCGGCAGCCACGTTTTTAAGACCTTCGGCAACTATCGCCTGAGTCAAAACAACGGCTGAGGTCGTTCCGTCTCCGGCACTGTCCGATGTTTTCTCGGCAACTTCTTTGACGATTTCAGCTCCCAGATTCTCAATCTTGTCTTTCAGTTCGACTTCCTTGGCAATACTTACGCCGTCATCTGAAATGTCAGGAGCGCCGAAACCCTTGTCCAAAACGACCAATCTTGCCTTGGGTCCCAGAGTTACCTTGACCGCATCGGTTATTTTATCTATGCCAGCCTTCAATCTTTTTCTGGCAATTTCATTGAAAATAATTTCTTTTGCCATAAATTTATTCCAGAACCGCCAAGATGTCTTCTTCCTTGGCTATTAGATATTCTTTATCTTCGACTTTGATCTCGGTCGGACCGTATTTCGTGAATAAAACCTTGTCTCCGGCTTTCACTTCCAGAGGAATGTATTTTCCGGTTTTGTCCTTTCTGCCCGGACCCACTGCAATCACCTTGCCCTGTTCTGGTCTTTCTTTTTCCGCAGTGTCGGGAAGCAGAATTCCGGTTTTTGTTTTTTCTTCTTCCTTGATCGCTTCTATCAAAACGTGGTCTGAAATTGGTTTGATGCGCATATGTTTTAGGCTATCACTTATAATTTTCGATTGCTAATTTTAATTTATAACAGAGTTAATTTTTCTGTCAACTGATTTATTTACCGATCATCTGTTTTAGATACTGGCCGGTATAGCTTTTTTTGTTTTTAACTATGTCTTTCGGCGTTCCTTCAACGATAATCTGCCCTCCTTTTTCCCCGCCTTCCGGTCCCAAATCAATGACGTGATCGGCGTTCTTAATCACGTCCAGATTGTGTTCGATGACCAAAACCGTGTTGCCCTTATCCACTAGGCCTCGCAGCACTTGGATCAACTTTTTAATGTCGTCGAAATGCAAACCGGTTGTGGGCTCATCCAGTATGTACAAACTTTTACCAGTCGCTTTCCGAGAAAGCTCTGTTGCCAGCTTCACCCTTTGCGCTTCTCCGCCAGAGAGCGAGGGTGCGGGCTGTCCCAGCTGAACGTAACTCAAGCCCACCTCGTTTAAAGTTTTCATTTTTTCATAGAGTCCTGGAATGTTTTTGAAAAATTCCAAGGCTTCTTCAACCGTCATTTCCAAGACCTCGGCAATGTTCTTTCCTTTGTATTCGATCGACAATGTTTCCTTGTTGAATCTCTTTCCTTTGCATTCGGAACACTGAATGTAGACGTCGGGCAGAAAATACATTTCTATTTTCTTAACCCCCTGGCCTTCGCACGCCTCGCAACGGCCGCCTTTTACGTTGAAACTGAAGCGCCCCGCCTGATAACCCCTGATTCTCGCTTCTTTGGTCTTGGTGAACAAATCCCTGATGTATGAAAATGCTCCGGTGTAAGTGGCAGGATTTGACCTCGGTGTCCTGCCTATCGGCGACTGATCAACCAGAACTACTTTATTAAGATATTCCCATCCTAAAATTGCCTCGTGTTGCCCCGGCTCTTCCTTGGCGTTGTAAAACTTTTTCAAAAGGGCTTTGGCCAAAATATCGTTCATCAAGCTTGATTTTCCCGAACCGGAAACTCCGGTAATGCAGACGAACTGACCCAAAGGAATCTTCACGTCTATATTTTTCAAATTATGTTCTTTCGCTCCCTTGATTATCAGGTAATTTTGTTTTACTAAACTCGGTTTAGCAACTAAACCGAGTTTAGCAGATATCTCAACCTTTTTTCTTCCCGACAAGTATTCTCCGGTAAGAGTGTGGGATTTGAGGATTTCTTTCGGCGTTCCCTGAAAAGTAATCTGTCCGCCGTGTTTGCCAGCTCTGGGACCTACGTCGATCACCCAATCAGAAGCCTTTATGGTCTGGGGATCGTGTTCCACGACAACCACCGTGTTTCCCAACTCCTTAAGCTTCTTGAGCGTCTCGATTAGTCTTCCCTGATCGCGGCTATGAAGACCGATTGAAGGTTCATCCAATATGTATAATACGCCGGTTAACTTTGAACCGATTTGCGTAGCCAGTCTTATTCTCTGTTCTTCTCCCCCGGCTAACGTGTCGGCTTTCCTGTCCAAAGTAAGATAATCCAGGCCGACGTCAACCAAAAACTGCAAACGGTTGATTATTTCTTTTATGATGGTCTGGGCAATTTTCAAATCATGAGGTTTGAGTTTCAGTTTCCTGAAGAATTCCTGGGTTTTACTTATCGGCATTTCGACTATCTTATCGATCGATTTTTCGGCCAAGGTAACCGACAATGCTTCAGGCTTCAATCTTTTGCCCTGACACTGTTCGCACTTTTTCTCAACCATGTATTGTTCTATCTCTTCCCTGGTATACTCGGAATCCGTCTCATGGTATCTCCTTTCCAGATTGGGAATCACTCCTTCAAAAAACGAGTCTGCCTTCGCAGACGAAGGCGAAGAAGAAACGACTTTCTTCGACCCGCCGTCGCCGTAAAGAATCAGATTGATTATTTTGTCGGGCAAATTCTTCACCGGTTCCTGCAGGGAGAATTTGTGTTTTTCCGCCAATTCCTGAAGCTGCCACCAAAAATATCCTTGTCTTCCAACCTTGTGCGAGGCATGCGCCCAGGGGAAAATCGCTCCTTCGGCAATGGTCAAATTCTGATTGGGAATGACCAATTTCGGATCCACTTCCAGCTTTTGACCCAAACCCTGACAGCTTGGACAGGCGCCGAAAGGCGAATTGAAAGAAAACAACCTCGGCTCCACCTCGGGCAGGGATATGCCGCATTCCTCGCAGGCGAAATGCTCGGAAAAAATCAATTCGCTCGCTTTCTTGTTTTTCGTCTTTTGTTCTATTGCCACTATTCCCTTTCCCAACTTTAAGGCTGTTTCCAAAGAATCCACCAATCTCGATTTATCCAAATCCCTGTCCAGAATCAATCTGTCCACCACCACTTCAATATTGTGTTTCTTGTTTTTGTCCAATGTTTTTTCCAAAGCTTCTTCCACCCTGTAAATTATCCCGTCAACCCTCACCCTGACGAATCCTCCTCTCTGGATTTCCTGCAAAGTACCCTGATGCTCGCCTTTCTTTCCCCTGATGACCGGACCTAAAATCGTAATTTCGCTTCCTTTCGCCAAATTCAGAATCTGTTCTTTAATCTGGTCTATCGTCTGGCGCGAAACCTCCTTGCCGCACTTTGGACAATGAGGAATACCGAGCCTAGCAAATAAAAGACGGAGATAATCGTATATCTCCGTAATAGTCCCGACCGTGGAACGAGGATTGTGCGCCGCCTTTCTTTGATCGATGGAAATTGCGGGAGATATTCCTTCAATGTAATCCACGTCGGGCTTGTCCATAACTCCCAGGAATTGTCTGGCATAAGCAGAAAGACTTTCCACGTATCTCCTCTGTCCCTCGGCGTATAAAGTATCGAAAGCGAGAGATGATTTTCCGGATCCCGAAATGCCGGTGATTACAACCAGTTTGTTTTTCGGTATGTCAACGTTGACATTCTTGAGATTGTGGACTCGTGCCCCGCGGATTTTAATGAGGTCTCCGGACATAGTTTACCATTATACTCCAAATGTCAAGCTCTGACAAGGGTGTAGGCGAAGAGATAAATCTCTTCTTTACCTTCGCCCGCTTCGCGGGCTCGGTGTATAATGAAGGATGAAGTGGGTTATTCTCGCCATTGTCTCCTGCATTATTATATGTATTGGCCTGGTGTATTTCATCGGACCAAAATCCATTGAAGTATATCCCGAACAGACCGTTGAAGAAAGTTCTCAACAAATAAAATTGGTTTTGGTTGGAGACATAATGCTGGAACGGGGTGTGAAACATATGATGGACAAATACGGAAGCGGAGATTACAAATTTCCGTTTCTGGAAATCGCCGATTATCTGAAAGAAGCTGATGTTGTCTTTGCCAACCTGGAAGGACCGATTTCAGACAAAGGAACCAAAGTCGGCAGTATTTATTCCTTCCGCAACGATCCTGAAGCGATTGAAGGGCTGGAGTTCGCCGGTTTCAACGTCATATCTTTAGCCAACAATCATGCTTTCGATTACGGCAGACAAGCCCTGGAAGATTCCCTGACTCGGCTGAACGACGCGGGAATTGACTACGTCGGTGCTGGATTTTCCGAGAACCAAGCCTATTCTCCGGTCATAAAAGAAATAAAAGATACTAAAATCGCTTTTTTGGCTTATACTAACTTAGGGCCTGAAACATGGAGGGCTTCCGGAGATAATTCCGGGATCGCCTGGGTTGATGAATCTGATTTCGAGAGGATTGGGGAAGAAATTAAATCAGCCAAGGAAGAGTCTGATGTTCTGGTCGTTTCTTTGCATGCCGGTGAAGAATACCAAGAAACGCCCACTCAATTTCAAATTGATTTTGCCAAAATGGCGATTGAGTCGGGAGCCGATCTGGTCATCGGCCATCATCCTCACGTTGTCCAGTTAGATGGAACATATCTTAAGGGCTACATCTTTTACAGTCTGGGCAATTTCATCTTCGACCAGAATTTCTCGGAGCAAACCATGAAAGGCGAAGCTGCAGAAGTTATAATTGAAAACAAAACAATAGAAGGGATTGACGCAAGGGAAATCAAGATTAACGAGTATTTCCAACCTGAACTTCTGTAGGAAGTGAAGGGGAAGATGAAGGAAAACTTTGAAAAAGGTAAACTTCATCGCCCACGCAACTAATGGGTCTATGAGAACGAAGTTCTCATCTCCACCTGCGATTTTATTAATAAAACCTCAGTCAATGAAAAGATTTAAATTCATAAAAAAGAACAAGCTAAGCCTGCTGCCGAAAACTTCGGGAGTCTATGCTTTTTACAATGGAAAAGAAATTTTATACATCGGCAAAGCCGCCAACATCAGAGAAAGGGTGAAAAATCACTTCCAGCAACCGAGCTACCGCGACAATCTCTTCATAAGCCAGACTAAAACCATAGGCTGGATTACGACCAATTCCGAGATTGAAGCCCTGCTGCTGGAAGCGAAGTTAATCAAAAAACATCAGCCCAAATTCAACATTGTCTGGCGGGACGACAAAAACTATTTTTACATTGCCGTCACCAAAGAAGACTACCCAAGAGTATTCCTGACTCATCAGCTGAAAGAAAAAGCGGAATACATCGGTCCCTTCACCGAAGGCGTAGCCCTGAAAAGAACTTTGACTTATTTAAGGAGGGCCTTTCCTTATTACACTGCAAAATCCCATCCAAAATACGGCTGTCTCTGGTGCAGTCTTAAGCTCTGTCCCGGCCCCAATCCTCAGAAATCTGAATATCAAAAAAACATTAAGAATCTGATTGGCATCTTAAAAGGAAAAAGTAAAAGCGTTTTAGAGAAACTGAAAAAGGAAATGAGAAAGAACTCAACTTCTCAGAATTACGAAAAAGCCAGTAAGATAAGAGACCAAATTTTCTCCCTACAAAACATCATTTCTCATTCGAGGATCTTGGAAGAATCAGGAATCATTGCGACCAGACAATCGTCAAAATATGGCGACTGGCTGCAAAAAACGATTGAAGCATACGATGTTTCCAATATCCAAGGAAAGGAAGCGACTGGTTCCATGGTCACTTTCCGTAACGGCAAACCAGATAAGAATTTTTACAGAAGGTTCAAAATCAAGATTGCGGGAAAACCGAATGACGTGGCCATGATCAAGGAAATTCTGAAAAGAAGATTAAGGCATCCCGAATGGCCCCTACCTGACCTTATTCTGATTGACGGCGGCAAGCCCCAGTTGAACGCCGCAAAGTCAGTAGTAAAAAACAAAGTGAAAGTCATGGCCATTGCCAAAAGAAAAAACGAATTATTTCTTGGAGATGTAAGGAAACCGATTTTACTGAAAACCATGCCAAGGGAAATATTCAATCTGATTCTGCAGCTGCGCGACGAAGCGCATCGTTTTGCCGTTTCCTATCACCGGAAACTGAGAAAAAGAAGGTTGATTCCAAAATGAATCTTTGTTAATATAGATAATCAATGTTCAACTTGATCTGGAACTTAATAGGTGGAGTCCTGAGCATATATCTGGCCGTCAAATTCATTCCCGGGGTGGAATTCACCGGTGACATAAAGTACCTGGTCTTTGCCGGCATTTTCCTTGGACTGATTAATTTCTTCATCAAGCCCATTCTGAAAATCATAACTCTGCCCTTGAGAATCTTGACCTTGGGATTGATCGGCCTGATAATCAACATGCTGATCATCTGGGCAGTTGATATTTTCTTCCCGGAACTGGACATCAAGGGCATAGTCCCGCTTTTCTGGACTACCCTTCTCGTTTGGGGAGTGGGATTCCTGCTCGGTTTATCCAAGCCGAAAAAAAAAGTAATTTACGAAGAAACGGAATAATATGCAGCAATATTTACCTTTAGCTCAAATCGTCGTCTCAATACTCTTAATCGTTTTCATTCTCCTTCAGCAGAGAGGCACCGCTTTGGGTTCCTCTTTCGGACAGGAAGGCGGATTCTACGCCACGAGGCGCGGCATCCAAAAGAAAATCCTTTGGGCAACCGTCGTCTGCGGAGCGTTGTTCGTTGCCCTAGCCATCGTAAATCTCATTTTATAGATGTCTTTCTTGATTCCTAAATGGCCCACCCGTTTCCAGTGGGTTCAATTTTTTAAGGTTCTCAGCAGGAAAGAAAAATCTCTTTTCTCTGTTTTTTTGTTTTTGGCCATAGCCAGTTTTCTTTTTCTTTCCGTTAATTTCTACCTCAACAATACCGAAATCAGGCCGGCAGAAGGAGGAACTTATACCGAAGGATTGATCGGTTCTCCCCGCTTCATCAACCCGATCTATTCACCCGCCTACGACGTTGACCGGGACTTAACCCAGCTTATTTATTCGGGACTGATGAAGTACGACGAAGAAGGCAAGGTCGTTCCCGATCTCGTACAGGAGTACAACGTCTCGGATGACGGCAAAGTTTTTGAATTTTATCTCAGGGAAAATCTCTTGTGGCAGGACGGTGAACCTCTGACGGCAGACGACGTAATCTTCACCATCAAAACCATCCAGAATCCATCCTTGAAAAGCCCGATCAGGGCGGATTGGACCGGAGTGCAGGTTGAAAAAATTTCTGATCTGGAAGTGCTCTTCGAGCTGAAAAATCCTTCGGCCGTTTTTCTGGAGAATTGTACCCTGAAAATCCTTCCGAAACACATTTGGGAAGAAATCTCCGACCAGAATTTTCCATTGTCAATTTACAATCTGAAACCAGTGGGTTCCGGTCCTTACAAGATAAAAGATTTAAGCCAGGACAAAGAAGGCAACATCAAATCACTGGAATTAGTGGCTAACGGCAATTATTACGGAAACAGTCCCAACATTCC
>Ga0209609_10000768_pt1 | contig 18807 bp, 18 predicted proteins | sample LakKivw325mmetaG_FD_184136 | JGI IMG/M metagenome (GOLD analysis project Ga0209609, IMG submission 184136) | Anoxic lake water microbial communities from Lake Kivu, Rwanda to study Microbial Dark Matter (Phase II) - Lake Kivu water 325m metaG... | ecosystem: Environmental > Aquatic > Freshwater... | reverse complement strand
CATAGCTGGTGAGTTCAAACTAAAGAAAAAAGGGGGTTGGGCTACCATTTGCCGAAGCCAGGACCAGCAGGGCTGACATAGGTTGCGCCTTCTCCGCTGGCGACTTCCTGTATGATAGCAAAAGCACCCCAAATCACTGGGCCAATCTCTGTACCGTCAGCTGCGTACCAGACACCGCCAGTTGAGGTTGCATCAGCAGGTGCGGCCACAATCTTTACGAAGTAACTCCAATGCTCCCCGTCTTCTTCACCCTTCTGGTGATTTGTCAACCAAGCGCCAGAACCGATGTAGGTTGGATAGCCGTGATATCTGTCTAGTAGACCGTCACCGTCACGGTCCATATTGCTGAGCCAAGCATCATTCCACTTCATCATGAGCCAGACATCTCTATAAGGCCAGTACCACTTTGAATCCGCACCTGGGTTCTCAGCTAAATAGGCCGCATCATCGCCTTCATATGGTGGGAATCCGTCTCTTCCAAGATAGACGTTAGCGTAGAAGCCAAGGAATATGTGGGCCTCATAGTTGTAGCCGTATGGGTCGAAGCCGACCTTCAGTGGTTGACCTGCAAGGTAATGCCCCGCACTATATGTGAGTACTCCATCTTGAATCCGAGTACCCTCCTTCGGCTTTGCCATTGCCACAGGAACCGTTGTGGAGACGATCAGCAAAAGTAGCAGGGAGAGTATCCTAACTGTCTTCATACTCCTTACCCAAGTTATATTATGAGGAGCCACTATTCAGAATTCTGTAACTCATCTTTCAAGAGAAATGTGACGGGAAAGTCGTGGCCAAGAGCCCAAGTTAGCCTCCTACACGCAATGAAACTATTATGAAGGTACTTCGATACTCCAGTACACATCGACTATTTGATTTCCATCCGATTATTACTCAGCTTCTCTACACTCATATTCTGCTACATTTCCAAACAATTTTCGGATTCAAGTCATTGACGAAATAGACTATCTCAAGTCGAGCTGACCAAAGAAGAAGCGAAGACTCCTATGATGCTTGCTACACTCCCAACAGTAAAGGCAATAGCGGTTCCTAGCTAAAGGAGACCTTTCTCAGGGAAACACGTCTTCTCTTCATCATCGAGAGTTGAAGCGCAGCTTGAAGCATCTCCTATAGATTGATCGGAGTGTGAGTATTGGCAGCAGGATGTAGATTATTGTTGATGAGGTTGCTACAAACAGAAATGCAGTCACAGACGCAAACGATGTGTTGACAGATGCTATTGCCCCAAAGATGAAGGCTGTTGAATGAACTGTCACAATAAATGGTAAAAGCAGAATTCGGAATGTGCCTTGCAGCACCTCCGAGTCTCTATCAAAGATTTATACTAATAGTGGGGAGCTATCAAGGAATGTTGGTGACTCGATTGAAGGTTCTCAGCAGTGAGGATGCCAAGAGCTTCGACCTTTTTGAATCCATAGAAGCCAAAATGGTCTTCTCAAGCGATCGGACGACGATCATACTGCTTGAGATACCTCTAGGAGCAGTGGTCCCCGAGCATAGTCATCCCCACGAGCAGATGGGATTCTGCCTTCAAGGACGGGCGCAGTTCGTAACGGACGAAGGTGAATACCTTGTGAAGTCAGGAATGTTCTATTGGATTAGACCAAACGAGAAACATAGCGTCAAGATCATTGGAGACGAAAAAGGAACCTTCGTAGATATCTTCTCTCCACCTAGAGAGGACTACACCAGCAGGCTGAAGAATGAATAGTCTTCAACAGGATCGAGATAAGAAACGAGAGGTTCTGTCAATTACCAATCCATCTGGCGCGTGAATTTATTAAACTGCAAGAGGTTTTAGTTATAGGGGAATTGTCATGTCAAATAAGAAGTACAGTTTCCATAAGGTCGCCTCGACCCTTCAAACTTACTCACCGTTTGATGTGGCGGAGCTTGACGGGGAATACGTTGTAAGAATAGCTTTGATGAAAGGTACCTTTCCGTGGCACACCCATCCAAAGGATGAGTTCTTTCTAGCCCTCAAGGGTGGCCTAGTCCTTGAGACTGAAGACTCAAGAATCATTCTGAATGAGGGTGAATGCACCACTGTGAGGGCGAGCCTTGAACATAGACCCTCAAGCGACAAAGAGGCTGTTGTTTTGCTGGTTGAACACAAGACAATAAGAACATCGAAGGCCGATTTCCCCGAGGTCAAAGGAAAACTCTAACATCACCCTCTATCTCTTGCGGAGAACCAGCAGGATCAGGGGTACCGCAAGCAATGTAGGGATAGCGATTATGCCGAATGCGAACTCAAAACTCACCGTGTCCACCAAGTAACCCATTACCGGCGGAACTATTGCACTTGAAAGAAAACTTGCTGTGATGTAGAACCCGAAGACTGTCCCCAATGCTCGACCCCAGTCCATACTTGTTACGGTTGCATCAGTAACAGCAATCGACCCATACGCTAGACACCCGAAGACTACAAGTATCAACGGCAAGGCTTCCAAAGATGCAAACGCGAGCGTGTATACCAAGAGTCCCTGCAACAAGACCGTCATGACCAAGACCCCTCTCCTTCCAAAGCGATCCGAAAGGTGACCGAATAGGGGGCCGCTAAAGATCCCTGCAACCTGAAGCATCGAGAGCAAGAAGGCTGCATATCCTAAATCAACCTGAAACTTCTTTACAGCGAATAGAGTCAAGAACGCGGTCACGCCTCTAAATCCGAAGAGCCAGAGCAGAGCGAAGAGCGTGACCAGTGCTGCTAGCACATAGTCAACCCTTCCACTTTTCTCTTGTTGTAGCTTGACTTGTGGGTCTGGCTCCTTCACGTACAGCCATGCGAGAAGAGCGGTTATGAAACCGACTGGAGATAGCAAGATGAAGCTGTATCTCCAGCCGAAGATCGAGGCAATGAATACCGCGGCCAGAGGCGACAAGAGTGAGCCTACGGCACCACCCATCTGCACAAAGCCCATAGCCCTCCCAAGCCTTTGTCTATCCACAAGTTGAGAGAAGAGGGGTAACCCTACGGGGTGGAATGAGCTGCCGCCTATGCCCGCGAAGACCTGTGCCACTGCGAGTTGGGAAAAGTCAGTTGAGAATCCGCTGGCAATAATAGCAACTGAATACACAAGGCCGCCGAGAACCATTATGTTCCTTCGTCCAAAACGGTCTGATACATAACCTATAGGGACTTGAAGTGCAGCGTAGGAGACGGCGAAGCACGCCGCTAGGATCCCCGCTGAATAATAGGAGAGCTTCAGTTCAGCCGTTACGGACGGAAGCACCGCAGGCAAGATCAATTGGAACAGATGATTTACTCCGTGTGACAGCGGAAAGATGAATAGAGAAATTGGTGAAGTGTTCCTGTATCTGGTATTGAGGTTGATCCTATTGGTAGCCAGCAACATCGCCTTGGAAGTTTGATTAGCCATCCAAGCGGTACTACCTTACAATTAAGTCTGTAGGTTGATGCATTCCTAACTCGTCTGTTCTAGGAATCGGCGAATCTAATTCAATAATATCGTGCTTTCGCTGCCTCTAGCGTGTCTTATACGAAAATACTACACTTAAAACTAAAAATTGATAAAGTCGCTTTGGCAACTAGTCATCTAAGTTGTCATACTTTCTTTAAGGTTACAGTCGCTTCTCTCCAATTATCAACATTGCGAAGTGAACTCAAGATTCCAACAACAATATTTGTAACTATTTTTTGCACGAACCTATTCATCGGTATGGTTTTACCGTCAACCCTTAGTTCTATCTTTGCATCCTCAGCCTTCATCATTTCGATCCGTTCCTTGACATATTCCTTCAGGGCAAAGCCTAACTTTAACTTATTGCAGTTCTTGCTTGCTCGACAGTCAAGCACCTTGAAGTCTAAATCCAGACTCGATACAGGGAAGGTTTCTGAAGCAATAACCCTTTACAACAAGTTCAGAAGCCCAGAAGCAACGGCTAAACTGTTGACTCTTGACGGTGACAGGCTAACGCTTCAGTTTGAGGGTTCGTTCTGCACCACCTGTGGCTTCTATGACTATCTTGAGGACTTCATATTCGAGCTCAAGCAACTAGTTGATGTTGACCTAAGGATCGATAGCGTTGAAGAGAAAAGCTTCCAGACTTTTATAGTAAGATATGTGGTTGAGAAGTAAGGCTGTGAGCGGTGTTCCTAGTATGTTGGGTAAGCAGATACTTCCGATGAGTCTGACTCCAGAGATGAAAGTCGATGAACTCGTACATGCATTCGGGGGCCCGCGCGCATATAACGCCGGAAGACTCTATGAGGCCTGTAGACTTTACGAGAGGATGCTTGATGAAGACGCCACAGTCGCCTTGACCCTGGCTGGCGCCATGACGCCTGCTGGAATGGGTGGGCCGATTATACAACTTATGGAACATGGATTTGTTGACTTCATAGTATCGACCGGCGCGAACCTCTATCACGATCTACATTTCGCCCTAGGTCTCCCAGTATATCAGGGAGACTTTAGAGCCGACGATGTCGAACTCCGCAAGAAAGGCATCGTAAGAATATATGACATATTCATTCCAGACGAGACCCTGCTGGAGACCGACAAGTTCCTCAAAGAAATTTTCCTCTCATCAAAACTTGACAAGCCTATCTCAACCGCTGAACTCCACAGGTTGATCGGTGAAGCGGTCCTAGATAGGGCGAGATATCCGGAGAGGTCTCTTGTCGCCCAAGCCGTAAAGTATGATGTTCCAGTATACACGTCTTCTCCCGGCGACTCCTCAATAGGCATGAATCTCAGCGCAACCAAGATGAGCGGAGGCAAAGTCACAGTAGATCCAGACCTTGATGTGATGGAGACGACAGCCATAGTTTATGGAAGCAAGAAGAACGGGGCAATAGAGATAGGTGGAGGTTCACCCAAGAACTTCTATCTGCAGACACAGCCTCAACTCTCACAGATCCTAGGCTTCAGCGGAGGCGGCCAAGACTTCCTCATCCAGATAACGACGGATACACCCCAGTGGGGAGGAATCTCAGGCGCAACATTCCAAGAAGCGATCTCGTGGGGTAAGGTCAATCCACACGAACCAAGCAACAACGTAGTCGTATACGCAGACGCAACGATCGCGGCCCCAATACTCTTCACTTACATAATCTCAAGAAGGAAGAAGAAACCCTTGAAGAGGCTCTATCCGGAGAGGCCGAGCCTCGTCGAGAAGCTGCAAAGAGACTACAAGAGGAAACGGTGAGTTCCACACAGTTGAGGTGCAGCTTCCCAGAGGTCTTCAGGCTCATAAAAGAGATGAATCGCCTAACCGACCCAGCCCAATCCACAACCCTACAAGAGGTCAGTGAAGAATCACATGAATACCCCTTCAGGGTCCTGATAACGACGATACTGTCCCAGAGGACAAAGGACGAAAACACGAGAAAGGCTGCAGACCAGCTCTTTTCATACTACCACGACGCTGAGAGTCTGGCCAGAGCAGACAGAGAACACGTGGAGAGGCTGATTCGCCCCTCAGGTTTCTATCGTGTAAAGGCCCGGTCGATAATCTCTGTCGCTAGGGTCTTGGTCGAGAAGTATAGAGGCAGGGTGCCGAAGGACCTTGATAAGTTGCTTGAGCTTCCGTCTGTTGGAAGGAAGACCGCCAACTGTGTCCTAGCCTACGGCTTCCAGATTCCAGCGATCCCAGTCGACACCCACGTACATAGAATAACAAACCGCTTATCCATAGTCAAGACGAAGACCCCTGAAGAGACTGAGTCTAGACTCTGTGAGAAGGTTGAGAAACGTTTCTGGCTTGACCTGAATGAGGAACTTGTCAAGTTCGGCCAGAGGGTCTGCAGACCTGTGAGGCCGAGATGTTTGGTATGCAGATTGAGGCGGTGTTGCGGCTGGTACCGAAGCCACCGCAGGGTTGGAGAGCAGCTTTGGAGCATGGAGAAAGAGCTTGGCAGATTGAAGGCTTCAGCTTAGATGTAGTCGCTGATCAGTTTACCCTCATCTGGCCTTTGGTTCCTGTCACCGGTGACTTTGAGCTCAGTTAGACTACTGGAGGACATCACAACCTCGTCTGAAAACTTGGATCTAGGCTGTATCCCAGTAACCTTGATCTTCATTCCCGCTTTCAGGTTGCCGGCTTTCTCAGCAAGCTCCCTCCAGAGCGAGAGCCTAGCCCTACCTGTACCGTCATTCAAGATTACTGTAGCGACCTCGATGCTCTCACCACTCCCGATCTGGACGCTTCTTAGGTCTGCGTCCGCAACAAGAACTCCTTCAACAATTACGGGTCGAGAGAAATCGTTGAGATCGCCAAGCATAACTTGGCTTGGATGCTTGGGAGCGTCTGCGTCGCTCAGCTCTGGATTGAATGTTAGTCTTCCAGAGTTGCTGACGCTGACGAAGACTTCTCCACCCTTCTCTCTTGCTTGGGCGTCCTCAACGAGGAGGATGTCGCCTTCACGTATCGTACTCATCGGTTTGACTTGGTCGTCCCAAAGAAAGAGTCTGATAAGTCCTGTCTCGTCGCCTACGAGCAGGGTTCCGTAGCGGCTCATCCCTCCGTCTGTCCTTGTAAACTCTCTAACCTCACCGACCTTCAGAACTCTGACAAGCATCGCCAAACCTTTGCTTTGAGGCTTCAGACTTGAGATTTGACGGCGACCTGACGAGGCCACCTTGAGATATGGGGGCCTCTCTCTGAGTATGGAGGCGACGCTGCCGCTTCCCAAATGCACCTCCGGGGTTCCGGCTAGGTCAGCTTTTACCCGACCATTTATGATCCGGAGAATGTTGCCTTTCTCAAGGTTGGTCAGGTCCTGAACTTTATCGTTCCAAGCGACCACGTTTATGGTTCCGGTTCCGTCTGCGATGGTTGCTCTGAGTACGGTTCCTTCTTCCTCACCCTTGGTGAAGGTTGAGATCCTAGGCGGGGAGTCGACTACTCCGACGACGCTCACTTCTTTGTCTGTTAACTTGACGTTACGAATTTCTTTGAAGAATTCTGAGATGTCAGGATAGTCTTGGTTCTTTGAGTCTGGAGGTAGTATGGTGATCTCGCATCTGTCTCCTCCGTTGAGTTCCGGGGTGCCGAGCCAGCTCTCACGAGTGTATCCGTGCGCTATTCGAACTATTCTTCCTTGAAGGTCTCCTGCGGCCGCGGCCTGTTCGGCTTTGCTGTTCCATAACGCGCATCTTAAGGTTCCAGTCTTGTCGGCTATGATGAGTCTGACCAGTTTTCCAGAGGTTCCGTCTTGCTTCTGGAACTCTTGGAGGGGCCATTGGGCAACTACTCTGCCGGTCAGTGTAACGTCGTTTAGGCTGGTGACCAAGTTCACTATTTTGATCTCGCCGAAGGTTCTGCCCTCTATCTTGACAAGTAGGTCTTGAGCTACGAGCCTTGCGGCTCCTTCATCAGAAAGAAGATCGTGAGCTTCCTTCTTCTTTACCTCTATTAGGTCAAGTACCTCTTTCCTCGTGAGGTCTTTCCTCTGCTCAAGTATCTTTCTGATTATGCTCTCGAGGTCCATGGGTTATCCTACTGTTGTGGATTTCTACTTGAAGACCTTCCAGTACTCGCTGAGGATAGTCTTAAGTTGCCTGATCCTTTCTTCAACCTCTCGGCTTCTCTTCTGTCCGGGCGGCGGATATGGCTCCGAGGCCTCGGAGCCGGGCAACTCGGCCAAGGTTGCTATTATGCCAGTTATGATCTCTGGAAGAGCCTCCAAGTTGTATCCTCCTTCCAGAGCCATGGTCAACCTGCCTTTACATATCGTCTGTGCAAGGTCCATCAGTCTTCTGGTGGTTTTAGTGTATGTGTGGACTGTGAATTGTAGGTTGGCTATTGGGTCTGCGAAGTAGGCGTCTTGGCCAGCTGATACGGCGATGATCTCAGGTTTGAATTCCTCGACCAAAGGATTGACCAGCTCACTCAGGATCTGTTCGTATGCTTCTCCTGTGGTTCCAGCTGGTAGGGGGAGGTTTACGTTGTAGCCTCTTCCTTCGCCTTCACCTATTTCATTCATGTATCCTGTTCCCGGGTAGAGGGGCATCTGGTGTGTTGAGAAGTAAAGGACTGTAGGGTCTCTGTAGAAGATGTCTTGGGTTCCATTGCCGTGGTGGACGTCCCAATCTACGATCATGAAGCGCTTCATTCCAAATTTATTTCTTAGGTGTTCAATCATCACGGCTACATTGTTGAAGTAACAGAAGCCGCCGCCGTAGTCTCTTCCAGCATGGTGTCCAGGAGGGCGGATCAGGGCGAACGAATTCTTCACTTTGCCTTCAATTACTGTTTCACCGGCGAGGATTGCGCCCCCAGCACTCAACCTGGCGATTTCAAATGTTCCAGGCCTGACTGGTGTATCGAGGGTTAACATACCTCCGCGACTACTGGTCAACTTAACCTTCTCAACATATTGATCAGTGTGGACCAGCTTCAGGTCTTCTATGCTTGCCGACTTCGGCTCAAGCACTTCAACACTTGGATTGTTCAGGAGCCCTCTCTCTTTGAGGACCTGAATAGTTCCGCTGATCCTTTCGGGTCTTTCAGGATGGTCCCAGCCAGGGTCATGTTTGAGGTAATCTGAATGATAGATTAAGCCTGTTACCGCCAGGATTTGAGTCCCCTCTAGTCTAGCTCACTGACTCCATTCACTTAACATTTCAGATTGATCCTTCCGCAATCTGCCATAATATGAAAGGTGAAGAAGATGGCCAGTGTTTCCGAGATCTGAGGTTACTGGTTAATCCCAGAAGAGTCTGGTGCGCTGGTACTCCCTCTCGGCTTTCAGGATCTCCGTGTAGAACTCGGCTTCACTTCGTACGTAACGTCTTAAGACGCGTGCCGCCGTGGCTGGGCCGACACCCCTTGCCGCTAGGGTCAGGACGGCTCTTCTTCCAGCTGTCTGGACTAGGCTGGCGGATCTCCAGGCTCTGTTCCACCGCTCCTCCTCTTCAGGGGTCAGTTTGACCCGATTCCTTTTCTTGTTAACTATCGATAGAAGTTCTTGGTCTCCTTGGTAGGTAACCGCGATCAATGTCGACTTGCATCTTGGGCAACTTATGACCTCGGGCAGGGTCTTTACAGCCCTTACGCTCTCCCAGTCCGCATTGAAGATGCAGACCAGTCTGACGTTTGTTGACATCAGCCGCTCCTTTATTATCTCCGCTAGAGGTTGGGTTGGTACTGCAGGCCTCAAGAGATTGTGTGGAATGATCTTGTCAACTATCGGCAGGGCGAAGGGTGAGCAGCTCATTCCCTTCTGGTCTATCAGCTTGACCTTGATCTCTCCTGAGAGGATCTTCTGGATGACTCTCGCCGCGTTTTCAAGATCCATCTTTTCCAAGAAGATCTCGCGTTGCGCCTCTTGGTTTAGTGGGGTTTCATGGAATATGTCGACTAGAAGTTTGGCTCTTCTCAGTCTATAGTCTGCCTTCGCCTCGACCGCTCCGAATCTTTTGGCGATGTGCCAGTGTCTCCAAGCGAAGAGCTCCGTCTTCTCAACAGTGTTTCTCACGATCGTTTCGACATCGTCTGGTGTCAGCTTCAGAAGCTCGTCCGCAACGATCTTGGGCTCCAACTTCAGCGGGCTGACAAGAGCTATTCTATAGGTGTCGACTTGCGTGATTATGTTCACTCCGTATTTGGCCTGTAGCATGGTAGATAGGACCAGGGCGAGGGCCTCGTTCACCAAGTTGCCCAAGCACGCGTGAATTACGATGCAGTTCTCGAAGCGCTCCACAACTATCTGGTCGTCTGTCGGCAGAGGATACTCTCGAGTGTGAGTCTCTACTGCTTCCTTAACCTTGGCCGCTGCGGCGTCGTTGATGTGGATGCTCTGTGAGAGGGTTGCGAGGTCTTGGCTTGACTCTAAGGTTTCTGAGAAGGTCTCTCTTAGCCTCCCTACCTCCAAGGCGACTTCATGTTCTACCGGTATTATCTCACCTTCCCAGCTCGGTACCGCGTTGAGGCTTGGCGCTGCTGCCTCGACTTCTACGTTAAGTTTCTCGTCGTCAGCACTTATCACCCGCCAGGTGCTTCCGTGCATGATGAACTCTGTACCTGCGCGGCAGCGTCTGACCACGAACTCTTGGTCGAGGGTTCCCAGACGCCTCTTTAATGTGAAGTCAAAGACAGTGTACTTCTTGACGTCCGGTATTACTGAGAGGTTCTCGTAGTAGTATCTGTGTGTGTTCGGGAACCTAGCTGACAGGGTCTCGTCTCTGAGGTTTATTATTCTCTGCTGCTGGAGCTGTCTGATGACGCTGTAGAAGGTCTCGGGTTCAATGTTCCTGTATGGGTAGGCTCCTCTGACTATGCGGTAGGCTTCTTCAACAGTGATCCTTCTTGTGTCCAGTACTAGGCCTACTATTTGGTGGGCTAGAACGTCAAGGGCTCCCTCGTGAACTTTTACCTTCTCGAGCTCTTCTTTCTTTGAGTGGTTCAGCAGGACTGCTGACTCAAGTATGTCGTCGGCCCAGGTTGCGATTATGTGTCCTCTAGGTAGGGCCTTGATTTGGTGTCCGCTTCTACCGATCCTCTGTATGAGTCTTGTGGCTTCTCTTGGAGACATGTACTGAACTACTAGGTCGACTGTTCCAATGTCTATTCCAAGTTCAAGGGATGAGGTGCATATTACTCCTTTGACCTTGCCTGTCTGGAATCCTGCTTCAACCTCTTCCCTTATCTCTCTGGAGAGTGAGCCGTGGTGTACTTTGACCGGGCTTTTGCAGCCGATCGCGTTTATCTGGGAACCAAGCGCCTCAGCATGTTCTCTCGTATTCGTGAATACTAGGGTTGAGCGTTGTTCAGAGAGGAGTTCACATATTCTTCTGGCCCGACCTACAGTCGGCGGAGGAATACCTAATCTCTTGGCCTCTTCATAGTCGCTCTTGATCGGGTTGACATACTCAACCTTAACCTCTAACCCTCTCAGCTCAGCCGACTTGACTACCGTAGCCTCGCCTGCTGATCCAGCCAGAAACTTGGCTATCTTCTCAGCCTCACCTATAGTCGCCGAGAGTCCTACCCTCTGAAACTCTCGACCTACAAGCCTGCTCAGTCTCTCAAGCGCGATCGATAGTTGAGCGCCTCTCTTGTCTGCGGCAAGCTCATGAATCTCATCTATGACAAGCCACCTCACATGCTTGAGGTGTTCCCTCATCTTCTTTCCAGGCAGGATCGCTTGGAGGGTTTCAGGGGTCGTTATCAACATGTCTGGCGGCGACTTTGCCTGTTTCACCCTCACATTCGCTGGGGTGTCTCCGTGTCTGACCTGAACATCCAACCCTAGATCCTTGCCGCTATCCAAAAGTCTCCTTAGAAGGTCACGGTTCAGGGCCCTAAGAGGCGTGATGTAAAGTATCGCTATGCCTTTGAGTTTCTGCGTTCTTCTCAATGAGACGTAAAGGTTGAGGATCGGGAGCATAGCGGCCAGAGTCTTACCTGTCCCAGTTGGAGCTATGAGGAGAACATTTTCTCCCTTCAGTATCGGTGGGATCGCCAGCTTCTGGATCTCGCTAGCCTCTACGATGCCCTGCCTCTCGACCTGCCTTCTAACATCCTCCTGTAAGAGTTCAAATACGCTCTCAGTCATCGAAAGGTCTCCGGAAAACTACGCTCTCCTTCACTAGAGTTGGACAATCCGTGTGAGGCTCCAGCGAATGTGTGTCGGGCTGTTGATTGAGGTGTCCTTCCCGCTGTTCTTCCCTGTTCAACTATTCTCTATCTGACCTTGAGCTATCGCAACCCCATTCAGATAAAGATTCCAGCTTCAAGGCAACTCAGTACGTTGGGAGGCTGATGAATACCGTGTAAGCAGGAACCACGGGCCTCAGCTGTGGAATCGTCAAACCTTTGATCAGGTGGCATGAAGTCTTTTATGTATCACCTCAAGACTTACAGTGGGAAACTCCGATTGGACGACCGTGCTTCAACTGGAATAGAGGGGCTCGACGAGGTTATTGGGGGCGGCTTCCCGAAAAGAAGCTTAGTACTGCTTGCTGGCAACCCAGGAACCGGCAAGACTGCTTTCTCTGTACGGTTCCTGCATAAAGGCGCGGAGTTGGGTGAGCCTGGCCTATACGTCTCCTTGGCCGAGTCTGAGAATGTACTCGTTCAGAACGCCTACAGACATTTTGGCGTAGACTTCAGACAGTTGAAGAGAGAAGGCAAGATTAGAATCTTGGACCTGGTGGCCATGAAGGGTGAGGGCGTCTCCGCCGCGGTGGAGGCCATTATTGATGAGATAGCGTCCTCTGGCGCCAAGAGGCTCATAATAGACTCCTTCACCGCTATGGCTCAAGCCTTCAAGGAGCCCATAGACGTTAGAGTAATCGTGCATACAGTACTGAGTAAGATGATTGGGCAGCTGGAATGCACAACGATTATGGTGGAGGAGATGCCCACTGGCTCTGAGAGGGTCGGCCTGGGTTTTGAGGAGTTTGTTGCTGACGGCGTCATCGTCTTGAGGAGGGGGTGGCTGGATGGAAGGTTGCTCAGGGAGCTGGAACTCGTGAAGATGAGGGGTGTTCCTCTTGAGGAGCCGAAACTCATCTTCACACTCAAAGGAGGCTTCAAGGCCTTCCCACCTTTCAGGCATAAGACCATCGATAAACCTAAGAGGTTCCAGCCTACCCCAGACCCACCTGGTAAATTCTCAACCGGCATACCCGACTTGGATGTTATATTGGAAGGGGGATATCCTAGAGGAAGCTATAATCTGCTTGAGGTAGATTCTGAGGTTCCGCTGGATGCTTACGGCCACATTATACGGAGCGCTCAGCTTAACTTCCTGGCGAATGGAAACGCGTTTTTGTCGCTACCGTTGGTAGGTCTCACTCCCGACCAGATAAGGTCTTTCCTAACACCGTATATGGACGGGGAGATCTTCGACAGAAACGCCAGAATCATCCATTACGGTACGCCGACCGACAAGCCGTATGCAGTCAATGTTGCCGGCAAGACTTTCGAAGAATCGTTTGACCAGTCTTGGAGGGAGATTGAGAGGCTTAAGGATAGCCGTAACAAACCTGTCTTCTCGTTCATAGACTTGGTGACTGTCGAGTATGTCTACAGTAGAGAGGCTGAGCTGAGGGCCCTCGGCAAGGCCATAGCGAACGTGAGGAAGTATGGAGATACGAGGATGAATTTTGCCAAGCCTTCAGTTACGCTCCTTAAGGAGTTTAGAGACATCTCCGACATCCACCTGCGTATACGTATGGTCCACGGAGCCTTGGTGCTTTACGGCGCGAAACCCTATACCGGCCTTTATAACTTTGATATAGACATCTTGAAAGGATATCCGTCGCCCAAGCTGACCCCAATAATGTAGTTAGTGGCCTCTCGTTCCCTGAATTCGCCATTCCTCTGCAAATACTAACTGATCAATTTCGCCTCCTTTGATAGATCTCCAACTGGTAGTTTGCGGCCCCACATAAAACATTCAATCTAAGTGACTAGACAGATGAGATTTAGGCTCAGACTTGCAACGTCTATCTTCGCAGGATTCATGGTTGCTCTCGCCTTGTCTTACACTATATTCCAGCAACCACTAGGTGCCAAACGTCTGGTCCTGATTCTTCCCCCAACCATCCATCCGAACGTTGCTGCAAGGATTACAGTCGCAGCCGTCAACGACCTCATGCAGGTGGATACGTATAGAGAAGACTTGGTTGAGGTCTCAGTAAACCCGTGTTCACACGCAAGTCTAGCCGTTGAAGGGGCTCCCCAGCCAGAATGGAACTCGCCAGTAACCCTCAGGCTCTTCGAGAGCAAAGCCACACCAATAATGGTCGGAGACAGATACGAGACGGTCGCCCTGACCGCCAGATGGATTGGCGGAGGACCAATCCTACAATTCCATACACATTCTTGCATATTTCTGAACCTTGGAATAACTGTCTTAGACATAACTATGTGACGCCACTACGGCGCCGACAACCAGCTTGCGGTTCTGTTGCGGGAAGCTGGCATGCGATAAGTTGGACTCCCACTGTTGCACATGCGTGGCATGACTTATTTACTTGAGTGCATGATCATGAAGAAATTAACGATGGTAAGTCATGGAACCTCGACTGAGAGGACACCCAGCAGAGTACTTCGGTCATCCCTACACGATTCACAGTGCCATAGTAGAGGAAGAGAGACAAAGACAACACTGTCCTTTTCTAGATGAGGAATGCAAGAAGCCAAGAAAGAGCCAACCTGAGATTAAGATCGGTATCTGTACAGTTGGTTACAAGACAGCGTTCTTGCCAAGCCATACACCTGTGATAATTTGTCCTTACCGATTCAACATAGACCCAGTTTATCGCGCAATTGAACGAGAATACATATCTCACATTGACCCCAATAATTTGATCTGGGTGCCAGAGGTCTCCCTCGGAGCTGCGGGGAGCGTTGATTTCGCAGTCGTGCGTGAAAGCAATCTGAGGGATTTTCTCTGCGTTGAGTTTCAAGCTGCTGGAACGACTGGAACGCCGTGGGAAGCTGTTCAAGAGTACAAGAGAACTGGAGGATTCAGCAAAGATAGGTACAATTATGGGATTAACTGGGCTAACGAGTTCACAAAGACGATGATGCAACAGGCATACAAGAAGGGAATATTAATCGAAATGTGGCACAGACGGATAGTTTTCGCAATGCAAGATGTCGGCATGAGATACTTGCAAGAAACCAATGACACAAGTGGGCTACATGAACAGCGGAATGATGACCCTATTCATTTTTGCGTTTTCCAGATGGTTTGGAACGACGGCGATCAGCACTGGGGTCTAGTTCTCAACCGAAAACTCAGTACAAATGCGGAAGGAATACGGAAAATGCTCTCTGGTTCGCCTGAGGATGTCTGGCCTACGGAAAACGAGGTCATAGAGAACATACGAAGAAAGATGCAAGCTGAAAATCTGTCAGCGAGGTCACAACGTAGTCTGAATACCTTTTAATCGTTCTTTCGCTATACCAAGATACTTGCTGCTAATGTCGATTCCAATTCCTTTTCTGTTGAGGCGGAGAGCTGCAAGCACAGTTGTGCCAGTTCCGACGAATGGATCAAGAACTATGCCATGCGATTCTGGACACGTTGATCTTATAGGAATCTCCAACAGCTCTATTGGAAAGGCGGCATAGTGGTTATAGCTTCTTACCTCGTCTTCAGGAACTATGTTCCATATGTCGGACGGCATATAGCCTTTGGAATGACTCTTTATGATGTAGAAGCCTTTCTTCTCTAATTCCTTCGCTCTGCCGCTTACATTGCCATTGTCGCTGTGAAGAAGTCTTTGTTGCCCACGGATAGTCATTCTAAAATCAACGATCTCTCCCTTTCTCATTTGTTCCAGAACTTGCTCCAAAGCTTTCAAAGCAGATTGACGCTCGTGTTCCCTGAGTGCCGTGGATTCGAGAATCTGCTTCCGATACTTCTTGCCACTAACACCCGTTGCCGAAATGATTCGTCCATTGTTCACTGTTGGAAACTTGCTTGGTTTGATCAAAACATCTTGATAGTTGAAGTAGTATCGGTCAGATTTGACGAAGTGAAATATGTGTTCGTAGACATCACGAAAGCGATCCTTGGCGCTTTGAGTGCCTTTCATACTATACCAGATAATGTCGTTTCGCAAAATCCACCCTTTGCTCTGTAGAGCCAAAGCTACTCGCCAAGGCATACCCATCAAATTCTTCTTCTTGTACTTATCACCGATATTTAGCCATATGGAACCATGAGTCTTTAAGACTCGCTTTGCTTTGCTGAAGACTTCAACAAGATTTCTAACGTATTCTTCTGGAGTTTTTTCGCGGCCAATTAGACGGGCAATATATTGTTCATCAATCTCATATTCTCGTTGCCTCCAGTAAGGAGGTGAAGTAATTATGCAGTCAACACTCTCTGCGGGAAAAGTTTCGAGGACTTCCTTACAATCACCCTTCAACAACATGAACTGTGGAGTGTCTTGGACGACTGTTGCTACTTGGCTCCTATTGAAAGTGCTGCGCAAGTGAGAGAAGCCTTTGGACATTTGGCGAGATTCACTATCTATGATTGAATTTGTTTCTGATTCTTGAATCATGTAATCTTTCCTTTCTTGTCGGCTTTCTCAATTACGAGTTTTGCACCGTCTATTCTAGCAATTAGCGGCTCTGACGGTTTGAATGGAAAAGTGCTGTCTTCCACAAGACTCTTCTGTAGATACAATGTGTGACGTGAACCTACTTGATTGATCTTGGTGGGGGCTTCCTTGACCATAAGCATTCAGTGTATACCTCCGTATCACCAATATTTAACATTATGGTATGTGCCTCAGTATAAACAAACTTAAATAGTAGTTTACACATTGGTATATGCTGTGGTGTACAATGCTGGCGATTGACCAGAGACCGAGCAGAGGATTAGCGATTCTAGCGTTAGGCAACCAGATCAAGCGCCTAGACCCCTCCACATACAAGGTTAAATCTCAGAGCAATGGAGGCTCATACCTAGTAGTCAAGAATGGGGAAGGCTGGAGCTGCGAGTGTCCAGACCACAAGTATCGCACAGTCACATGCAAACACATACACAGCGTACTCTTCAGTCTGACCCTTCGAAACTCGATTATTACTTCTCAAGACGTTATCCCCCGCATTGATGAATCTACACCAGACGAATGCTCTTGCTGCCACTCTGATAGGATCGTTAAGCGCGGAGTGCGAAAGAACAAACGAGGACTAACTCAAATCTTCTGGTGCAAATCCTGTAACAAGCGATTCGTTGTTGACCTCGGATTCTCAAGAATGAAGGCCAGCCCACAGGCGATCACGGCAGCCCTAGACCTGTACTTCAAAGGAATCTCACTAAGATCAATCACAGACCATCTCAAACAATTCTACGGCCTCAAGGTCAACTGTTCCACCGTGCTTCGATGGATTCACCGATACATCAAACTCATGAGCGAGTACGTCAAGGAACTCATGCCACAAGTCTCGGACAAGTGGCACGCAGACGAAACCACAATCAATGTGAACGGCCACTACCGATGGCTCTGGAACCTGATGGATAGCGAAACCCGATTCCTGCTGTCAAGCAAGTTGACACAGACAAGACGAGAGCATGAAGCAACAAACCTCTTCTTGGAAGGCAGACTCAGAAGTGATAGAGCTCCAAACCTTGTTGTGACCGATGGATTGCTATCTTATGAGGGTGCATTCAGAAATGCCTTTCCAAAAGGCACAAGACATTTGTGTAGTCCTCGATTCATTGACAGAACCAACAACAATCTTGTTGAACGTCTGCACGGCACGGTGAAGGATAGAACCAAGGTTATGCGGGGCCTAGACCAAGATTTACCTACCAACAAGATTGTGGAAGGATTCAATGTTTACTATAACTTCATTCGGCCACACAAAGCTCTCAATGGAAAAACTCCAGCCCAAGTTGCCAAACTTGACATGGGACTTGAAGGCAACAGGTGGAGGAGCCTCATAGCTAAGAGTGCAGATGAAGTTTCTAGGCGTAAAGATGCAAAGAAGAGCATCAGCCTCAGAGAATACCGCATGAGGGCGATCAAAGGAACTGTGAGAACTTACCTGAAAGGTGAGAGAAATGGTGTTACATTGAAGTGGTTGAAGAAGCAGGTCGAATATCTTAAGAAGAATGGACTTACAAAAACAGAGTTGAAGAAGACTCTAAAGGAACTCCAAGCCCCAGAGTCTTTAGAATCCTTCCTAACCTGAAATGAGGTGATGAGAAACTGGCAGATGAGTTGCGTAAGTGGTCCATATTCTTCCTCTGCATCTTCGCCTCAATATTCATCGGCTCTGTGATATACCTACGAGCAAGAGCAGTAGGCTTCGAGAACGTGCATCCAGTAGCTTATGCCATTTGGTTCATACTTATCATGGTACCAGTAATCCTTGCCATACTGGTAGCTAGAACCAAACCACACTGATCCTTACACGCTCTCTTTTTCAAGTTTAGGCTCCATACTATTTCTTAAGTATGGCTGACGAGGATACTTCTCCCTTAGAGGCTGATTCCTTGTCTGGCAGAAGAAGGCGGCCCAGGACTAGGCGAACTCAAAGACCGCCACCGAGACCTAGGCCACCACCCAGAATAAGGATACAAAGAAGAAGACCGGCAATTAGGAGAGCGCCACTTAGGCGCAGACGATCAAGGAGCCTCTGGGACATCATTTTTGGTCGATAAGACAAAGGTTGCTTACATCGATACAAGTGTTCTTGCCAACTGGATGCTATACAGAAAGAAGGTACGAGTACGTTTCAGAGCCGAAAAACGTGCAAGACAATCTATGAAGTTGCTGAAGCTAATTCAGCACCACAAGTATAGTTGCAAATTTATTACGTCGACCTTCGCCTTTGCTGAGATAGGTCAATCGGCCAGAGATGCACGAACTGCGGTCAAGATAATCCGTGATGGGTTGAACCCTAGCTGGTTCAACCGCCTCAAGAGATGGTATCCGCTTAAGCCTAAAGAAAGAACCGATATTATGCGAAGCATTCAATCATTCTACAATTATCTAGAAGAGCTTGGCGTTGAAGTAAAGTCTTCAATAATCGATCCAAATGAAGTCAACGAGATCTCTTTGAGGCATTCCCTTGAAGTTTGTGATGCCACTCACGTAGTGATAGCGAGAAGCGAAAAAGCAGATTATCTAATTACGGTTGATCCAGACTTCGCAGAGGTAAGGCCCAAAATAAGAAAACCCGAAGCTATGAATCCAGATACGCTATATACGAAGCGATTTTTGCGAATTAACAAACACTAACAACTTCCATGCCACGTATGTGCAACACGCTATCCAATAAATTGGATTGCCTCATCTACGCAACAGAACCCAGCTTGCACCCCCCCAGGGGGTGGGG
>Ga0209609_10000766_pt1 | contig 18853 bp, 16 predicted proteins | sample LakKivw325mmetaG_FD_184136 | JGI IMG/M metagenome (GOLD analysis project Ga0209609, IMG submission 184136) | Anoxic lake water microbial communities from Lake Kivu, Rwanda to study Microbial Dark Matter (Phase II) - Lake Kivu water 325m metaG... | ecosystem: Environmental > Aquatic > Freshwater... | reverse complement strand
GCGTAATATCGATAAATTATATCTTATTATCCCTAATTGGCTGCGGATTGGCTATAAAAGTCGCCCACTGCTCCGCTAACCGCGAAATCTTGTATTAATACGCCCTTTGAGACATTTTCCAGCCCCATAAGGGAATATAATTGGATTTATCAAACCATCATTTTTACCAAGAAAATCGGAGGGATACAATGGCTGACCGCAAAAAAATTAACCTACCCTATCTGTTTGACAAAGTTGCCAATCACCAACCCATCACCTGGCTGACCTGCTACGATTACCCCACCGCTTACCTGATGGAGCAGGCTGGCCTGGATATGCTGCTGGTGGGTGACAGCCTGGCGATGACCATGCTGGGTTATGAAACCACACTGCCTGCCACCATGGATGATATGATCCGCCACTCTGCGGCTGTACGTCGGGGTGCCCTCACTGCATTCATCATTGGCGACATGCCATACATGAGCTACCAGCCCAGTGTCGAGACGGCCATCCGCAATGCGGGGCGCTTCATGGCAGAAGCGGCCTGCGATGCCATCAAGCTGGAGGGAGGCGTTGAAATGGCCGACCGCATCCATGGCATCGTCAATGCCGGCATCCCCGCCATGGGCCACCTGGGCCTGACCCCTCAAAGTGCCTCAGCCCTGGGCGGTTACCATGTCCAGGGGCGCGGCGCACGCACTGCCAAGAAGATCATCGATGCCGCCAAGGCCCTGGAGCAGGCCGGGGCTTTCGCCGTATTGCTCGAGATGGTGCCCGACCGGGTGTGCGAGATCATCACCGAGCGCGCCGAAAATTGCATCATCATGAGCCTGGGTTCCGGCCCCCACGCCCACGGGCAGCTGTTGATCTACCACGACATGTTCGGCCTCTACCCGCGCTTTAAACCCCGCATGGCCAAGGTATTCGGCAATGCCGGCGAGGTAATCCTCAACGGCCTCAAGCAATATGTCCAGGAAGTATCAGACAAGTCCTTCCCCCAGCCCGAGAACTGGTTCACCATCAAAGACGAGGAATACGACGAGCTGATGGGGATGCTATAAACGTCTATTGCCCTGCTGGCATTACTGATGATTGGTTGATTTCCAGGTATTTCTGAAATTACTGGCTAAAAATAGCCAATCTTCATTGTGAATAATTTATCGGGTCATCAAACTAAAGAGCTGAGGTGATTTAGATCAACGCCTCAGCTCTTTAAGTTGTTATTGTCAGATGAGACAATGGATTTGGCAGATCAATAGCCATGCCATAGCAAACTAAACTGTGCATCTTGGTGATCAGCCAACACAAGTATGTTACTCTCAAAAGTTCATCCAATATAGACGGAATATCACCCGCATAATTTAATGATGATTAGCTTTAATTAATAAAGCTCTTATAGGTTCACCTAACATAGTTTATAATTGTGATAGTATTTATCACATTATGGGGGAAATCAGGAGACTTCCACATCAGATACACAAGGAAGTAAAGGAGGAGATTATAAAAACAAACGCTAACCGCGGTTCTGTTGCTGCTGCGTTTTTGCTAATTGTCTTTTTTACTGGCTTCAATGCCATTGCAGTCAAGTATAGTGAAGTCGAGCTACCTCCTTTCTTTAGCGCCGCCATCCGCTTTGGCATCGCGGCAATTTTGCTCGTCGTGATCATGCTGCTATTTCGCCTGCCCTTTCCGCGTGGACCAAATCTAAAGGGCGCTATGCTTTTCGGCATCTTGGGATGCGGTATCAGCCGGGCATTGCTATACTATGCGCTCCAAAGCCTACCATCAGGCATATCGATGGTGCTCCTGGCACTGGTTCCCTTGCTAACTTGCCTGTTTGCCTGTATTCACAAACAGGAAATATTCCGCTGGAGAACTTTAAGCGGTTCCATCCTGGCAGTTGGGGGAATCGGGATCATGGTTAAAGACCACCTGAATAGCCAATTGCCCATCCTGCCTGTGCTGGCGGTGATTGGCGCCGCGGCTTGTTATGCAGAAGCGATCGTCATCATAAAAAATTTTCCCCAGAGTCACCCTATTTCAACCAACGCCATTGCGCTCACCACGGGCTCCATAATCTTGTTTATTTTTTCAGCAATAATGAGAGAAAGCCCCATACTGCCAAATTTGGCAACCACTTGGGAATCTTTAGTTTATCTGGTGATTTTGGGTACAGTCGCCACTTTTATGCTCACCATATATGTGATTAATAGTTGGAGTGCCTCAGCCAGCTCTTATCAATTCGTGCTATTCCCCATTATCACCATGGTTGCGGGAATAAGAATGGCCAATGAAACCGTGAATATCGCCATGCTTGCAGGTAGCCTGCTGGTATTAACCGGTGTTTTTATTGGGGGGGTTGCCAAAACCGGCCATCTCAAACTGATCTACACCCGGTTGATTACAAGGCTTATAGCCCCACCCATAGAGTGTTAAGACTGAAAAGAGTTTATCAAAGATGGTTAATGATCAGCAAGTTGAAAAGAGTGAATTGGCAATTCATTTCAAAATAGAAAAGATATACAAATCATTTTTCTTCTTAACCATTGAACAAAAACCAGGTGATGATGATCAACAAGTCCGGCGATTTGAATGAATAAAATCAGGAGGATATAAGAGGATATAAATGGAAGCCAAGACCCAAACACGTTCAGCGCTGATTGCATTCCTTTTGACTGTGTTTTTAGCAGGTAATAACGCCCTCGCAGTAAGATTCAGCAACGTTGAGATCCCACCCTTCTTTGGTGCCGCGATTCGCTTTGCCATTGCTGGTCTCATCCTGTTTTTGATCGTCCTGTTCTTGCGTTTACCCTTGCCTCGCGGGCGTAATCTGCTCGGCGCTTTCCTGTTCGGCGCTTTGGGTACTGGAATTAATTACGCCTTGATGTATTGGGCGCTGGAATCTCTCCAGGCGGGCATGTCAATGGTGATCCTTGCCCTGGTGCCATTGCTCACATTTTTATTCGCCTGCCTGCATAAGCAGGAAGCTTTCAGTTGGAAATCCATTGCAGGTTCACTGCTGGCGGTGGGTGGCATTGTGACCATTATTGCCGGGCAGATCAACGCTCAATTGCCCATCCTGCCGTTGCTGGCAGTGGTAGCAGCAGCCGCCTGTTTTGCTGAGTCCACCGTAATCATCAAAATCTTCCCTCAGAGTCATCCCATCACTACCAATGCGATTGCCCTGAGCATGGGGGCGGTGATCCTGTTCGTGCTTTCACTGCTGTGGCGAGAGCAGCCGGTGATTCCCACCCAGAGCGTTACCTGGATATCGCTTGTTTATTTAATAATATTTGGCTCAGTGGTTACCTTTATATTGACGGTATACGTGATCAAAAATTGGAGTGCTTCAGCTGCATCATATCAATTCGTGCTGTTCCCGTTTGTTACCATCACCATGGGGTCCTGGCTGGCTAATGAAACCATTAATACAGCCTTGTTGCTTGGAGGGTTATTGGTCTTGGCGGGGGTATATATCGGTGGGATTGCCAATACCAGGCAAATTAAAAAGATATATCAGGGAATACTCGCCAGGCACAAGCTTCCCTGTCCGGATTGCTGAACGACGATTTAGCGTTGATATGCAAGCAAGAATTTTACCCGGATGGATTACTTCATGCTTCTCCCGAACGCTAATACCGTATGGTAAAATTGCACTCGCCTAGAAAAAAATACGCGGGCGTGGCCAAGTGGTAAGGCATCAGCCTTCCAAGCTGATATTCGCGGGTCCGAATCCCGTCGCCCGCTCTGAAATTGACACGATGCCTATTATCGGGCCCATAGCTCAGAGGCAGAGCGGACGGCTCATAACCGTTTGGCCGTAGGTTCGATCCCTACTGGGCCCACCAACAAAAATAGCCCTGATCGGGGCTATTTTTTTATTCTATAAGAATCACCGGTCAATTAACCATGGCGTATAACTGTCATTTAATTGCCGAATCTCTAAATAGCAGCGGCAATTTCACGTATCTGATAGGATACTTCACCCTCGTCACCACCGGCTCACCATAAGCGAAGGCGCCCTCATCGCAGCGTACTGCATAGCTGTCATTGACAATCTCCATCCCGCCGTCCACCTCCACCTGGAATGTCAGCTCCAGGCTCTTGCCAGGGTCGAGCACCGGCAGGGTCCACTGCACCGCGTCGCCCACCAGCTGCCCTCCCGAGCTGGCGCTGCCAAAGATGTAAGTAGTATTCGCCGGGATGGTATCAGTGATGGTTAAGAGAGTTGCCTGCTGGCCCAGGTTGGTCACTTTTAGGCGATACAGCAGTGGTGTGCCCACCATCACCGGGTCCGGACCGGCTGATTTGCTGATGCGCAGCACCGGTTTATCGGTGATATAGGCTACGGCTGTCACCACCTTGTCTTGCAGCAGGCTGGTGTGGCTGATGATGGCGGTGTTGGTCACCACGCCCTCGAAGAAATCATCCACCAGCACGGTGAATGTGATCAGCTGCTCTGAATAAGCACCAACATCACCTGTCCACTCCAGGCTGACAATATCGCTGCTCAGCTCCCCCGATGTCGCCACCGCATCTCTCTGATAGGTAGTGTACTCCCAGGGGAAGATATCGGTCACCTTGACACTATCCAGGTCATCTGGGCCTGTGTTCGCCACATGCACGCTATAAGTCAGCATAATTCCCTCCCCGGGTACAGCCCAGGTGGGGGTCACCGTCTTGTACGAGTCCACCAGCCCCACCTCGCGCACCGTGGTGGTCACCGGCTCTCCCAGGTTGATCATTGTTCCGGTAATCTCCCCCTCATACCATGTGGCGCGGTAATCATCATTGATAATCAAGGTGCCGCTCACCATGTCAGCGTCCACCGTAACATTGAAGCTGCGGAATAATATGTCCCCCGGCCCCATCGACGGCAAGGTCCACGAGACCACCGTACGCCCATCCCCTGTCTCATACCAGCTGCCATCATCGCTGATGCTATCGGTGTTCAGCGTGACGCTGTTGGGCACAGTATCGGTCAGGATGGGAGGTGGAGACATCTCGGTGGTGAAAGCACTGTCGAACACCTGGAGTGTATATGTCATGCTACCCCCAGGGGCAACCTCGGGTGGAGCTGTCTTGCTGGGGATTAGGTTTGCAAAGTGGGTGACCATGCCATTGGCAGTGCCAGTCACTGGCTCGGTGGTATACGCACCCAGGGCGTCGGTGATAACTATCGTGGCAGTGTATGTGGTGCCCTGCTCACCGCCAATGGTGTTCTGGCCCTCGTAGGTGGTGAAGGTGACCACCTCCCCAATGTTCATATCGCCCGACCAGACGAATTCTGTGCATTGGAAGTAATCATCGCACGGGAAGCCATCTGATAAGCTGCCAATCACCGGGTCGATGATATCTCCCCGGCTGATGCTGATGCGCCCAAACTTGAGCACCGCCGTGGCGTCCAACGCGTTCCCGGGTCCCAGGTTTTTGACTGTCAGGGTGGGCGTCACCGGTTTCGTTCCACCGCCGGTGCCCTTGGCAATCGGGTCGAGCTCGGCAGTAGCTTCGAAAGTGGGACCGGCGATCAGGCTCGGAGTCGGTATACCCAAAGCGCACGCCCCTTCAGCGCCGCATACCTGGTAGCTATCGTTCAGGATGATGATATCCGCAATATCCCCGATATAGACGGTGAAGGTCACCTGGGCCGATTCACGTGTATCCAGGTTGGGGATTTCCCAGCTAACGATCCCATTCGCGTAATTACCGCCGCGCAGGTATTCGACCCCCGTGGGCACCGTATCGCTGATCACCAGGTTGGTAGATCGCGAGCCCAGGTTGAATACGGTCAGGGTATAGGTCATCTCGCTGTTAGAGCCGGGTGGGTCGGGTTCCACGCCCTTATACAGGATAAAGATTGCGTCGATCACTGTGGTGGTATAAGGCGCTCCGGCGATGATCCCCTCCGGGCTTACCACCAGGTAAATATCGTTGGTGATTACCGTTCCGCTCACCACATCCGGGTCAACTGTCACGCTGAATGTAAATGGCATGGTTGCCCCAAAATCAAGATCGACCGTGCGGTGCCAGGTGACCACTCCATCGGCGTAAGAGCCATCCGCGCCTGCTTGCAGGAAGGTGGTATCGGTGGGCACGAAATCGGTCACCGTGATGGGAACACCCACCGCATCCTGCCCCATGTTAGTCACGATGAGCTCATATTCCAACGGCTGGCCTTTGCCAGGCAGGCTGGGGGTGGAAATTTTGCTGATCTCAAACAGCGGCTGATCGGTGATGTGCGCCTCGGCGGTCACGCTCACCGGTTTGGTGATCATCGGGTCGCTGATGACGGCGGTGTTGGCGATGATGCCCTCGTACCCGGGTGTGACGATGACGTTGAAAGTGATTGCCACCGAGCTGTCAAAGCCCACCTCACCCGGCCCCCACAGCACCATGCCGTCCGTATACACAGGCGTAGGTGGTGCGCTCGATTGCACCGTACCGGTAAAGGTGGTGCTGACAGGGATCATATCCACCAGTGTGGTATTTATCGCCGAATATGCCCCTGTATTGAGGATTTTAACGCTATACTCCAGCGTCGCTCCTTCCGTACCCGCCAACGTGGGAGTCACCACCTTGCTTGAAAGGCTCAACTTCGGGTAGCCCTCTGGTGGTGGTATCGGCCCGGCTGCCCGCACGCCTTCAGACGTATTGCGGGCAAACACCACGGCTGTCGCTACCAATAGAATACCAATACATAGTATGGTGATCAATTGGATGGCTTTTTTTAGATTGGTTCGCATTTCCGCCTCCTTATTACTGACATCTGCCCGGGTTATTAAAATGACACAATTCTACCCGCATGCAGGGTACGGCTCTAGAGGGCTTGCCTCTCAGCCATTACCAGGTAGGTTGCAATTTTCAATCCAATCTAGGGAAAAGGCAAAGGCGCCACGCTTATCTCGCCGGAGTTTGGATCCAGCCAGTAGTTTTGCCCGTCGATGGAGACCAGCGCCCGGTAGGACTCTTTCCATTCCAGGATGGACACCGTTTGGCTCTCCTTCTCAAGCAGGTTAATCACCTGTCCGGTGGCGAAGTTCATCCGCCGCAGCGAATACCCGCTGGGGAAGCACGAATCGCTGTATGCGATGATGAATAAGGCAATCTGCATGTCAGGTGCCCAGCTGAAATTGCCTATGGAACCGTATTCGACACCTTCGGGTAATTCTACGCTGAAGCGTAAATCCGCTTCACTGCCAAAGTCGAAAACACCCACTTGCAGGGCTTGCATATCGGCGGAACAGATTACCTTGCTTTTATCAGGTGACAGTGTGATCCACCCACCCAATCCAGTGATATGGGGCTGATTTTCCCGGTATTGAGATCAACCCTTCGTAAATTCCCTGCCTCCCAGCGGTTGGCGGCCATCCGGGAAATTTTTATCAGCAAAATATAGGTACTTTCCATCGATGGACCATCCCAATAGGTCAGGGATCGAATATCCCATCACCAACGGCGACCACCGGTTTACTAAAACCCATCGATCCTGGTTGCCGCAGTTGACCATGGCATAAGTGAAGAAATTTACTAGGTATCATAATCAGCTTCTGCGCTCGGCCAAGACGCTTTTCAATTCGCAATACCCGTCTGCGGAAGAGCGGAGGGGCAGGTTCCCATATGGTAGATAAGCGATTCCTCCGAATCGGTTATACTTGCCAAACCGGCAACATTATTGCAACATGAATGGCAAGTTACCGATGAAAATTCACACTATTACTATTTTTGTACTCTACTTTGCTGAGATGGCATGAAATTAAAACGATTTTCTCCCCATCGCTCGATCCGATTACTTGCCGTTTTCACTGTGATCATCACCTGCTTGTCACAGGCAGGCAGCATTAATGCTGCTCCGGGATCGGTCGTGGTGGTTGAGGAACCGCTGCTCAGCCCGCCCTATACCACCTGCCCGGCAACCTATTGGTACCCATTCGCCAACAACCGCGGCCACACCGCCTACCTCACCCTGAATACGGATAATCCCGCCCATTCCACCAACTATGCTGAGTGGCACCCAATGATACCCGAGGCGGGTTACTACCGGGTGGAGGCTTTTATCGCCGCCCACGAGCCCATCGTCTGGTGCACTGGCGAGGGGCGCACCATCGATCACGATACTGCGCAAGCACATTACTTCATCCACCACGCCTATGGCACATCGGAGCGGCAGGCAAGCCAGTACCCACTCGGCAACGTCTGGCTCGACCTGGGGGAATTTTATTTCAACGCCGGTAATGCTGGCTATGTCAGCCTCACAGATTTGAATGCAGAGCTGGAATACAGCACCACGGTCTCGTTCAGTGCCATGCGCTTCACCTTCACCCGTCCCGCTCGCCCACAAACGTACCTGCCTCTGGTCCACTACACCGACTCGGAAATCCAGCCCCCTCCAGGCACCGGGCTCATCCAGGCGCAGGGTTTCGACTCTTGTTACCTTCCCACCATCTCGAAAATGCAGGTCTGGTGGGATCACAGCCCTTACGCCTTTTATGCTTTATATCTGGGCGGCATCCACCTTCCATCGATTTGCGCCACAGCCGACGCTGCCTGGGTAAGTGCCGTCCACCACCAGGGCTGGAGTTTTGTGCCCACCTGGGTCGGGCCGCAAGCGCCGTGCTCCAGCTATAAATACAAGATGAGCTATAACCCTGCCATTTCCTACCAGCAAGGCCGCCAGGAAGCTGACCTTGCCTCCCAGAAAGCCGCCTCGATGGGCTTGTCGAATGATGGCCTGGGCGGCACGATTATTTATTACGATCTCGAGCCTTACGGTGTCTCCACCCCTGAGTGCCGCCAGCCGGTGCAGGCTTTCTTTAATGGCTGGGTGGAGCGACTGGATGAGCTGGGCAACTCGGCGGGAGGCTACGGCTCGCGCAACTCGTATCCCTCCGATTGGGCCACCATCGCCCATGTGCCTGATGACGTCTGGCCAGCCTCCTGGTACGCCAGCGGCTACGACCCATATGCCAGCGTCTTTGGCATCTCCTGGCTCGAAGGGCTGTGGGTCAACCACCAGCGCATTCGCCAGTATGCAGGCGAAGTCAACAACACTTGGGGCGGCGTGACCCTCAACATCGATATCAACGTGGCAGACGGCATGGTAGCCCTGCCACCCGAAGAGCCATTATCCACTCCACCTGTGACCTCCACAGCCTCAATCGAAGACACAGGCTGGCTTTCCGCACAGCAGGGCTGGCTGGTGAGCGCGAAGCGCTTGTATTGGACTGATTCCCGCGGCCAGAGCTGGCAAGATATCTCGCCTGCCTCCGTCCACCTGGCCTATTTCCTGACTGACCAGCAGGCTTGGGCAATATCAGCTCCTACGAGAGGCTCGATCGAGCTTTATCACTCTTCCAATGGAGGATCAACCTGGAATAGTCAATCTATACCTCTTCCTGAAGATGATTTATGGCCGATGCAACTCCACTTCACCTCGCCTGTACAGGGTTGGCTGACCATGCAAAAAATGTCCGGCCAGGCACTCAGCACTGGCTTGCTGCTTAAAACCGAAGATGGCGGTCTCACCTGGAAAATGTACGATCTTCCGGCGATCGGCATAATCAGCTTCAGCTCGCCCACCGACCTCTGGCTTTCTCACAATGATCAAATTTATCACACGGTAAATGGCGGAGCTACCTGGCAGCCTGACCCGCCCGATGCATTGCATTTTGCACAATATGACGTCCCTGAGGGCAGTACTCTCTCCGGCTGGTTATCAAGTAGCCTGGGGTGGGCAGCCACTTCCTCGGGTGAGTGCACCGGTGAGAAATCATCCTCGGCTTTTTCATGCCAGGTCACCAGCTCCTTGTGGCAAAGCCAGGATGGTGGCTCTTCGTGGCAAGCTATCCCCATGCCAGTTTCTATCTCCCTTCAGCCTTGACCCTTCCAAATTTATTCAAATCGGTGGTATAAGCACGTAGAATCAACCCATCGTTAGGTGCCTTATGACCTTGCAGTCTTATTTACATCAAATTACTACCTCCGGAGAGTTGCTCACCATCCACACCCCGGTTTCCAAGACCTATGAGGCTGCCGGTATCCTCAAGCAGGCTGAGCCGCGCACGGTTTTATTTGAAAAAATCAGGGAAAGCTCCTTCCAGGTAATTGGTAACCTGGTCGCCTCCAAGGCCCAATTTGCCGGCTATCTGGGTATCGGGGTGCGGGATCTCATCCCCGCGCTCACACGCGCTATTGAATCCCCACTCACCTGCCCGCAGGTCACCTCGGCCGCCTGCCAGGAGGTGGTCGTCAGCCAGCCTGAACTGGATGCCCTGCCCATCCTGCGCCACTGCGCCCTGGATGGTGGCAATTACATCAGCGCTGGGGTTTTCATTGCCCGCCACCCCAGGTACGGCCAGAATTTAGATTTTCACCGCGCGATGCAAATCTCACCCAATGAGCTGGTCATCCGTGTGGTTCGCGGCCGGCACTTTGACCGTTACCTTCAAGAATTAGGCAGCCTGGATATAGCCGTGTGCATTGGTGTAGCGCCTAGCGTGCTGGAAGCAGCTGCCACTTCGGTGGGTCTGGGTGTCGACGAGCTGAAAATTGCCAATGACCTTTCCACCCTATACCTGGGACAGCCAGTTGACCTGGTGCGCGCTAAAACCGTGGACCTGCTGGTGCCTGCTGAAGCAGAGTTCGTGCTGGAAGGCACAGTTCACCACGATAAGCGTCACCCCGAAGGTCCCTTCGTCGACCTGACCGGAACATATGACATTGTGCGCAATGAACCTGTCTTTGAAGTGAAAACCATCACTCACCGCAAAGGCGCCATCTGGCATGCCCTGCTGCCAGGTGCCCTCGAGCATAAGCTGCTGATGGGTATGCCGCGCGAGCCCACTATTTTCAAGAAGGTCAATGAGGTGGTGAAGTGCCTGGATGTAAACGTCAACCCGGGCGGTTGCTCCTGGTTGCACGCCATCGTGCAGATTGATAAAAAAGGCGAGGACGACGGTAAAAAAGCCATCCAGGCGGCTTTTGCCGGTCACCGCTCTTGCAAGCATGTCTTCGTGGTCGATAAAGATATCGATATTTATAACCCGCAGGAAGTGGAGTGGGCGTTAGCCACCCGCTTCCAGGGCGATGCCGACCTGTTGGTCATGCCCCGAGAGCCAGGTTCTAGCCTGGACCCCTCCAGCGAGCGCACCAGGAATGGAATCCACCTCACCACTAAGCTGGGCTTCGACCTAACCAGGCCACTCACCAACCAGGGCAAGAATTTTGAAAAAGCCCTCTTTCCCATGGTGGACCTGGATCGATATCTCAAGTGAGTGCCGGCATGTCGGTGAACCTTCCGGTAAGGTTTTTATCATGAACGAAATACGGCTGACCACAGAAGAAAAACAGATGCTTTCTGGAGAGCAGGGGCGGGCAACTCAAAAGGCCATGCAGATCCTGGTGGCGTTGGGCAATATCTACCAGGCAGAACGCATGATCCCAGTTTCCAGCGTGCAGGTCGCCGGAGTCAGCTACGACAATCTGGGCGAGGCAGGGCTTCAATTCCTCGCCGAGATGGCCGATGGGGGAGGAAAGGTGCGAGTGCCCACCACGCTCAATCCAGCCGGTATGGACCTGAAAAACTGGCGCGCTCTAGGCATCCCTGCTGAATTTGCCGAAAAACAAGCCAGGGTCATTGAGGCTTTTACCCGCATGGGAATCAATCCCACCTGCACATGCACTCCCTATCTGGTGGGCAACCTCCCCGCCTATGGCCAGCATTTAGCATGGTCAGAAAGCTCGGCAGTATGTTATGCTAACGCGGTAATCGGGGCACTTACCAACCGCGAGGGAGGCCCATCCGCCCTGGCAGCTGCCCTCACCGGTCGCACTCCTCAGTATGGGCTTCACTTGAAAGAGATGCGCCTCCCGGCTATTACCTTCAAAGTCTCAGCAAGCCTTACCGGTACGCGCGATTTTGGCGCCCTCGGCAAGCTGATCGGCGAGAAGATCGCCTCCACTAAGAGCATCCCGTATATCATGGGTGTCAGTGCAGCCGGCCTGGAGCAACTCAAGTCATTCTGTGCCAGCCTGGCTACCTATGGAGGCGCAGCGCTGTTCCACATGCCCGGCATCACCCCCGAGGCCACCCAATATGACCCACCCGCCAATGCCATCCCTATCACCCAGGCAGACATCGAAGCCGCTATTGAATCGCTCAATAATACCCTGCCCTCCCAGGTCGATTTCATCAGCCTTGGCTGTCCGCATCTCAGCCTGCCCGAAATCGCTGACCTCGCCCGGCTGCTGGATGGCAAGAGGGTACGCAAGGAGTTCTGGATCACCACCGCACGCTCCACTCTTCAGGCCGCCAATCGTTTGGGATACTGTCGCACCATCGAAGCGGCGGGTGCTAAATTCGCTGCCGATACCTGTTGCGTGGTTGCTCCCATCCAGGGGCGATTCACTGCCATTGCCACCGACAGCGCCAAAGCATGTTATTATGCTTCCGCCAAGAATAAGCTCAAGACGGTCTTCTTGACGATCGATGAGGTGGTGAACCTGGCGGTAGATTGAATCTCATTCTGTCGTAAGTTAGATTTATCGGGTAGCTTGTTTGGTTCAGGGTTATCTGGAAAGCTGGCGCTCCACAAATATAGGCATGGAATTCACCCTATGATCAATCCGAATACACCTGTTCCATGGCAACATGCAGTTCGCTCAGGGCAACCTCGTTCCATTAGTCCCATGTTCATCGGTTTGCTGAATACCAGTCCAACACACGTAAGGCGCGCAGCGTGTTCCAGCGGCTGGCTGTGCCAACCGGTCCTTCCATGGTGAAGTTCACTTGGTCCAGGTGTGGATTCTGTAATGGCCATCGTCCGTTTTGATGCTGCTTCTTAACCACCAGCTCGATGGCCTCGGTAATCCTGTAGTCAGGTTCAACTTCGGCAGTACGCAGGTAGTCCAGGCCTCGCAGCAAGTCATAGTGCCAGGTGGGGGGATAGGAGAAACGCATCCAGCTCCGGTTGATAATCTCACCTGTAGATAACCTGCGTAACATGTGGCGCTCTAGAAGGTACGCTTGTGCCCGCTGGCGGGCTTGTGTCACTGTAGAGGAAGCGCCCTTGGCTTTCTCATAGGTTAATAACCCCTCCAGCACGCATATTGTTGTATGGAACGATGAGCGGTGGCTCGGTGGTGCTTCACAATTCCATCCCCCATCCTCCAGCTGCTCGCTCAGCAGCCGGTCTACCAGCGCCTCACTTGCCTCACCAAAATAAGCACCTATTGCAAGAACCCTTCCGTTGATGCAGGGTTCCACCTCACCCTGGAAAAAAGGAGGGCTGCCAAATTCTGCTGCCCAGGTCACCTTGTCGCGCACCAGGTCAATCGCTTTCCGGGCAGGCTCGCTCGCCGGGTCAAGTCCCATGTCTTTTAAAAGCAGCAGCGCATAAAATGTGGAGGCCCACTTAGCTATAAAGTATTCCCCATCCCACTCGCCGTCTGGTTTCTGGAGGGCAAGAAGCTTGGCGCCCCATCCTTCGCTTCCAACGCGCTTACGCTCGCTGGCAACGACTTCCTCGGGCTCTTTGGTAATGTCGTTCATCACTTGCCATCGAATTGCAGGGTCTGAATCAAGCAACCACCGGATGACCGCTTTCCTTGGTTTTACAGCTTCTTCTAGAACTGAGCTGATCGTCATTTTTTTCATCCCCTTATTTGCTAATACACTCTCACAAGAAACATGTTGATAAGACAGCGAGTATTTTTCGGTAATATTAGATTATATTAGTCCCAATTAGTATTATACCCTGAACCTTTTTTGCCCATCATGGTTTTTTCTTCGTCACTTGGAAACCCATCAATAAGATTGAATGCCTGGCCCGCCAATTTTCTTTTTTCACCGGATTCTCTCAAAGACTTCTATAAATGGTTGTAGAATTAGCTGAATGGAACTGCAGGGACGATGTATTTTCTCCGGGAGTGCCCAGGGTGAAGCCCTGGTCACTTCACAGGCGATATCCTTCTACGGTGGTGTTGACCCGGAAACCGGCGTTGTCGTAGAGCATGGCCACGAGCTGGAAGGGCTATCCATTGCCGGCAAGGTGCTGGTCTTTCCCACCGGCAAGGGGTCCACAGTTGGCTCCTACACCCTGTACCGCCTCAAACATAACGGCCATGCACCCCTTGCTATCCTGAACGCCGAATGTGAAACCATCACGGCAGTAGGCTGCATCATTGCAGAAATTCCATGCATCGACCAGTTGTCCATCCATCAAATCCCCACTGGAAGCCATCTGGTAATTAATGACCAACATGTCATCATAGAGATGCTCGCAAGCAACTCAACAATTGGAGGAAATAGATGAAAAATCGAACCCTGCTTATGATCCCTGGACCTATCGAATTTGAGCCAGCCGTATTAAAGGCCATGGGTGAGCCCACCACCAGCCACCTGGCTTCCGAATTTATCGAGGCATTCAGCCGCGCACTGCAAAATATGCGCCTGGTGTTCGAAAGCCCCACCGGTCAGCCGCTGGTGCTAGCCGGCACGGGTACCCTGGCCATGGATTGCGCTGCAGCCAACTTGGTTGAACCGGGCGATAAAGCCCTGGTGGTGGATACCGGCTATTTCTCAGAACGCTTCGCTTCCATCCTGGGGCGTTACGGTGCCCAGGTAACCCGCCTCACCACTCCCCCTGGCGAGCGTCCCGCTCTGGATAAGGTCAGGGCTGCATTGCAGGCGGATGCGTACAAGCTGATGACGATCACCCATGTTGACACCTCCACAGCAGTCATAACCGAGGTTCAACAGTTAGCCGCATTGGGCAGGCAATTTGGAGCGCTGGTCATCGTGGATGGTGTATGTTCCGTAGCCGGTGAAGAGCTACACATGGACGATTGGGGGATTGATCTGGCCCTCACTGCCTCCCAGAAAGCAATCGGGGTGCCACCTGGTCTGGCGCTACTGGTGATCGGCCCTCGCGCCCTCGAAACCTTCCACAAGCGCGCTGCCCCGGTGATGAATTACTATGCTGATTGGGCCAACTGGCTGCCCATTATGCAAGCCTATGAAGCTCGCAAACCCGGCTATTTTGGTACCCCACCCGTCAACCTGATCTTCGCTTTAGATGTTAGCCTGCGGCAGATTCTGGCCGAGGGGATGCCTGAACGTATTGCCCGCCACATTACCATCAGCCGGGCGTGCAAGGCAGCCATCCAGGCGCTGGGGCTCACCCAGCTACCCGTGCAGCCTGAATTTGCCGCCCACACCCTCACCGCCCCGCGCTACCCGCTGGGCGTGAATGGCCCTGATTTTCTGGCGAAAGTTCTCGAAGCAGGCGTGACCTTGGCAGGCGGCCTCTTACCCGCCATCCGCACTGAGTATTTCCGCATCGGCCACATGGGCGCCGTCACCATGGGAGATGTGGTTGCCACTCTCAGCGCCATCGAAACTGCCCTGGCGAGTTGTGGCTATGAGTTCACCCCGAATGTAGGCGTTGCGGCAGCTAAGGCCGTAATAAAACCGGAAAATTAATCGGTTATTGATGATGGGAATGGGTGCCCCGAAAAATACTTCTCCATAGGCATGAAATAGGCATCCAACCAGCCTTTTGGGTATTTCCTGCCGTGTGCCGGCAGGTTGCTGTGATGCAACATAAGCTTGGTCTGCTCGCCAATGGCCTCCAGGGTGATTTCGACGTGTGAGTCTGGCTCATCCTCCTTGAATTCCGTTGTGCGCCACGACTCCACGATGCGCCTGCCAGGCTCGAGCTCAAGGTTTCTGCCCTGAATATACCCATCCCAGGCTGTAAAAGCAGTACCCACTGCAGGTGAAATGGAAGCCGGGCTGCCTGTCATTGTGGTGTGGGCAGCAGAATTCAGCCAGGCATCGTACACCTCTATCGGCCTGGCAGGAATTAATGCATTTACTACGAATTCAATCGCCATACGGCTCTCTCATAAAAAAAATTACCCGGAAGGTAGATCCTCCCGGGTAACCAGCTTAGCTTCTGACCTTCTCCTTGATGGCACTCCCAACTTTTTTCTCGTCGAAGCCCACCAGGATTGTCCCCTCGATATCGAAAGTCGGAGTGGTGCGCGTTCCATTGGCCCATTTCTTCACCTGGTCTGCTGCGCCAGGGGTAACATCGATATCCACCTCGGTGTAATCGATGTTATTCGCTTGAAAATAGGCGCGTGCCCGGCGACAGCCGGGACACCAGCGTGTGCAGTACATCACCACACCCCCGTGAGGCAATCGGATTTCTTCCGGTCTGACAGGTGGAGGTGCCGGGCTGCGTAAGGCAGCTTCAGGGTCGATACGGCGTAACACCTCCAGCACCACGTCATTATCAGGCTGGTGATCGATATCGTGGACATCTATATACCGGATATAACCGCGCTTATCGATGACGAAAATGGCACGCTCAGAATATCCATCCGGCTCGCGAAAAACCCCATATAACTTTGCAACCCTGCCGTGCGGCCAAAAATCACTCATCAGTGGATAAGTGATTTCCCCTAATGACTCCACCCATGCCTTCAGGCAGGGTACATGGTCAACGCTTATGCCCAGGACCTGGGCATCCAATCCCTCGAACTTACCCTTGTCGGCCTCGTACGATGGGATCTGGCCCGTTCAGACGGGTGTCCAAGCTTGGGGGAAAAACACCAGGACAACATTCTTGCCGCGGTAATCACTCAAGCGGATGTCTCTATCCAGGTGAGACGGGAGAGTAAAATCTGGTGCTTCCTGCCCGACAAACAGTTTCATAATTGCCTCCTTCCTGGAAAAAATTTTACTCCAAAATTAAAAAGGTTGTGGGCAGTGTAACCTGCCCACAGGGTTAGAAATAATTAATCTTACTTGATATCTTTGGCCAGGAATGGTCCCCCAAATAGGGGCGCAAAAACACAAAAATTACCCAGGCCAGCTATCAGTGGCACCAACCCAACGATTGCCAGGATGATTCCACCAGTACCATGCACCACTGCCAGGCCAATCACGATCAGTGCGGCTCCCGCTACGATGCGTAACAGGCGGCCCGTTATTGAGGACATAAAGCGTGCGAATCCCATTTTTAATGATCTCCTTTTTTCCCTGCTGGAATTAGTGTTTGTAATTTCCCTTGAATTCACACATTTAGATACACAGGTGCAAAAAAGGTTACATTTCTGGCGTTTGCATATACACGCGTTTTCAAGTCTTCCTCTTTCAGGCCAAATGGCTGCAGGATGGTGGCAGCAGCCCGCAGCAGCAGCACCCGGTAGCGTTCCTGGTCAACCGATCGCACATCCGGCAGATCAGGCAGGTCCCAGGCGTGCACACCCGGCTTGTCCATGGTGTACACGAAGCGCACGCGCTGCCCCGGGCGCAGGTTCTTCCCAATCGCCGCCAGCTGTGCCGCAGCGCGTGCAGCTGCCGAAGGAGTGCGGTATTCCGAGAGCTCGCGGCTCAGGGTGAGGGAAACCAGTAAATCCTCCACGGGCACCCGCCCGGCTCGCAGCCGCCCAAGAGCCTTGCGGATCAACTCGAGGATCTTGGGCAGATACGTGGACCGATCTTCCACATTGGAAGCATGCACCAGGATTTCGATGATCTCCATCTGTACATCCGAAACCCACTTGGGTGTATCGTGCCGGCGCACTTCAATCCCGCGCATCTTCAGCGAGCCATCCTGGAACACGCCAAAATAGCGGTTGGGCACCGGCACGCGCTCATCCATGCGCGAGGGCAGGAAAGCCACCCATCGGTAGATGCCATCCAGGGCAATTGGCAACCTAGTGCGGTTGGTGATTTCCTCCAGCAGCGGCTGGAAATCTTGCACCCTGGCGCATCCTTTCTTCTTCACCCACAAGCCATCCACGTACATGTGCAGTACGGTGAAACCCATGTCTTCAGCCGCTTCCTTGGCGCGCAGCAGCATCTCACGCCCGTAAGCGGTCACCGCCTCATGTGCTTCGATGCGCCCAAAACGGGCATTCTTGTAGCCCAGGTAGCCAAAACAGGTCACCAGCAGCCATTTGTGTGCCGTTGCCTGCGCCTGATAAATGGTGCGGCGCGGGTCCCAGGCGGGAAGCTCTGCCAGGCGCAGCTTGAGCTCCAGGCGCTTGTCCAGCAGTGGTGCCAGCGTCTGGGGGATCAGCCCGGAAGTCTCCTGGTCAATCCACAGGCCCAGCTCTGAGACGCGCTCCAACCGGGCAAATTGCTCCCTGCCCACGGTATTGGGGTCCGCCACCGTCTCGGGAGAAATGTTGAAGTGGCGCATGATGCTCGGGTACATCGAGATAAAATCCACCTCGCCCACGTTGCGGTGCAGCCCGGTGATGGGCTGGTAGACCAGGCCACCCTGGTCCGCCTGCATCATCTCCATGGCGCTCTTGGGGTGCTCCGCTTGCTGCTTGTGCCACGGCACCATAATCCCCAGCCGCAGGGCGGTGACCATCTGCATGGCAGAGATGCCGCTGCCCGGTGAGACACGCGCCACCACCTGCCCGGCAAGGGCAGTGACCCGCGCCAGCTCGTACACCCCTTCCAGGCCGTATTCGTGGAACAGCATAGCGTTGCAGCCATCGATATGCCAGCGCCCAAACAGGTGCACCTGCTTTCCGCGGTAGATCACCTGCCCGTAAGCCATGTAGCTGCGCTCGTCCTTACGCAGCACCTCCCTGCCCGGCTCGCGGTTGAGCGGCAGAGGGATGTGCCACTGCTCGGCTAGGTCAATCAGGTAGGGCAGCAGCTCATTTTTTATCGTTTCTACCTCAGGAAGCTCAGGCATTTTAGGTTATTCCATCTCTCCCCAGTTGTTGCCAGTTTTGATATCTACTTTTAGTGGGATACTGAGCTCTAGAGCAGTGGACATTATTTTTGGTATTAGTTGGCACATCTGTTTAAGCTCATCCCGGGGCACCTCAAAGATAAGCTCATCAT
>Ga0209609_10000765_pt1 | contig 18856 bp, 18 predicted proteins | sample LakKivw325mmetaG_FD_184136 | JGI IMG/M metagenome (GOLD analysis project Ga0209609, IMG submission 184136) | Anoxic lake water microbial communities from Lake Kivu, Rwanda to study Microbial Dark Matter (Phase II) - Lake Kivu water 325m metaG... | ecosystem: Environmental > Aquatic > Freshwater... | reverse complement strand
GCGCCCGCCTCGACCCGGTTGCGCCTGGCCGGACGTTGGCATAAGATGACCCCAAGGAGGCCGGACAAGGATGACGGAGACGCGCCAGGTCCGTTGGGGCATCCTCGGCTGTGCGGGCATCGCCGAAAAAGCCTTCATCCCGGCGGTGCGCGAGTCCCACAACGGCGTCCTGGGGGCCATCGCCTCGCGCGACGCGGCCCGGGCCGCCGAATGGCGCCGGCGCTTCGGCTTCGAGCGGTCCCACGGCTCCTACCAGCAGCTCATCGACGATCCGGGTGTCGACGCCGTTTACAACCCGCTCCCGAACGATCTCCATGCCGAGTGGTCCATCCGCGCCATGAAGGCCGGCAAGCACGTCCTCTGCGAGAAGCCGATGGCCATGAACGCCGCCGAGGTCCGGGCCATGATCGAAGCCGCCGAGGCGGGCGGCGTCCGGCTCATGGAAGGCTTCATGTACAAGTTCCACCCTCAGATCGCGAGGACGCTCGACATCCTCCGCTCTGGCCGGATCGGCGAACCGCGCTCGGTCCACTCCTCCTTCACCTTCCGCTTCGACCGCGATCCCGCGAACTACCGCTGGTCCCCCGGGCAGGGCGGCGGCGCGCTCTACGATGTCGGCTGCTACACGATCAGCATCGCCCGGCTCGTCTTCGGCGCCGAGCCCGCCGCGGTCTCCGCGGCCGCCCGCGTCGATCCCGTGACCGGGGTCGACACGACGGCCGAGGCCCTTCTCGAATTTCCCGGCGGCCGCTTCGCCCTCTGCGAATCGAGCTTCGAGGCGCAGTTCCAGAGCCGGCTTCTGGTGGTCGGCACGGACGGGCTACTGCGGCTCGACCGGGCCTTCTCGGCCAAGGACTTCGACGTGGCCGTCCGGATCGCCCGGGGCGATTCCGAGGAATCGGCGCCCGTCCCCAAAGCCAACATGTTCACGCTGATGATCGAGGCTTTCGACGAGGCCGTGCTCGGCGGCGCGCCGCCCGCGGTCCCCGCTGCGGACGCCTGGCACAACATGCGGGCCATCGACGCCTGCTTCGAGGCGATCCGCACCGGATGCCGCGTCGCGATCCCGCCCGAGGGCGTTTGACGAAAGGAGGTCTGAGATGAGCGGACGCCGTGAATTCCTGGCCAAGTCCCTGGCCGCCGCCTTGGCCCTCAACCCGTCGCTCGGCCGCCTCTTCGCCGGCGACCGCTTCGACCCCCTTGGCGCCGGGGAGGCGGGATTGCCGCCAGAGGGTTTCGTCATGGAGGGCCCTCCCGGCCCCGAAACCGTGCTCAACGGCCGGCGCTGTCTCTATTTCGGCGGCACGGGGTACTACGCCCTCCACGGCCACCCCGAGGTCATCGCCGCCGGCGTCGCCGCCTTCCGCAAATACGGCGTCCACAGCGCCACGTCCCGGACCGGGTTCGGCAACACCCCGGTCCAGCTCGAGCTCGAGCGCAAGATCGCCGGCTACTTCGGGACCGAGGCCTCCATCCACTTCGTCTCGGGCTACCTCGACAACCTCTTCCTCGTCCAGGCCCTCAAAGGCCGGATCGGGGCCATCTTCATCGACGAAACGGCCCACTTCAGCATCCGCGACGCCGTCTATTCGGCCCTCAAGCCCGTTTACACCTTCAAGCACCGCGACCCGGAGGACCTGGCGGCCGTCCTGAAGAAGAGCCTCAAGGCGGGCGACGTGCCGCTGGTCATGAGCGACGGCGTCTTCCCGACCTTCGGCCTCATCGCCCCGGCGCCCGAGTTCCTCAAGGCGCTCGAACCCTACGACGGCTACCTCTGCCTCGACGATTCCCACGCCGTCGGCGTCCTCGGCCCGAACGGGCGCGGCACCTACGAGCATTTCGGGATCTCGTCGGACCGGTGTCTTTTCGCCGGGACCATGAGCAAGGCCTTCGGCGGCCACGGCGGCTTCATCCCGGCCTCCAAGGCCTTCATCGACCACATCAAGGCGACCTGCGGCGCCTACCCCGGCGCGACGCCCAGCCCGACCCCGGCCATGGCGGCCTCGATCAAGGGCCTGGAGATCGTCCAGAGGGAACCGGAGCGCCGGGAGCGCCTGCGGCGCAACGTCGCCCGGGCCAAGGCCGGGATCCGGGGCCTCGGCTTCGAGATCAACGACAACCCCGTGCCCATCGTCACCTGGGCCTTGAAGTCGGCGGCGGACATGAAGCGGGTCCGGGCCGGGCTTTTCGACCGGGGCATCGTCGTCGCCCTCTCGACCTACGTCGGTGCCCCCGCCGGAGGCGTGCTCCGGGCCTCGATCTTCTCCGAGCATACGCCGGACCAGATCGACCGGTTGATCGACGAGCTCAAACGGATCCTATGAGGGGAAGGCGCGCGACATGACCGATCTCGTCTTCCACAAAGAGTTCGCCCTCCATTCCTACGAGACCGACGCCCGGGGCTCGGCCAAGCTGATCACCCTGCTCAACTACCTCCAGGACTCGGCCGGCGAGCACGCCGGCCGCCTGGGGCTTTCGGTCCTGGATCTGTTCAAGCGGGGCCTGACCTGGGTCCTGTCGCGCAATCACGTGATCGTTCACCGCTATCCCGGGATGGGCGACCGGCTCGAGGTCACGACCTGGCCCTCGGGCAAGGGCGGCTATTTCGCCACCCGCGACTTCGAGGTCGCGGACGGGAGCGGCCGGGCGGTCCTGTCGGCCACGAGCTCCTGGATGGTCATCGACCTCGAACGGAAACAGCCGGTCAAGGTCGAGACGGTCATCGACATCCCCTACGCCGTCGAGCGGCGGGCCCTCGACGACCCGTTCGCCTCGCTGCCCTTGCCCCCGGCGCCCGAGGCCGAGGTCCGCTTCCGGGTCGAATCGGGGCACCTCGACTGGAACAGGCACGTCAACAACGCGATCTATGTCGCCTGGTCCCTCGAGGCCGTTCCGCCGGAGGTCCTGCTCAAGAGCCGTCCGTCCGAGCTCGAGGTGTCCTACCGGGCCGAGGCCTTCTACGGCGAAGAGGTCCGGTCCGTCGCTCAGAGAGACCCCCGCGAGAGCGGCGACCCGGTCTTTCTGCACCAGATCCTCAACGCGGCCTCGGGGACGGAGCTCACCCGTCTGAGGACGCGCTGGGGATGATGCCGGGGGCCGGACGCTGATCCGCGCCGGCTACTTTGTGCGGCCCGGCGCTTCGTTCTCGTCGCGGGCGTAAACGACGCCCACCTGGGTCAGCATGGTCCGGGCCTCCGCCTCGGGGACCTCGGTCTTGATCTCGGCCTTGACGTCCTGGCCGAAGAACAAACTCCTGTTGAGCTCGTCGATGAGCGCGTTGATGCGGAGGAAGACCCTGGCCGGGGCCTTGTCGACGACGACGGTCAGGCGGTCGTCCCGTACGGTCACCAGGCGGACTTCGGGGAACTTGCGGACCTTCTTGGCGAAGGCCGCGATGAGGCGCTTCCGCCGGTTGCGCACGAACCGGTAGGCGAAAAGGGCCATGATGCCCGGTCCGATCAGGCCGCCCCAGTTGAAGCGGACGGCCACGAGGACGATCCCCAGGACGATCCCCGCGAGCAGGACGACCATGCCCTTGGTGCCGCCCGGGAACGAGACGCGCAGCCCCTCGAACCAGCTCCGCAGGCGCTCGCCGGCCGGGAGCTTGGTCGTCGTCCCGGTCTCGAGGTCGTGCTTGAACCGCTTGAGATCGGCGGCCAGGGCGGCCGCGTCGGGATAGCGGTCCTCCGGGTTCTTGCGCAGGCAGCGGAAGACGATGCGGTGGAGCTCGGGCGGCAGGCTGCGCCGGATGAGCGTGACCGGCCGGGCCTCCTCGTAGGCGATGGCGTGCATCGTGTCGAGCGGGGTCTCGCCCTTGAACGGCAGCTCCGACGTGACCATCTCGTAGAGGACGATGCCGAGGGAGAAGATGTCGCTGCGGCGGTCGAGCTCCTTGCCGCGGGCCTGTTCGGGGCTCATGTAGCTGAGCGTGCCCATGACGGCGCCGGGCATGGTGTGGACCCGGCCGCGGGTCAGGGTCCGCGAGAGCTCGGCCGGCGAGACGGGCGCGTCGCTGTCGGGCTCGACGAGCTTGGCCAGGCCGAAGTCGAGGAGCTTGGCGCGGCCGTCCCGGGTGACCATGATGTTGTCGGACTTGATGTCGCGGTGGAGGATGCCGGCCTCGTGGGCCTTGGCCAGCCCCTCGGCGACCTGGAGGACGATCTCGACCGCGCCCAGGAGGTCGAGCTCGCCGTCGGCGATGAGCTTGGTCACGGTCCGGCCGTCGACGTACTCCATGGCGATGAAAAGATTGCCGTCGACCTCGTCGATGTCGTAGACCTGGGCGATGGACGGGTGGGCGACGGCCGCGGCCGAGCGGGCCTCGTTGAGCAGCCGGGCCCGTCGCTCGGGATTGGCCACGAGGCCGGGGGTGATCATCTTCAGGGCGACCAGGCGGCCGAGGCGCGTGTCGCGGGCCCGGTAGACGACACCCATGCCGCCCTTGCCGAGCTCGGTTTCGATCAGGTAGTGCTTGAGGACCGTGCCAACCATAGGTGACTCCATTGATATCATACGGAGGGAGGGCGGTCAATCGTTCCACGGCGCGGGGCCGGGCCGGCCTCCGGCGGGTTGAATTGGGCCGCCGTTCGGAGTACAAAGGGAGCGGAATTCCCCCCCCCTGCGGAGGCCTCATGAGACGAGCGGCGAGAGCGGTCCCTCTGACGATCCTGCTGTCCCTTCTGATCCTGGGCTTCAGCGCCTGCAAGAAGGCCGCCGGGCCGCAGGCCCTATCCTCCGGCGAAGGAGCGTCGACGATGAAAACCAAACGGGAGCATTTCGGGCGGCTGGCCGACGGCACGCCCGTCGAGATCTTCACCCTGACCAACGCCCACGGGCTCGAGGCCCGGATCATGACCTACGGGGCCATCCTCGTTTCGCTCAAGGTCCCCGACCGGAACGGCGCCCTGGCCGACGTCAATCTGGGGTTCGACGATCTCAAGGGCTATCTCGGCACGCACCCCTATTTCGGGGCCATCATCGGCCGCTACGGGAACCGCATCGGCCAGGCGCGATTCACGCTGGACGGGGTCGAATACAAGCTGGCCGCGAACAACAACGCGAACTCCCTCCATGGCGGGATCAAGGGCTTCGACAAGGTTGTCTGGACCGGCGAGGCCGTCAAGACGGAGCACGGCACCGGCGTCAGGCTGAGCTATCTCAGTAAGGACAAGGAGGAGGGCTTCCCCGGGAACCTCGCCGTCACGGTCGTTTACACGCTGACCGACGCGGACGAGCTCGAGATCCGCTACGAGGCCGCGACCGACAAGGCGACCGTCGTCAACCTGACCAACCACGCCTATTGGAACCTCAAGGGCCAGGGCCGGGGCGACGTCCTCGGCCATGTGCTCCAGATCGAAGCCGACGCGATCACCGCCGTGGATTCGGCCGCCAACCTCATCCCGACGGGCGAGATCGTGCCCGTGGCCGGAACGCCGTTCGACTTCACCTCGCCCCACGCGATCGGCGAGCGGATCGGCCGGGTCGAGGGCGGCTACGACCACAACTTCGTGCTGAGGAGCGGAGGCGGGGTGTTCGCCCTCGCGGCTCATGTCGAGGAGCCGGAGAGCGGGAGGGTCATGGAGGTCTGGACGGACCAGCCCGGGATCCAGCTCTACACGGGCAACTTCCTCGACGGCACCGTCATCGGCAAGGGCGGCGTCGCCTATCAAAAGCACTTCGCCCTCTGCCTCGAGACGCAGCACTTCCCCGATTCGCCGAACCAGCCGGGTTTCCCGTCGACCGTGCTCCGGCCCGGCCAGACCTACCGGACCGTCACGGCGTACAGGTTCTCGACGAAATAAGGGAAGACGGGGTCAAACCTCCACTTTTACAGTCTTTGGCAGAAAATGGTTGGCAACAGACTGTAAAAGTGGAGGTTTGACCCCGTCTGATCAGCGCTTTTCGGGGACGATTTCGAGCCAGTAGCCGTCCGGGTCCTCGATGAAGTAGATGCCCATCGCGGCGTTCTCGAAACAGACGACGCCCATCGCCTGGTGCTTGGCCAGGGCGGCCGCGTAGTCGTCGACCTTGAAGGCCAGGTGGATCTCGTTGTCGCCGAGGATGTAGGGCTCCTTGCGCTCGCGGAGCCAGGTCAGCTCCAGGAGATGCGGCGTCCGCCCGTCGCCGAGATAGACGAGGGTGAAGGAGCCGTTCTTGGCCTCGCGGCGGCGGGCCTCCTCCAAGCCCAGGGCCTCCTTGTAGAAGGCCAGGCTCTTCCCGAGATCGAGAACATTGAGGTTGTTGTGGGCGAAGGTGAATCTCATGGCGGCCTCATCTCAGGTGCGGGGTGATCAGGCCCTCGATCATCGCCGCGACAAAGAGGAGCGGCAGGACGACGAGGACGAACGACCGGACGACGTTCCGGGCCGGGTTCACGGCCTTCGCGGCCTCCACCCGCTCGGGGTAGGTTTCGAGGAAGTTCTGCGGCGACGGCTCCGCTACGGGCGGGGCAAGCGCGCGCTTCTTGAGCCAGGCCCGCCGGGCCCGCCGCCCCATTTCCGCCGAAAGATAGAGGCCGACGCTGGTGGCATAGACGACGCCGGCGAGCTCGAAGACGCCGTGCGGCAGGATCTGGGTCACGATGAGCCGGAGAACGGGCAGGTGCTGGTGCTTGGCGATCGAGACGAGGAGCCCCAGGACGCCGCCGTTGAAGAGCGTGTCGAAGACGGGCAGAAAAAGATAGGGGACGAGGCCCGCCGCGAGAGCGACGGCCGAAGCGCGGGCGTTGTGATAGAACAGCGTCAGCGCGAGGGCGAGCGGCGAGGCCTTGAGGTCGATGTCCTTGAGCGCCTGGACGACGAAATGGAGGGCCCGCCCTTCCTGGGCCGGCCAGAGCGTGAAGAAAAGATAGCCGGCGACGAAGCCCAGGCCCAGGGCCCGGGCGGCGATCTTGAAGTATCTCCGGTAATCGCGCCGCCAGGCCTGCCGTTCCTCGCGATAGAGGCGGCGCAGGAGGCCCGGCGGCGCCGTCTCGGGAGTTTCCGGCCGGAGGGGCTCGTCCATGAGGTCCTATCCGACTACGGGCCGACGAGCTCGCGCTCGATCCCCTCGAGCGTCTTGCCTTTGGTCTCGCGGACGCGGGAGCGGATGAACAGGAACCCGAAGACGCTGATCCCGGCGTAGATCCAGAACGTCCCCGCCGGCCCGAGGCCCTTGCTAAGGTGCGGGAAGGTGTAGGTCAGGACGAAGCAGGCCGCCCACAGGGCGAACGTCGAGACCGACATGGCCGCGCCGCGGATGCGGTTGGGGAAGATCTCCGAGAGCAGTACCCAAGTGACCGGCGCCAGCGACAGGGCGTAAAGGGCCATGGCCGTCACGACCAGGATGAGGATGTGAAGGCCGCGGCTGTGGAGCGCGTAGCTCGCGCCGACCAGGCCGAAGACGACGGCCAGCCCGGCCGAGCCGGCCAGCATCAGCGGCTTGCGGCCGAGGCGGTCCACGAAGCGGATGGCGATGAGGGTGAAGATGAGGTTGACGGCGCCGGTGATGACGATATTGAAAAGAACGTCGTTCACGCCGTAGCCGGCGGCGGTGAAGATCTCCTGGGCGTAATAGAAGATGACGTTGATGCCGCACCATTGCTGATAGACGGCCAGGACGATCCCGATGAGGAGGACCTTCTTCAGGACCGGCTCGAAGAGGTCGCGAAAGCGGACCCGGCCAATATCGCCGGCGTCGAGTGTCGCGCGAATATCGGCCAGAGCCTCGGCGGCGAAACCGGGCCCGCCGACCTTGGCCAGGATGCGGCCGGCGTCCGCGGCCCGGCCGTTCTTGACCAGCCAGCGCGGGCTCTCGGGGACGAGGAACATCAACAGGAAGAAGAGGATGGCCGGCACGGCCTCGGCCCCGAACATCCAGCGCCAACCGGTCTGGCCGTTCCAGGAGGCCAGGATCTCGGCCGGGGTGGCCCCGGCCGGAACGGGCTCGGCGATGAGCCAGTTCGCAAGCTGGGCGGCCAGGATGCCGATGACGATGGTCAGCTGGTTGACCGAGACGAACCGGCCGCGCATCGAAGCCGGGGAGAGCTCGGCGATATACATGGGAGAGAGGTTGGAGGCCAGGCCGATGGCGACGCCGCCGAGGAGGCGGTTCCCGACGAAGACGGTGAAACTCGGGGCCAGGGCGGTGAAGATCCCGGTCCCCGTGAAAAGGAAGGCGGCGAGGAGAAGGAGCCGCTTGCGGCCGAAGCGGTCGCTCAGGCCGCCCGAAAGGAGGGCCCCGGCGAGGCAGCCGATGAGGGCGCTCGACATGGCCCAACCGACCTGCGAGGGCGTGGTCAGGTTAAAGAACTTCTCGTAGAACGGCTTGGCCCCGCCGATGACGACCCAGTCGTAGCCGAAGAGGAGGCCGCCCATGGCCGAGACGAGCGTGACCCCCCAGATATAGCGCATGTTGTAGGCGCGAGGTTCGTCCATGATGAGGGGTTTTACATGAATTCGCGGCAAAAGTATAGGCGCGGGACGGGGCGTTGACTCCGCGGCGGCGCCGGGACATAATCCGGGACAAGGACACGGACCATGAACATGCGTCGAGGGACCGTTTTGATCGCGGCGGGGATCGCCGTTCTCGGCCTGGGGATCGCGATGAGCGTTATGAGTGGCGCTCTGGGCGCCGCGGCCGCGCCCGATCAGGGCCGGCTCGATTGGTGGCGCGAGGCCCGGTTCGGCCTCTTCATCCACTGGGGGCCGGTCAGCCTCAAGGGCACGGAGATCAGCTGGTCGCGGGCCAACACGAATCCGCTCTGCCCGAACAAGGGCGAGATCCCGGCCGAGGTCTATGACAATCTCTACAAGTCGTTCAACCCGGTCCGGTTCGACGCGAGAGAATGGGCGGCGATCGCCAAGGACGCGGGGACGCGCTATGTCGTGCTGACGGCCAAGCATTGCGACGGGTTCTGCCTGTGGCCGACGGCGACGACCGATTACAACATCAGCCGGACGCCGTTCAGGCGCAACGTTTGCCTCGAGCTGGCCACCGCCGTGCGCGGGGCCGGCCTGAGGATCGGGTGGTATTATTCGCCCATGGACTGGTGGGACCCCGACTGCCGGACGGCGAAGAACGCCGACTACCTCAAGCGCATGCAGGGCCAGGTCCGCGAGCTAGTGACGACCCTCGGCCGGATCGACCTCATGTGGTTCGATTGGGACGGCGGTACCATCCCCTGGGACCAGGAGCGGACGTACCGGATCGTGCGCGAGGCCCAGCCGAGGATCGTCATCAACAATCGGCTGGATTGCGCCTTCGGCGGGCTCACCGCGGACAAGGACATCGGCCCGAACGCCGACTATCTCACGCCCGAGCAGGTCATCGGCGCCTACAACGACCGGCAGCCGTGGGAGACGTGCATGACCCTCGGGACGCAGTGGTCGTGGAAGCCGGACGACGCGATCAAGTCCGTCGACGAGGTCATCCGCATCCTGGCCGGGTGCGCGGGAGGGGACGGGAACCTGCTCCTCGATGTCGGGCCGATGCCCGACGGCCGCATCGAGCCGCGTCAAGTCGACGTGCTTAAGGGAGTCGGCGCGTGGCTAGCCGGACACGGCGAGAGCATCTACGGCACGCGCGGGGGCCCGTTCAAGCCGGGCCGCTACGGGGCTTCGACGCGGCGGGGGAAGGCCATCTATCTGCACATCTTCGAATGGGACGGCGGCTCGGTCAGGCTGCCGGCGATTGCCGCTAAGGTCGTTGGCAGCCGCGTAATGGGCGGAGGGAGAGTCTCGGTGACGCAGACCGGATCGGGGCTGGAGATCGCTGTCCCGGAAGGGGACCGTCATCCTGCCGATACGGTCGTTGTCCTCGAGCTGGACGGCCCGGCCTCCGTGATCCCGGCCATGGAAGTGCCCGGTCCGGCGAGAAAAAAGTCATAGCAACCGTTCCAAGCTAAATCGCCAGGGCTAGAAGTCGAAGACGCCAGGTCCTCGTTTTTGCCCAAAAAAACGTGAACTTAAGGGCAGTTTAGGGCCTATTATAACGGTTAAATTGCTGATTTATATGTTTATTCCTGGGGTCAGACCCCTTGAAGAAATCCCTTGATTTTTATTACTGATATCTGATATATTAGATATTATAGAGGGACGCGTATGACCGGGCGTATCTTTGATCTCAAGCGGTATTCCATTCATGATGGACCAGGCATCCGCACGACCGTCTTCCTTAAGGGCTGCGCCCTGAACTGCCTCTGGTGTCACAATCCGGAAAGCGTTGACCCCGGTCCCGAGCTCATGCACTGGCCGGCCAGGTGCAAACGCTGCCACGCCTGCATCAAGGCTTGCCCGCTCGGAGCCCTGTCCGCGGACCCCGAAGGCGCCGTCCTCGTCGACCGCTCCAAGTGCGATCTCTGCGGCCGCTGCGCCGAAGCCTGCCTCTACGACGCCATGCAGATCGTCGGGCGCGAGGTGACCGTGGACGAGGTCGTGGCCGAGGTCGAGCGCGACCGCATCTTCTTCGAGCAATCGGGCGGCGGCGTGACCCTCTCCGGCGGCGATCCTCTCGTCCAGCCGTCCTTCGCCGAGGCTCTTCTCGAAGCCTGCCGGTCGCGCGGCATCTCCACGGCCCTCGACACGTCCGGGTTTGCCGCGAGCGGCGCTCTCGAACGCCTGGCCCGCCACGCCGACCTCGTCCTCTTCGACCTCAAGGTCATGGACCCGGACACGCACAAGGCCTTCACGGGCGTCTCGAACGCCGCCATTCTCGAGAACCTCAAGGGCCTCGTCGCCGCCGGCCGCGAGGTTTGGGTCCGCATCCCGCTCGTTCCCGGCGTCAACGACGACGATGACAACATCCGGCGGACGATCGCCCTGCTCCGGTCCCTCGGCGGGATCCGGCGGGTCGGCCTTCTGCCTTATCATGCCGGCGGCCTCGACAAAGCGCGCCGGATCGGCAAGGGATCCCGTTTCCGCAAGTTCGAAAGCCCGTCGGAGGAGCGGCTCGCCAGGATCGAGGCGGCCTTCCGCGAGGCGGGCTTCGACGTCCAGCGCGGCGGCTAATACGAAGGAGAGAGGACGGCCATGAACGAACGCATCAAGAAGCTCAGACAGCAGACGCTCGATGCCAGACCGACGTTGAGCCCCGAGCGGGCCCGGCTCATCACCGAGTTCTACAAGCGTCAGGAGACGCGGGGCCTTTCGACGCCGATGCAGCACGCCCTGGCCTTCAAGCACATCATGGAGAATAAGCGCATCGTCTTCAACGACGGCGAGCTCATCGTCGGCGAGCGCGGCCCCGCGCCCAAGGCCACCCCGACCTATCCCGAAGTCTGCATCCACTCCCTCCAGGACCTCCGCTACCTCAACGACCGCAAGAAGACGGCTTTCGCCTCCGACGACGAGACGCGGCGCCTCTACGCCGAGGAGATCATCCCGTTCTGGCAGGGCCGCTCGCAGCGCGACCGCATCTTCGCCGAGATGGCCCCGGCCTGGATCGACGCCTACGAGGCCGGCCTCTTCACCGAGTTCATGGAGCAGCGGGCCCCCGGCCACACCGTCCTCGACGGCAAGATCTACACGAAGGGGCTGCGCGACTTCCAGAAGGACATCGAGGCCGCCCTGGCCCGCCTCGACTTCTTGGCCGACCCGCTCGCCTACGACAAGCAGGAAGAGCTCAAGGCCATGCACGCGGGCTGCGAGGCCGTGATCGCCTTCGGCCGGCGCCACGCCGACAAGGCCCGCGAGCTCCTCGCGGCCGAGACCGATCCTGTCCGCAAGGGCGAGCTCGAGCGCATCGCCGCCGTCTGCGACCGCGTCCCGGCCGAAGCGCCGCGCGATCTCTGGGAAGCGCTGCAGATGTACTGGTTCATCCACCTCGGCGTCATCACCGAATACAACACCTGGGACTCCTTCAACCCCGGGCGCCTCGACCAGCACCTCTGGCCGTTCTACCAGAAGGGCCTGGCCGACGGCACGCTGACCAAGGAGTCGGCCCGCGAGCTGCTCGAGGCCTTCTGGGTCAAGTTCAACAACCAGCCGGCCCCGCCCAAGGTCGGCGTCACGGCCGAGGAGAGCGGCACCTACACCGACTTCGCCCTGATCAACGTCGGCGGCCTGAAGGAGGACGGCACGGACGCCGTCAACGAGCTGAGCTTCCTCATCCTCGACGTCATCGAGGAGATGCGCATCCTCCAGCCGAGCTCCATGGTCCAGATCAGCGCCAAGGGGCCGGACGCGTTCCTGCTCCGGGCCCTCAAGATCGTCAAGACCGGTTTCGGCCAGCCCTCGATCTTCAACACCGACGCCATCGTCCAGGAGCTCGTCCGCCAGGGGAAATCGGTCGCCGACGCCCGCAACGGCGGCTCGAGCGGCTGCGTCGAGTCGGGCGCTTTCGGCAAAGAGGCCTATATCCTGACCGGATACTTCAACCTGCCCAAGGTCTTCGAGATCACCCTCGGGAACGGCGTCGATCCGCGGACCGGCAAAAAGATCGGCCTCGAGACCGGCGATCCCGCGTCTTTCCGGACCTTCGACGAGCTCTTCGAGGCCTTCCGCCGCCAGATCCGCCACTTCGTCGACATCAAGGTCCGGGGCTCGAACGTCATCGAGCGGCTCTACGCGACGTATCTCCCTGCGCCGTTCCTCTCGGTCCTCATCGACGACTGCGTCAAGAACGGCAGGGACTACCACGCCGGCGGCGCCCGCTACAACACGAACTACATCCAGGGCGTCGGCATGGGCACGATCACCGACATCCTCAGCGCCATCCGCTACAACGTTTTCGACCACGCCCACGTCACGATGGGCGAGCTCCGGACGGCGCTCCGGGACAACTTTGCCGGGCACGAGGCGCTCCGCCAGCGCCTTCTCAACCGGACGCCGAAGTTCGGGAACGACGACGACTATGCCGACAGCCTGATGACCCGCGTTTTCGAGGCCTACTTCGAGGCCATCGACGGCCGGCCCTCGCCGCGGGGCGGGACCTACCGCATCAACCTCCTGCCGACGACGGCCCACATCTACTTCGGCAAGATGACCGGGGCCACGGCCGACGGGCGGCTCGCGGGCGAGGCCGTCTCGGAAGGCGTGTCGCCGGTCCAGGGCGCGGACCGCAAGGGCCCGACGGCCGTCGTCAAGTCGCTGGGCAAGATGGACCACATCCGGACGGGCGGCACGCTGCTCAACCAGAAGTTCACGCCCCAGCTCCTCGCCGACGACACCGGCCTGCGCGGCCTCAAGGACCTCGTCCGGTCCTACTTCCGGCTCATGGGCCACCACATCCAGTTCAACGTGGTGACGGCGGACGCGCTGCGCGAGGCCCAGGCCCACCCCGAGCAGCACCGCGACCTGATCGTGCGCGTCGCGGGCTACAGCGACTATTTCGTCGACTGCTCGACCGAGCTCCAGAACGAGATCATCCACCGCACCGAGCACCAGGAGCTCTAGGCCGGGCTCTCTCTATACAGCCGCCGGCCGTTGATGGTATATAGGCCCCGGAGGAACTCCTGATCGATCCGCGCGCGGAGACCTGGCTCGTCGATCTCCTGAGGCAGCCAACCTGCCTCGTCTGCGTCGGCAACCCGCTCCGCCACGATGACGGGATCGGGCCCTGGATCGCCGGCGCCGTCCGGGGGGCGGTCGCCGGGACGAGCGTCCGCGTCCTCGACGCCCAGGACGTTCCCGAGAACTTCGCTCCCGTCGTGGCGCGCGATGACTGCCTGAACGTGATCTTCATCGACGCCGTCGCGGCGGACGGCCGGGCCGGGACTCTTGTCTACGGGCCCTTGGCCGATCTCAAGGAAGCGCCGAGCCTTTCCACCCACAAGCTCGCCCTTTCACTCAGCGCCAAGTTCCTCGAGGAGGCTGGCAAGAAGGTCTTCCTGCTCGGTGTCGTTCCGGGCGACATGTCGTTTGGGGAAGGGTTCACGCCCGAGGTCGGGGAGGTCGCGTCGGCGCTTCGCGATCTCATCCGCCGGACGCTCCGCGGCTCGCCGTATTGACGGCCGCCTCCCTCCCGTAGGATATTAGCCAAGGGGTGGGTTCGGCCCCGAGGAGAGGGAGATGGCCAAAGAAATTCACGCCGACATCGTCTTCAAGGGCAGGATGCGGTTCGACGGCATCTCGGGGCGGGCCGGCGCGTCCGTCGCCGTCGATTTCGGGCGCGAGGACGAGCCGGTCGAAGGGTTCCTGCCGCTCGAGCTCCTGCTCACGAGCCTGGCGACGTGCAGCGGGCAGGTCGTGGTCGGCCTCCTCAAGCGCATGGGGCAGGATGTCCACGATCTGCTCGTCCATGCCAAAGCCGCCAAGAAAGAGGTCCACCCCGCCGTGCTGACCTCGATCGAGATCGATTTCGAGTTCCGCGGCGGCACCGTCGATGGCCCCTCGGTCGAGCGGGCCCTGGCCCTTTCCGAAGAGCGGTTCTGTCCCGTCTGGGCCATGCTCAAGCCCGTCGTGCCCATCAAGGCGACCCACCGGATCAACCCCGAATAGTCCGACAAGAGAGGTTCTCATGCGCAAGTTCGTTCCCCTTGTTGTGATCGCCGCAATGCTCGCGGCCGTCGCGGCCTGCGGATCCGAGAAGAACGGAAAAGAGGAGGCCGTTGCCGTGCCGAAAGCCCAAGAGACGAAGGCTCCGACGTGGGAGCAGACCCTGGCGACGTATCTGCCCGCCCTCGGGCACCGGAACTGGATCGTCGTCGCGGATTCGGCCTTTCCCCTCCAGATCAGTCCCGGGATCGAGACCATCGTCACCGGCGAGGACCATTTCGCCGTGCTCGACAAGGTCTTTAAGATGGTCGACGGGGCCAAGCACATCCGGCCCAAGATCTGGCTCGACAAGGAGCTGAATTACGTGACCGAAGACCTGGCGCCTGGCGCGGACGAGACGAAGAAGAAACTCGAAAAGGCCCTCGAGGGCCGGGGCGCCCAGCCCGTCCTCCACGAGGACCTCATCGCCCGGCTTGACCAAGCCGGCAAGGCGTTCAAGATCGTCATGGTCAAGACGACCCTGGCCGTCCCCTACACGTCCGTCTTCCTCGAGCTCGATTGCGGCTATTGGCCGTCGGCCAACGAAGCGAAGATGCGGGGAAAAATGAAGTGAACCGCGAGTATTATTCCGATACGATCTCGAACTTCCTGCGATGTTCAACGGACGAGATCGTCGGAAAACTGACCAGAAATAGCGAATTCCCCGCGGAACTTGAACAGATCAACGCGTGGGCCCGTGAAATCGAGATCCTCAAGCCGATCCTCTCCGCATATTCGGGCGGTATTCACTTTGAATATTCGATCCCTCGCATGGGCGAGCGGATCGACGTTCTGCTCGTGATCGGCCCGGCGATCTTCGTTATCGAATTCAAGGTCGGCGCCAAGGAGTTCACCCGCTACGCCCTCGACCAGGTGACGGACTACGGGCTCGACCTCAAGAATTTCCATGAGACCAGCCATGACCTGTTCGTGGCGCCGGTTCTCGTCGCGACCGATGCCAAGGAAATCCTGCCTCTCGTCGCCCAGGCCCCCCAAAATGACAGGTTGCTCCTCCCCATCAAAACCAACGCCGAGGGCCTTGGGGATGTTCTCAAGCAGGTCCTCGGCGCTGCCCAGGGCGCGGATGTCGACTGGCATCGATGGCAGGCCGGACGGTACAGTCCGACCCCGACCATCATGGAGGCCGCTTTGTCCCTTTATCGCCACCACTCGGTGGCCGAGATCTCGCGAAGCGATGCCGGCGCCATCAATCTCCATCAGACGTCGGATGCCGTCTCCGAGATCATCCGGAACGCCAAGGACCAAAACCGAAAATCGATCTGCTTTGTGACGGGGGTTCCCGGCGCCGGGAAGACTCTGGTCGGACTCAATATCGCCACCAAATACATCGATAAGGCCGACGCTCACCATAGCGTCTTTCTTTCCGGGAACGGTCCTTTGGTCAAGATCCTTCAGGAAGCTTTGACGCGAGATATGGTCTCCAGAACAAAAGCCAAAGGGAAGAGGATCAAGAAGGGGGAGGCCAAGAGCCAGGTCAAGGCGTTCATCCAGAACGTCCATCATTTCCGGGACGAGGGTGTCCGCGACCCCAAGCCGCCGATCGATCACGTGGCTTTGTTCGACGAGGCCCAGCGGGCCTGGACCAAGAGCATGACGGTCGATTTCATGAGGCGGAAGAAGCATCATCCCGGATTTGATCAGTCGGAGCCGGAGTTCCTCATGTCGTGCCTCGACCGCCACCCGGATTGGGCCGTCGTGGTTTGCTTGGTCGGCGGCGGTCAGGAGATCAATCGGGGAGAAGCGGGCATCGCCGAGTGGGTCGACTCGCTGATGCGGTCCTATCCAGATTGGCATGTGTATATCTCGCCTCAATTGAACGACAGCGAATATGGCGCGGGCGCGGTCCTGAGGCAGCTTGGGCATTGTCAAAATGTCCGCTATGATCCCTCCCTGCATCTCTCCGTCTCGATGCGATCCTTCCGCGCCGAGAACGTGTCGCTTCTCGTCAAGCAGGTCCTGGACCTTGACGCCGACGGGGCCCGCCGGACGTTGGGCCAGCTCCGTGCCAAGTACCCGATCGTCATCACCCGCGATGTCGCGAAGGCGAAAAGCTGGCTCAAGTCACAAGCCCGTGGCACCGAAAGATATGGGATCATGGTTTCCTCGCAGGCCGAGCGCCTTAAGCCCCATGCCATTTTCGTCAAGGCGCCGATGGACCCGGTTCATTGGTTCCTTGATGGGAAGACCGACGTCCGGTCCTCCTATTATCTGGAAGACGTCGCTACCGAGTTCCACGTGCAGGGCCTGGAGCTCGATTGGGGCTGCGTGACCTGGGATGCGGATTTCCAATATGCCGGAAAAAGCTGGGTCCAGAAGTCTTTCCGTGGGCACAGGTGGCAGAGCATCAACAAGGATGAGCTTCGGAACTACCAGAAAAATGCCTATCGAGTTTTACTGACCCGGGCTCGTCAGGGGATGGTCATCGTCGTGCCGCCGGGAGATAAGGATGATCCGACGCGGAACCCATCCTTCTACGACCCGACCTATGAGTACCTGAGGACGATCGGATTCAAGGAGATCTGATTCTCCGATCGATCGAGTCTGGTTCCCGCTATTTGTAGACGTCGCCGCGCTTATCAATATCGATGATCCTGATCTTGTCTTCCTCGCGAATATCGATGACCCGATACCTCCCGACTCTTAGTCTATAGGTGGTTCGGATGGTTTGCCCTCTGAGCATCCGGATATCGCCGTTGTCTGGCAATCCCTCGATCGCTTCGATGATGACCGTCCTCATCTTCTTATCGCAGCGAGCGAGATACTTCCGGCTTGGCCTTGTGAAAAGGATGTTCATCAGAGGCCGAGCGATTTCTTAACTTGCTCCAAAGGGACGAAGTCATCCTCAGCCAGGATCTTGAGGAGCCGGCGCTCCTCTTTTTCTGATAGGACCAATTCGGCTCTTTCATCGACATTTGTCCTCAGCCATTCGCGAAGGGCGTCCCGGACGATCTCCGAGAGGCTTTTCTTCCGGATGAAACCGATGACACGGGCCCTGTCGTAGAGGTCCGTTTCGAGGATGACGTTGACGCGCTTCATGGGTTTCTTTTTCTTGTCCATAAACACATCATTACACACCTACATCATTATGTCAATCCTAACTGGGGCCTTAAGCCGCCTTCAAAAGAAAAGACGCTCCGATTGGCGGAAGATTCTCGCCGGCGGATGCTCATCCGATAGCTCCGGCGGACGTAGAAGTAGCCGATTGGCCTTGTCGATCGTGCCGGGCTACGGCTGGACGATGGCCTTGATGACGCCGTCGCGGCGCGCCGCCGCGAGCTCGTAAGCCTCGCCGGCCTGGTCGAGCTTGAAGAAGTGCGTGGCCAAGAAATCCGGCTGGATGCGCCCGTTAGAGATCATCCCCAGGGCCCGTTCGAGGCACTTGTTCTGGCGGCGGACGTTCTGGACGCGGATCTCGCGGCGCCTTACCTTGGAGCTGTCGAAGGTCACGCGCGGCGAGAGGGGGATGCCGACGACGATCAGCGTCCCGCCCGGCTTGAGGAGGTCGACGGCCTGGTCGAGCGCGGCCTGCTCGCCGCAGCACTCGAAGACGAGGTCGAGCCCGAGCGACTCGCGGGCCCGGATCTCGGCGACGACGTCCTCGCGGCCCGGATTCCCGGCCCAGTCCGCCCCAACTTTGACTGCCGCGGCCCGCCGCGCCTCGACGATCTCCGTCGCATAGACCGGGCCGCTGCCGTCCGCTTTGAGGGCCATGATCAGGCACAGCCCGATCGGCCCCGTTCCCAGGACCGCGACGCTCTTGCCCCGGATCGAGCCGCCGAGCCCGGCCGCGTAGAGGGCGATCGACAATGGCTCGGCCAGCGCCCCCTGGACGACGGTCATCTTGGCGGGAAGCGGTACGCAGTTCCGCTCCGGGGCGACCGTCCGTTCCGCCATGCCCCCCGTCAGCTCGCCGTAATGGCCGAGGAAGAGGAGCTTGCGGCAGGTGTGGGGACGGCCCGTCCGGCACTGGTCGCACGTGCCGCACGACACGGCCGGCTCGATGACGACCGCGTCCCCCGGCTTGACCCGGGTCACGGCCCGCCCGACCTCTTCGACGATCCCGGCGCATTCGTGGCCGGGGATGAAGGGATAGGACACGTGGTCGCCCCCGACGTGATCCGAAAGATAATAGTGAAGGTCGCTGCCGCAGACGCCGACGGCCCGGCTGCGGACGAGAACGTCGTCGTCGCGAACGATCTTGGGCGCGGGCGTCTCCCGGATCTCGATCGTCCGGACGCCGGTCAAGTAAGCGGCTTTCATCGCGCCGCTATTATATGTCAGGTCGGGGGGTTTTGACACGCTTCCCGGCCGAGCGTATAGTCCCCCTCTTATGTAAGGAGGACGTCATGAAGAGATCCCTGGCCGTCTTGACCCTCGCGCTCGTG
>Ga0209609_10000764_pt1 | contig 18869 bp, 16 predicted proteins | sample LakKivw325mmetaG_FD_184136 | JGI IMG/M metagenome (GOLD analysis project Ga0209609, IMG submission 184136) | Anoxic lake water microbial communities from Lake Kivu, Rwanda to study Microbial Dark Matter (Phase II) - Lake Kivu water 325m metaG... | ecosystem: Environmental > Aquatic > Freshwater... | reverse complement strand
CGTGGGACAGGGAGACTGGAAGTGAAGGCTACTATGAGATTGAGGGCCTAGCTCCCGGAATCTACACATTGACCGCTTATGCCGCTGGGTTCCAACCAAGAACCTTGGGCTACCAAGTAACGATCTATTGTGGGCAGTCGGTGCAGGGTTTAGACATCTACGTCTATCCCGCAGCCAAACTTCAGACCTCGGTCTATAGTAAATGTCCAACAGGTCCAGTGGACTTCCCTGACTACGTTACTTTAGACGGTTTCCCAGCAAGCCTCCAGACCCTACCGGTGGTTCCAGGTGGAGCCGATGTCAGAGGTGGACAGCCAGTTCAACCGGGGGATGGGGACTGGTACTGGTTCATTGAGGGGGCTACAACAGTTCAAGCGAAGGACATCTGGGCTGAACATGAACAGGTTGTTGGTGTCTTTTTTTAGGTCCTCATCCGACACTGAACAGGTACGGTTGGGCATGGCAGGAACTGGTCGACGGTGAGGGCACAGCCGTTGCTTGGCAGGACTTCACATTCGACCTAGAAGAAGACCCAGACTCATTCGGCACCTTCTGGGGTGACCCATCATGCTACAGCGGAATCGAGACTATGTGGGATGGGCACGTACCAGCATTCCTGGCTGACTTCACATCAGGAATTTTCCCTGGAACCTACTGGGTGAGAACCTGGGTCTACGGATACGTCCAGACCGCAGAATACAGTGTGGACTTTCCAGAAGTAGAGTCCCCAGGAACAGTATACCAGGAGCTGGAAATCCTAAAGGGCGGAACAATCAACGCAACAGCCCACTTCCACCTACAGGGACAACCACCACCAGAGGTTGACCCGAACTCCGTCGCTCCAACCTTTGGATCGCTAGTCTTTGAGGCTTATGATGGAAATGGTGTATTGCAGGCATGGAACTCAACAGCTGAAGTCACAGAAAACCAACCGCATGCGACAGGCATCTCGATGATGCTGATAGGTCAACCGAACGCTTGGTCTGAGATGGGTCGGGTCCACGGTATGCCCGCTGGAAACTACACGATCAAGGCCTACAAGAACGGCTGGGTCCAGAAAGAGTTTGGACAAGCTTCAGTAACCTGCTGCGGTTCTCCTGCACAGCTCAATTTTGACATATACAAAGGTGCGGTCGTAGGAACCCAAGTCTATAGCCGAGACTACCAAGACCCAATCCAACTAGTCGACTGGGCCCATCCCGGTGAGAATATTGAGGTTGAGCTCTTCAACTCGGAGGGCAGCCTCCTCAACCCCAACTATCACTGTCTGAACTGGACTGAACAGACAGAGGGAGAAAGCAACACTGAAGAAGTGACTCTGACTGGAGGAACAGGGTTCCTAGCTGACTACCTGAGAACATCAGGCGCAATCAAGGGCTTCGGTCTACCAACCGACAGCTACTACATCAATGTACAGACACCTGGATACATACAGCTACAACAAGTAGAGGTCTCTGCCGTCGAGGGGAGTATCGTAGAAAAACCGGTAAATCTGCTGGTTGGTCCAGAGATACAGGTTTTCGTAGACTTCCAGAACGTGCCCTTACCTCTACCTGAGGACTTCTTCAGCTACTACTTCAGGGTCGAGGCCTTCGACTATGAAGGAAGACTCGTAGCAGCGAATATAACAGCTGTCCCACAAGCAACAACCATGACGCATAGCCAGTATCCATGGCCTGGAGAACTCAACCCTGTCAGCAAGGTTGACAGCTGTCCCGCGACCTGGGTCTTCCAGCTTCACGGCTTCAGCACCTTCACCACACCAGAGCGGGTTTTTTCTGCGGGGGAAGAATCAGATGTCATAACCGTTCAGATACAGGATACTTCAGGTTACCCGGTCAACGAGTTCTCAGACACAACAATTCTTCTATCATCAACCTCCATTACCGGTAAATTCTCATTATCGCTCATCTCGTGGGTTGATGTCGCCTCCGTCACGATCCCTGCTGATTCCAGCTCAGCCAGCTTCTACTACAAAGATACCGCCGCTGGAACGCCAACAATCACCGCTGCCGAGAGCCCAAGCCAAGGCTGGACTGATGCTACACAGCAAGAGACGGTCAATCCAGATCCGCTGGGCCACTTCACATTCAACCCCATCAGTAGCCCTAAAATCGCTGGCGAATACTTCACCATAACCATAACAGCCAAAGACGCTTACGACAACACCGTCACTGGCTATGATGAAATGAACACGCTGAGCGACTCAACCGGAACCATAACTCCCACATCAACGGGTACCTTCACATCTAGCGTCTGGACCGGGGGCGTCACGATCACGAGGGCACAGGCAGGAGTAACCATCACAACGACGGGAGGGGGTAAATCTGGAACCAGCAACTCCTTTGGTACAGCCATGGAGCATGCTTTAGTCACGATGACCGTCAGCTACTCAATTATTGGTGGAGGTTCACCTTCCGCACCAATATTCAGCTATGTTCAGCTCGGCGCCAGCAAGAATCAGACACTGACAACGGTTCCGACAGACCTCTATATTGATATTGGCTCCACATGGTATTTGACACCAAATCCCTTGGCAGGCTCAACTGCATCTGAACGCTGGTATTCAACTCAGCCACTGAGCGGCACAGGCTCCGCATCCTCGCTAGTATTCGAGTTCTACCATCAATACCTCAACACGATGACTGTTCAGCCTATGTCGACCACGACAGTTGGGAGCAGCAACCTGGGCGTAAGCGCCGAGGTCACTACTCTAACTGGAAACCCCACAGTGACGGTTGCAACCTGTCCCACGAATCCTTGTGGGGAACTGACATTCACGGCTCTGGGAAGGTATGCTGATGTTCAAATGAGCAGCGCCACTGGTGTATTACAGGTCGAGGTTCGAGTCTACTATACTGACGCTGAGGTTGCCGCCGCCGGCATGGACGAATCGACCCTCAGACTCCACTGGTGTGACGGAACCTCGTGGCAACCGTGCTCAGACACGAACGTGAATATGGCGGCAAACTACGTCTGGGCTAGATTAACGGCCTCTTCAACTCCACCCTTATCCCAACTCACAGGTACAGGATTCAGTCTTGGAGGGCATCAAGCAACATCTACCCCGACTCCGCCAACACCCACCCCGACGCCTACTCCAACTCCTACTTTCACTCCCAGTCCAACAACACCCCCACCGGCGCCCCCACTACCCGGAGGGGCTCCAATGAGGTGTATACTTGCGACTGCCGCTTATGGAAGCGAGATGGCTCCTGAAGTAGCCTACATGCGACATGTCAGAGACGACATGCTAGGCTCAAATGAAGTTGGAAAGACACTTGTGAATGGATGGAACATGTTCTACTACTCATGGTCCCCACCATTGGCGCAGCTAGTCACAACTCACAGAATACTCCAGCCAGTCTTCAGGCTCCTTTTAGTACCGCTCACTGGAGTGGTTCATGGTACGGCATATCTCTATACTTTGACTGCACCCATCAATACAGCACTTGCGTCCGTGATTGCGTTCTCGTTTGCAGTAGTCTTGTCGATATCATTCTATGTTGTGATACCACTAGTTGCAGTCCGATACATGTTCAGGAAAAGACCTGTTCTGTAAAGTCGCTTCCTTTGCTCATGTTCCTTAGGGGACAGAATAGCTCAGCCTGTGCCCTTCGGGCTAAGCCCAACGTATGTGACTATGTTCTTGGCTCTTCCTCTGCTTCAAGGATGAATCTAACATATTGAACGCCGTAAGCGGATAGGGCGGGCCGAGGGCCATAGTTGAGGGAACAAAACTGATTGATTTTCTTCGGCTGTTGTTCCAGTATTCTATCAAGAATCTTGGAAAGATGGTTTGAAACTCAATCCCTCAGTACCCCATGTCTAGAGAGATCCTTTGTAATATCTTCCAGTCCGAGAGCTTCTAGCTTCTCAGGTTTTGGAAGGCCTGTCTCTACATGCCAGCCGCGTGCCTCATAATATTCATTCAGTATTCTTTCAAATCTGTCACGGTCAACAACCGCGCCTCCGCTTGGGCCCCCTCCCAGTAGGGGCTCCTCAAAGAACCTGTTTGGAATTATATCGTCTTTTCTTGAGGCTCCCTCTCTTGTGTTGAAGGCCTTCTCGACATTGAATACGCGTTCACCGGCAAGCATCATCATATCACCGTCAAGTTTTGAGCCTGTAATCGTATTGTAGAGGCGGGTCGCGATCTCGATTCCCTTCTTTCTGAGATACCCAAATGTTGCTGAGCGGTAGTATGCGAATTTGCAGAGGCCCAAAAGGTCACCTATTGTAACAAAGTCTTCGCTCCATTTGACAAGGTTGCCCTTGCCTTTCACACCCTCCTTTAGGTCTGCAGCCTCCTCGCTGCCAAACCATTCCTTCGCTTCGGGTGGCGTCGCTATCTCCTCTATGTAAGGGTTCGACCTTAGGTGGTCGGCGCCACGGGTGCCTGTTGCGTATGATACCGCTCTAACGGGCATACCTCGAGGGTCGCCAGCACTCATCTCAACACCCTTTATCTGCATAGCAAACTTTTCGGAACCCCTCCCAATCTTCGAGGCCGCCCTAAGGGTTCCCTCAGCCAAGAGATCACCTATACCCTCCCTCAAGGCTATCCTGCGAGTGAGCTCAATCATAGCTTCAGGATTTCTGAACGTGACCTCTAATCCACCAGTATCCTTCTCTGTTAGCAGACCTTTCTCATAACACTCCATAGCGAAAGCTATGGTGTCACCTGTGCTCTCAGCGTCTAGGCCGTACATGTTGTTGAGCCTCGTCTGGTAGATTACTGATTCCGCATCAGTCACTCCACAGGTTATTGCTCTAGCGATCGATTCCCACTCCATCTTTGCTACTGTTCCAGCAAATCTGCCCGAGCTTATCATGAACTCCCTTCTGCACATTATTGGACAATTCGGGCATGACGCGGCCTTGATTGAGTAATCATTTCTTAATAGTTCAGGGTCGACGCCACTCCACTCGTAGGGTCCGTATCTCCAGTTCTCGGCGCCGTGGATGCCAAACTTTGCCCTGTGGTAGATGAAGCGTGGAGTTCCATACTTTGTGGCTGAAGGCACATATGGGTCTAGTGAGATGACTTTGAGGTATTCTTGGAAGGCAGCCCTGAAACCTTCAAGGTCAGCTATTGTGAGGTCCCCGTGGCCTCTTGCTGCAATGGCCTTCAAGTTCTTCGAGCCGAAGACAGCTCCACCACCACATCTTGCGTGAGCGCCTAGACCACCGTCGGTCATCACTGACGAGTACCGTACAAGCTTCTCTCCCGCCGGTCCTATCGAGACCGTGGCCAGATCATATGTGCCAAGTTCTTCCCTGAGCGCCTTATGTGTGTCACCGGTCAGTTTCCCCCAGAGCTTAGAAGCGTCACGAATCTCCACATGGTCGTCCTGAATAGCTATGTAGACAGGGTTTGAAGCCTTCCCCGTGACTATCAAGCAATCGTACCCGCAGTACTTCAGGTTCGCGCCAAATAGTCCTGATGATGTTGAGTCTCCGTGTAGGGAGCTGAGGGGGGACTTGAAGGTGAGGGTGGTTCTGCTTGCGGCTGGGGCAGCTGTGCCCGTTAGGGCCCCAGGGGTCAAGACTATGATATTCTCAGGTCCCAACGGATCTATTCCGGGAGGCAGTTCCCTGTAGAGAGTAATGGAGCCGAAGCCCCTTCCGCCGATGAATTTTGTGGCAAACTCAGGGTCTAAATCCTCGATATTGTGCTTCTCGGTTGAGAGGTCGACCCTCAGGATCTTCCCGGAATATCCTCCTCTAGAAACCAGCTACCTAGCCTCCTTGCTGAGGACCTTCTGCAGAGACCTCAGGGAAGTTGCGCCTGGACTGAAACTCCTCAATAGAAGTTCCTCACCCGCAAGAATGGATGCAAACACTCTCCTTCTAGAGTCTACGGATTCTGTACTGTCGGTCTGGACAAGCTGGAGTACCTTGCTCGGACAGTACTTGATGCACTCCGGTGACCCACCGCAGAGGTCGCATTTTAGGGCCTTCGAGGTCTTGGGGTCCATGGTTATGGCGCCTATTGGACACCAGTCGACGCAGACTCTACATCCGGTGCATCTCTCTTCATCTATGGTTATTGCGCCTGTTCTATCGTCGAGTTCAACCAGGTCTATAGGACACTTCTCCAAACAGAGTCCACACTGCGTGCAGGTTGCTGGTATATCGATTCCACCCTCAAAGGACACCACCTTTATCCTTGCCCTGTCAGGATTGAACACATTCGCATGCTTGAGAGAGCACATAAGTTCACATAGCCGGCAGCCGGTGCAGTGGCCCTCGAGCTCAGACCTAGGAGAATAGATAATTTGTCTTCTCAGTGTATCTCACCGGTTCTTGATACTAAAGGCTTAGAGAGCACTTCTGATAGAAAAGATTGTTCTTGAGCCCAGAATACTCTTAAGAATAAAGGGGTTCAGGGACCACTTCATGTGTAAAACCTACTCATCCATCCTTAGTCCGTAAGGCTTGAAGACTAAACCGAACCGACGCATCCGATGTTTTACTTCATGAGTCAATTCAGAACTGTTCTTGTAGTAGATTTGTCGCCTTAAATCGAAAGCAGAAATATCTCGTGCAGACACCGACCTTAATTCGGAAAACACTTGATCATCAACAGAGTTGCCAATCATGAAAAAATACTTTGCCGGCTGCACCTCAAGGGCAGAGGGATCGATGAAATCATCGAAGAAAAATTCAATCCTCATCCTTGGATGTCGATACTTGATGTAACGCTCCAGGTCCTCTTTAATTTCATTCAGTATGTCCTCACTAGTTTCAAATGACTCTCTTATGCTCCGTATCTTTCTACATGGCACACCAGCATTCAGTGTATATGGAGAGATATCGTCGAGGATGATGGACCCAGAGCCCACTAGGGCATGTTCACCAATCGTGACATTCGCAGCAATGTGTATCCCTGGGGCAAGGGAAGCCCTTCGGCCAATCGTGACCGGACCGGATCTTCTTCTGACCCTCCCTTCGGTGACCCAAGCATAGTTCATCTCATGAGTATAGATGTTCGTGAAGCTGACTATTACCTCCTTGCCGATTCTCACAGGCTGTGTGCAGTCGACAAACATCTTCTGGCCGAAATAGCTCCCAAATCCCAGAGAGAACTCGGACCCAGATACAAAACTGTCGCGTTCAACATAAGCATCCTCTTCGATAGTCAATCTTTCGCAGAAGAACCTAGTGTTATCCCTGACAGTGACTCCGTCACCTATGTTGACCGCCTTGAAATCTGGAGACCAGATGAACGAACCTCTTCCAATATGAACCCGATTTCCTACCTTAGCCCCGAGCTTACGATAAAGCGAGACCTTAGGGGCCGAATAGGGGAGCCATGATAGACTCTCCACCAAGAACCGCTTCCAATTCATCAAGAAGCACCGCACCAATCCAATACTGCTCACATAGATGTTGAGTGAGAATATATTATAAGAATGAGAGTCTTGGCTCATAATACGTAAGATCGAAGTAGGATGCTCAGATGCCAAGGGAGCAAGACAAGATAGACGTGGTGATGCTTACCAAGAATAGCGAGAAACCATTCTTGAACATGTGTCTGGAAAGCATCTACGTCAGTATACCCGTGAGGAGACTCATCGTAATAGACGGTTACAGCACAGATAATTCAATTCAGATCTTGAAATCTTACCCTAATGTTTCAATCATACAGATGGAGGGAGGTAGAGGAGCGGCTAGAGAAAGAGGAATAAGAGAGGTTGAGACCGACTGGTTTGCATTCGTCGATAGTGACGTCTTGCTCTGCAAGGATTGGTTTGCGAAGACTAAGAGACATCTTGCGGGTGCTACTGGCGCCGTATGGGGAGTCGCCATACCTATCGCTCCAAGTGATCTAAGGAGATGTATGGCAATTTCAATGTTCTATAGAAGGTCTTTGGAGGATACGCTCCTCATAGAAGGAAGAAGACGTGGGATGCTTCACGATACGCTTATCCGAACCGATCTTGTGAAGGATATCAGAATTCCAAGTCACCTGCATGTGTGGGAGGATCACTATATCAAACAGCACATAACGAATAGGGGTTTCAAATGGATTATCACCAAGTCTCCATATTGCCACCACTACGCCAATTTGAGTGCTAGAAACGTGAGGGAGCTGATGGACTATGGCCGAATTGCCAGGGCTTACAAATATTACAGTTGGAGATGGATTCTCATGTACACTCTACTGGGATTGCCTAAGTCAGTCTGGATATATGCTCTGACCGGAGATCTTAGAACTGCAAAGTGGCAGTTGGATGCCTACCTTAACATAATCGCTGGATGGATAGCAGATGGAGTCAAGCCGCAAACGACGACACTTAAATGAGGTGGATAATGACGGTGCTTGCCCTCAACATTGGTTGTGGCGATCAACAATATGGGGATGTCCGTTGTGATGTCTACACAACTCCAGGAGAAGTCATGGAGAGATGAATCCTCACTGCGATGCATCAGACCTTCATTGACAATATGCGCATCGTGAAACGGCAACACGGGACTTTGAATATTGGAATGTCTATGAGGGCAATATTTCCAAGAATGCAAGTGGAAATCGGCAAATAGGTCTAAGGTGATAATCATAATGAGTTTTCTAGAACTATGCTTCCGATATCCTCTGGCGAGTACTGGCACGTTTTCACGCGGTGAGGATTACTTCAAATTACCTCTGGAAATCGCTTCTGAAATGGGTTTCAATGCGAAGGTATACGCACTACGCAATCGTGAACAGCTCAAGAAGACCGAAGATATCGAAGGGTTTGTTGTCCACAGATTTGACAACTCCTTCAAACTAATTGCAAGGCTACTGGAGGAAAGAGCCAATCTCATACACGGTCATACGTTTGGCTGGATTCCCTCAACCTTTGCTCCTTTGATCAAGAAGCCCTATGTTTTGACTCCCCACACAGACATGGCCAAACCTCGAAACCTCAAGACCAAAACGGCATTCTACCAATACTCTCGCTACATGGTGTCACTATGGTCTGTAGCCAAGGCAGACAAGATGCTGGTTCAGACAAACTTCACCAAGAAGTCATTTTCACATTTTATCGACGAAGACAGAATAGAGGTTCTACCGCTTCCGATAAATTACCGATATTGGGCAAACAGTTGTCAAGAAAAAACTGACCAATTCAAGGCACGTGATACTGAGAAGCTCATAATAAGCGCCGCCTACATACAACCAAGGAAAAACTTCAGGACTTTACTGTATGCATTCAAACTTGTGAAACAAGTGATTCCCAAAGCTGAGTTAGCCATAGTAGGCCCAGATCCGGTTGGTTCTATTCCTAGGTTGATTGATTTGGCTTCAGACTTGGGCGTAAAGGACAGTGTTAGTTTCTTAGGTAAGCTGGCTCGAGAAGACTTGTTACACGCCTTCCATGCCGCCGATGTCTTTGCATTGCCTTCATTGTGGGAGTGTCAATGCATGGCGGCATGCGAAGCCGCTGCAGCCGGATTACCCCTCGTCCTGTCAAATCTGAGGGTGTTGACCGAAATCTTTCATGGGTGTGCCCTATTCCATGAGCCGCTCGACTACGAAACGTTGGCCAAACAGCTGTTGACTATTCTAACAGATCGGCAGCTCGCAGAAAAACTCGGGAAGACGGGACAGAAGAAAATGAAAGGATACCATGTTGATCTGTTTAAGCCTCGACTTAGAAGAATCTACGAGGAATTGGTTTTGGCCAGGTAGTAGCTGTTTCACTGCGCAGTACGCAATCTAACGGTCCGGAGTCTAGCGCATCTCCGTAAGGACCAGGTAGACTCCAGCGCATATGAAGACCAGCATGAAGATCGGATAAAACCACATTGCAAGACCTGAAGCAACCAACATCAAGAGTGCAAACAAGTCAAGCCAATCCACCTTCTTTGACGGTAGGAAACCTCCTTCGTAGCCTGTTTTCTTCAGAATAATCGTGAGTACCAGAAGATTTGAGGCTATTAGTGCCAAGTGTAGTGACGTAGCTGAGAAGAGAGCGTTACCAATTGGCTTTGAGGTCTCCGGAAATGGTAGAGGGATTTCTTGGTATAGCAAAGGTAGAATCTGGGTCTCCACAGCAAGGTCGATGACAGCCAGAGCAGCGGCCGCTATAAAGAGAGAATATCTAGGTCTCAAATCTTTTCACTCACAGTCAGCCCGATCCTACTAATAACCTTATATTTGTTTATCTTGCTAGCGGTGATTTGCTCAAAGGACAGCAACCATAATCTAGGTTGAGATTGGCAGAAGGAAACATCACGTCGAAGAATGGTGGTCAGATTGTGCTCGCAGAGTGATGTTAAGCACGCGGTTGAGGTAAAGGTCTCAGACGGTCGAATCAAAGTTAGTAAGGAGAAGGTTGAGTCACTCAAAGGAGTTGTTGGCGGCAAGACGCTGACAAAGATGAAGAAAGAATACGTTGAGTGCCCAATCGCCATGACAGACAAATCCTTCATTGAATGCTTCACGTGCCGCAACTTCATTCGAAGGATAAAAGGTCAGGTTCACTGTGCAGGACAACCGATCTAGCTTCCAGAATCCTTTTGGTCAGGGGAATTCTCTTAGATGAGCTGGCGAGGCTAGGTTCGGCGAAGTCAAGAACTTAGTCGATTCTTGTGAAGTTCGATAGAAAGGAGGTAACGTCTAGGTGCGACACTCTTGACAATCCTCCCCCCTCTCGAGGACACGTTCTTTCCATCAATGGTCGATGAAATCCTTGTAAGAGCCTTCTCTAGGGGCGATTCCTGCTTGTCTGCATCTATGAAGTCGTAGTAGTGGATGACTCCCTCACGCCTTAGTGTAGAGACCGCAATATCCAGATACTCACGTGACTTCTCCGGGAGGGGAAGCAGGACCCTGTCCATTTTGTTCAAGAACAGGGAGTTTGCCGCCTCCTTGGCGTCGGCCAAGACTGCAACAACCCTTCCCCTAAGACGGTTAGCTAGGATGTTCCTTAGACAGAGTCTTATTGCCTCCGCATTCACGTCCACATTAAAGACTCTTGTTGAAGGGTTTTTCCTGGCGATCTCTACAGAGAAAGTGCCCACTCCACCGAACATATTGAGAACACTTTCAGCTGGGCCAACGCTCTCCGCAATCAATCTTCGTTCATGAACCAATCTAGGGGAGAAGTGTACAGCCGCAAGGTCAACGTGAAACAGGCAACCATTCTCACGATGTGCAGTGGTCGTCCTCTCTTCTCCGGCCACATGCCTCAGCTTGCAGAGGCGAAAGATGCCCTGAACTGGCCCAGACTGAGCCAGGACGACCTTCACCCGCTTGTTCTTTTGGAGAATAGATTCTGCTACTACCGTCAAGTTGTCAGTAGTGTTCCTAATGATCGCGATGTCCCCTACTATGTCAAAACGCAACATCATTGATGGTCCGGGCTGTCCTGCATCTCGCCTTACAAAACATTTAACTTTGACGGGTGAGTTGTTGGGTGGCGGTTACAGGGATGGAGCCAGCTGAAAAGAAAGTTGGGGCAGGGATGACCTACGAGTGCATCAACTGTAATGCGAAGGTCACCTCAGAGCAACTTTCAGTGACTCCCGAGGTAAAATGTCCCATTTGTGGCTACAGAGTCTTAAGAAAGTCTCGAGCACCAATAGTGAAGCACGTAAAAGCCAGGTAGAGCCGCGAGCAACATTACTATTCATGACGCGAGCCCAAGGCAAGGCAAGATGGTCCGAAGAGCCACCGCTAGCCACTTTACTCTCTCAGACTTCAAAGTCTCTTACCCAACTTGCATGAAGTGGAAATGTCAAAAGTGTAGCGTCTGCTGCCAAGACACAGTAAACCGCAGAAGACACGTAATGCTACTAGCAATTGAAGGTAATGAGATCTCAAAGGGAACTGGAATTCCAATAGAACAATTTGCTTCCAAGACTTCAAACGAAACGTACTCTTATGAGATGCTTAAGAACAACGGAGCGTGTCGATTCCTAGCGGGAAATACTTGTCTGGTATATGATCATCGGCCCTTGGTCTGTGTTTTCTATCCATTCGAGATGAAGAACGAGGGCGACTCATTGAAGATTCTTCTGACGGGCGGAGACTGTCCTGGGATAGGCCGAGGCGAAAAGCTGCAAGAAACTTTCTTCCGAAGGCTTGCAGAAACGGCCATCGGACGCTTGAAATCCGCCGACTCTACGGGCTCCCCCTCAACCCCTCTTCGCAGTGCTTACGATAGATAAGACGTCTCTATCATTTACGATGTAGTTCTCGCCAACCCTCTTCTTCGACCTTGCCTCGATGGCATAGAGAAATCCCCTGCCCAGATCAGAATGGATCATACTTGCGAATTCTCTCGCAGTAGTTTGGGGCGGAACAAGGTAAGCGTCGGGAAGCACACGCCCTTTATGGTCTGTGAGATTCTCAACATTCTCAACTGGGTAGACTACTACCATTCCAAGAAGGTTCAGAAAGGCAAAACTGATCGATTCTTGAACACCTGTAGAGCCGTATGTTGCCAGAATCTCATTCTCGATTCTCTCAAGCACCCTCAACTGTTCCTGCGTGAGCACTTGAGGGTTTAAGATCTTGAAGTTGCTATCTCCCGCATCATAGTCAGTTATGTTCTTCTCCCGTGACCTCCTCAGAGCCAGCTCCGCCTCGGCGGAGCATGGCATAATCTTGTAGTCAGACGTCGCAAGTTGAGTCAGATTCTCCCTGGCCTGAGGGAGGTCAATCTTGTTTGCTGCTATGATCATAGGTTTGGAGAGCAGTCGGATCCTGTGTATAAGTGCGATTAGGTCTTCGTCCAGCCAAGATCCGACACTTTCAACTTTGAGCTCCGATTCTCTAAGAGCATAGTCTATAGATTTCTGTCCGATTGCGAGCCCACTCAGACGTTCCCCCAGATCCCTGATAAGCTCGTCCCTCCCAATTTTTCCTCTTCGCGTAATCTTCTCCCAGTCCCTCTTGAGAATCCGTAGAATCCACATGTCAAGCTCCTTGTCTAGGAATCTAACGTCCTCGAGAACGTCATGTGTTCCAGGCTTACATATCCTGCCTTCAAGATCTGTCCCTCCTGAGGCGTCAACAATATGGATCAGTGCGTCGGCAGTTCTGATCTCGTCAAGGAATTGGTTGCCGAGACCCCTACCTTGCCAAGCATCAGGCACCAAACCTGCACAGTCAACAAGCTCAACTGGAATCATTCTGATGCCATCTCTGCAAACCGAATTGACAGGCTCATCCTTGACTCCCAACTCTTTACAGACACAGTTCACACGCACGTAGCCTATCCCCCGATTCGGCTTGATTGTTGTGAAGGGATAGGCCGCTATTGGGACGGTGACCATTGTTGCTGCGGAGAAGAATGTTGATTTCCCAACGTTTGGCTTTCCTACAATTCCGACGAGGCGGGTCACTGAAGAACACCAAACCTCATGATATAGATAGAGCCATTACACCTGAGCCCTCTAAGGTTTTGCGATGCTCTTGTTGAGCGAGCGAATTTGCCAGCCATAGGATAAGATGCTTGGGTGCAGATTCGTCTGATAAGCTACCATGAGCTTCAACTTGGAGGCGAGGTACGTCGGGTAATAGATCAGTTTAGATTTCCTCCTTCTCGGCTTCTTCGCGCAACCGCTTCAATGCATAGTTTATCGCATGGCTGTAGCCTCCAAACCTGAACTCCTTAATCTCCTTCGTCAGCCAAGCGAATAGCTCATCGTCCAGCGTTATCTGCAGCCGCTTCATAGTGCATCAGTACATAACTGTGTATGGACAAACACAATCCACGATTGCGTATCTATAAGTGTATGAATAGGTTTTTATTTATATGTAACATACATATGTAAACGGCTATACACCGTAAGTATAGTCACATATAGATTATACATCATCTGTATAGCCGCTCAACATTGATAACGTTTAGGGCTGACGAGGGAGCAAACACACTCTACAAGTTCTCAGCGATCTCCTTGCTCTTAAGTATGAACCGATTCAGATCAACCAAGTTTCCGAGAAGCCTGAGGCTGACGAAAGATGCGGTGGATATCTTCAGACAACGGCTCGAAACAGGACTGGATAACGCCCGTTGCCTTTCAGCAGATAGGCTTCGCCTTCACCGATTGCTCAAGAACAAACATTACTACTATGGAGCCTACCTCTCAACACTGACTTCCTTACCAATACTTTCTTCCTCAACAAATGATCTTCATGTTCTGCGCTCTATGACTGCAAAGACATCAGCTATCACGAGCATCAAGGCGCTGGACAACATTAACGATAGGATCTCAAACAAGCAGGAAGCTGTTGAGTCCCAGAAGAAACACTTGAGAGCATTCACAGAGGAGCTTTTCGATCTGGAACCTGGAGAGAGCTTTCTGGGAAGGGCTGAAAACTCTTGTATGAGTATGGCACGATGGACCTTTGATTCAGTAAGTCAAGGTTTAAACAGGGCTTCAGAGACGCTAAGGATCTATCTCAGAGATTTCGCGGCTTATATCGATGGACAGATAAGGTCTATGGATGAGAAGGCCGACCGATCGAAGCCTGCCACAACGATTCAGGAATATATTCAGAAGGTTAATGAGAAGAGCGTTGGGAAAATATGGGTTGACATAGACTTCTGTTTCTTGGAGAAGTCTTTGGGAAAACTTGATCAGGACGAGTTGAAGTCGATCCTCTATGTTAGAAAAGCGGCTGACTACTTCTTTAAGGGCTGCAACCTATATGACGACATCGCTGATCTAGATGAGGACCTCAAACTCGGGATACTTAGTAGCGTTCCTCTGCTTGCTCTAGATAGAGGCAGGATGGAAGAGTCTGATTTGAGAAGAGATAAAATGGATCTCCTGAAAATTCTGAGGAAACGTGAGGTGATCAACGAGGCTCTTCAGCTAGCCGATCTAATTTTCCTGCAGGGATTCAAGCCTCTCCTTGAAGCCAAGGAGCTAAACGAAATAATAGATATCGACGCACTAATGTTTGGTGCGAAAGTTCTGAGAATTTTCGCCATAAGGAAATGGGTTTTGCATGAACGTAGCTTCAACAGCCTATGCAAGACAGCTGTTTCCTTTGGAAACCCAAGGATGTATCGGATATCCGATCATGTAGCAGCATATGCGAAATACATCTGAGATATCAAGACCTTCACCGTGATTGGATTCCAGCGCTCGGGTATACGGAAAGCACGAGGAAATCACATTATCGCGGGATCAGGTTGACCGAATCAAGATTAGATGTTGTGGTTGCAGGTGCCGGAATAGCTGGATGCGTTGTTTCCGGGCGGATAGCTCGCGAGGGATACAAAGTTGCCCTTGTCGAGTCCAAACCGAGTTCAATGATAGGGCTGAAGGTCTGCGGAGACGGTGTTGGACTCCATGACTTCCACGAAGCAGACGTGACCCCTCCGACGAGAGAGATTGAAAGAACGGTTCGAGGAGTCAAGTTCTATGCAGACTCGGAACAACCAGTCTTCACAATTCGTGGAAAAGGGTTTACGTTAGACAGACAGGCTTTTGGGCAACGCCTCTTGAAAGAAGCTCAAGATCAAGGTGTAGAGTTGTTTCCAGAGAATGTGGTTACAAGAGCTTTGGTGGTAAACGGCAAAGTAGCTGGGGTAGCCTCAAGGCATGCTAAAGGCACCAATACTTTCGAGGCCTCAATAACAATAGACGCAACAGGGATTGTCGGCGCGGTAAGGAGTACACTTCCACCGTCTTGGCCTGTCTCTGAGAGGCTGGAACGGTCCGATATTGGGTTAGGGTATAGAGAGTTCCGTCGGCTATCCGAGGATTTTGAAGATTACTGCTCACTTTACTACGACTGGGATGTAGCCCCTGGTGGGTACTGCTGGATAATACCTAAAAAGAGATACGTGGTAAACACCGGTCTCCTAATTCCTTGGGGAATTGAGACGACGAAAGCCCAGTTAGAACTAAGATTCAAGAAGTTTGCTGAAGCGAATGTCGCTTTGAGAGATTCTGAATTCATTCGGTCTGAAATCGGTCTTGTTCCTCTTCGACATCCATTGCCTGATGCTGTTGCTGACGGGTTCTTGGCCATAGGTGACGCCGCTTGCCACGCAAACCCTCTCAATGGAGATGGAATCGGCCCAGCTATGCATGCGGCCAAGATTGCTGCTGAGGTCACAACCGCTTGTTTGAGCAGGGGTGAAGACTCAGCCGAGGCCCTCTGGAGGTTCAATGTGAAGTACATGCAGAGTCAAGGATATAGATATAGCGCAAACAAGGTCCTCAGCGGTCTCATTCGCAACCTCAAGTCTGACGAAATCATGAAATTCCTCAAGGCACTTGGAACGAGAAAGGAATACAGCTCAGGGAATTTCTTCCGAGAACTCTCTACACTAGACAGATTTCATGTTTTTCTGAAGATGTCTACAAGGCCAACCCTATTGTTTCGCCTCTTGGCAACAGTCAACAGAATCAATACAATATCCTCGTACTGTGAGAGATTTCCTGAAGAGCCGTCACATTTTCCTAGGTGGCTTAACGAGCTGAACCAAGAATTGGCAAAGGCTTGATAGACTCCATCGGGGAGGTCATTTCATCCGCAGATGGAATACGCAAGATCTGTCTCCTGCGGCTTTGCACTGAACCTCGTTGCATGAAAAGTGTCTTTTGAAGACTATGTTGCAAAGGCCAACAATGGTGCCTGTTAGAAGCTGGCACACAGGAGTGTCGCTCTTCAGATCCGAGCAGATGAAGCAATCGCGCAACTCAATTTTGAATAGGTCTTCAGATATTCTGAAGATCCTAGGTTTCAAGGCGTAACCATAGTAGAGAGCGAGGGAGACCATCTTGGGCAGATACTTCAGGTCAAACCTGTACCTTAGGTCTTCACCAAGCTCACTGAAAGTCTCAATGACTGTTGCCCTTGCAGTGATGTCTTGAAAATATGTTTCAAGTTCCGCAAGTTCCTTCTTAAGGCCCTCTTCATGTAGCCTGGTTGAGACGAAAGCTTGGACTGATCTTCTGAGAGCGTTGTACACGTTTGGCGGGATTGTGTGTTCTCCCCTCCCCTTGAGTAACCGCAGGGAGATCGTAGTTGGAAGGGCAAGTGCAAACCTAGTCCGAAAGTTCAGGTGTTTCTTTGGTGGGGATGGAGTTCTGGGCTCCGCATTTTCAAACTTGACAATACCCCTAAGATTCCAAATGGCAAGCTTTCTAAGGACCTCATCTATGTCCTCTGGGAAATAGAGTTCAATGTCGTCTAGCCTCCGGCCTATCAACTGTGACAGAAGCCACCCATCATAAGAATTCAGTCCTTCGGTTGTACCATGGGTACCACTTCGGGAAATACTGATCGAGTAAAGATTTGTCTTGAGGTAGTCGATTCTGTCTTTTATCGCAGTCTCCTCTTCACGTGGAAGGGTGTCGGTAAAGACCTCTCCCCATTTGATCAGCAGACGCTCATCCTCAATAATGAAGGGAAATTCTCCCATATGGAATTCGGGACGGCAAGCTCTTAAGATCTGAAATGATAGGCATCTCTCTTTGTCGGTTCTTAGGATGTTGATGGATATTGCCCCAGATACCAAGGATTGAAGTTTCTTCTCGAAGAAGGGGAATGTTGCTTGGGGCAGAGTGAAGAACTGAACAGTCTCTTCAGTCGGTTGCTTTGTGAGCCAATACTCTATCATTTTCAAAACGATCTCTTCGTTTTCTTTAACCAGTATATGTGGCAAGTAGTAATGTATGATGACGCCGTGTTTTCCGACTGTCCGTCGGTACTTCTCCATTTCGATACTTAGCTCAGTGAGATCATGGAACCTGTCGAGACTTATCCTCTTCAGCTGGAAAGGTGTATCTACTGGCTCACATGAGACAACCAGGATATTCTCTTTATGTGGTGAATTTCGGAAGAGCGAATTCAGGAAACGAATTGACTCGAATCTCGTAATGTCCAGAATCGCTATCGAGGAGCCAAAACCTATGTCCGCAATATGGTCGAATATTTCGTTACCGGTGAGGAGCTTCTGCATAAGTGTAGTTACCAATATTCATATCTTCTTAGTAAGCGTCAATTTACTAGTTAGAGACACAGCTTGTATTGTCGCGAAAGAAGGTGTTGATTTAATAAATCGTACTATTTAAGATATTGGTCAAGCTTATCTAAGAGCTTGTTCAACCGCAACAGAACAATCTCACGCCCGCTACGGACTAGAATGACGAGCATCTTGTACAGGTCAGAGCTGATAGTAGGCTCTTGGTAGGTGCTTGCACGGATGGCACTACAGTATCTGAATTTTCTCGGCAGACGAAAGCGATACAGTTCTTTTGGGCGTCTCACGGCAGTTTCTTAGTTATGTGTTTGCGGGAATAGGACTTGTCAGTTGCAGGTTTCAACAGATCTGAACAGATGCTCAATAATCTTCTCATAGCCTAGTCCGGCCAATGCGTGGTTCGGCATGGGCGTGGTTCTAACGGGGCTCATGATGCTGGTAGGACGATAAGGCCAAGAGTATCTCTGGGGCGGCGGGCTAACATTGATCGGTACACCAGTGCTTCGCCTCTTAATTGTTCTCGATGTGATACCATTTGCTATTATGCAGAGAGATAGCGTTTTCTATGCGCGTGCCAATAATAAGATGTTGAATACAATGTCAAAACTGTTGGTTCAAGGGGGGTAGACACGAACGATGCAGCGCCTGGGCAGCAGTCGAGAGCTAGGAATACTTCTTGACTTGGACGGGACAATTGTGGACTCTATGGTCCCCCTCAAGGAAGCCTTCATATCAATATCTTCCATGTTAGGGATAGTGATTGATGAAGACGGGCAGAGGCGAATTGGGAAAGGCCTCAGGATGATCATGAGCGGGCGTCCTACAAGATTCTCCGAACTCAAATTCATATGGAGGATCGGAAGGATTCTGGAGTTGCCTTGGTGGAAGAAAGTGGTCCTACTCTTAGCCTCCTACCCCACGCTC
>Ga0209609_10000763_pt1 | contig 18879 bp, 15 predicted proteins | sample LakKivw325mmetaG_FD_184136 | JGI IMG/M metagenome (GOLD analysis project Ga0209609, IMG submission 184136) | Anoxic lake water microbial communities from Lake Kivu, Rwanda to study Microbial Dark Matter (Phase II) - Lake Kivu water 325m metaG... | ecosystem: Environmental > Aquatic > Freshwater... | reverse complement strand
GCAGGAAGAAGGTGGATGAGATAGTTGAGATTGTTACGGCGATAAGAGACGTGAAGACAAGGTTCGGAGTTCCGATCGTCAGGCCGATTGACTGCTATTTTGAAAGAGAGCCGGAAGGACTTTCCGCCGAGTTGATATCAAGGCTGGCGGGCGTGGGAAATGTCCTGCTTTTTTCCGGAGTGAAAAACGATGCCGGAAGTCTTCTGGTGAAAAACCTGGCGCAGGGTAGACTTGGAATGTCCTTTGAGGGTATAATAGACATTCGCGCTGAACTTGAAAAAACAGGGAAAGAACGCGAGAAACTCAAGGGATTCCTGGAAAAAATAGAGCGCAAGTTGAACAGTCCGGAATTCAGGGAGAAGGCGCCGGCAGAAGTCAGGGACAAAGAAGAAGAGAAGAGGAGACAACTCCTGGAGTCCATAAATAACCTGGATAAGGACATTGAGTTTCTGAAAGAAAATCGGAACCCCTCACCGTGAGAGAGATATACGGAAAAGTTCGGGGTGAAGGAGATTAAATGGATGCATTTGTTGAACTGAGCGGTAAACAGGTACGTGTCAGGGAAGGAATGGAATTTTCAGTGCTAAAACTGAAAGGCAAAAAAGCAGGGAGCAAGGTGGATATTCATCCCGTGTGCTGCATGGACGATAAGGAGATTATCGTAGACAAGAAGAAGCTGAAAGAAATAAAGGTTGTGTGTGAAGTGCTTGCCGAAAAGAAAGGCAGGAAAATCTATTCTTTCAAGAAGAAGCCCAAGACCGGCTACAAGAAAGGATACGGCCACAGGGATAGCCTCACGGTATTGAAGGTTGTCAGTATAACCCAAAAGTGAAGAAGTTAAAAGAAGTCAGCGACCGGACATTTGCCGGCAGAAAGGCAATTCTCGTCGGTTTCAGGGAACGGGACGAGCGGGAAACCGAAGAAAACGAAAGAGAGCTTGAGTTCCTGTCCGCGACCCTCGGGTTAAGGGTTATCCGCAGTTTTGTCTACAAGCCGGACGCCATCCATCCTGCAATCTACATAGGAAAGGGGCGGCTCCAGGGCATAAAGGAATATACGGACGCAGAAAAACCTTCGTTTGTAATCTTCGGCAGGGAGCTTACCCCGATACAACAGAGAAACCTGGAAGAGACCCTGGGGCTGCGGGTCATAGACAGGACTGAACTCATCCTGTATATCTTCGGGGAACACGCCAAATCAAGAGAAGGAAAAATCCAGGTGGAACTCGCCCATCTCTCTTACCTGCTGCCGAGGTTGACCGGATACGGCATCTCCCTTTCAAGAATCGGCGGCGGCATGGCCACCAGGGGCCCCGGCGAGATGAAACTTGAGGTCTACAGGAGAATGATAAAGGAAAGGATACACAGGCTGAAAAGGGAGATGGAGGACGTGGAGAAGCACAGACAGGTCATAAGAGATTCAAGAAAGAGGAAGAATTTCCCGCTTGTCAGCGTGATCGGCTATACCAATGTCGGCAAAAGCAGTCTCCTGAACAGATTGAGCTCTTCGGAACTCTACGTGGCGAATAAACTTTTTTCAACGCTGGACCCAGCGACAAGGGCCGTTTACGTCGGAGATAACAGGATATGTTTATTGAGCGACACGGTTGGATTGTTGTATAATATCCCGCATCACATGATAGAGGCTTTCAAATCAACCCTTGAAGAGGTGAAATTCAGCGACCTGATCCTCTGCCTCTATGACAGTTCCTCCTTCAACATGGAAAGACAGAGGAACACGATAACGGAGGTGGTCAGGATCCTTTCGGTGGATGAGAAACCGCACCTGAACGTTTTCAATAAAACAGATCTGCTGACCCCGGAGGAAACGGGGATACTGAAAAACGAGAATCCGGACGGGATTTTCGTTTCCGCGGTTACAGGCGCAGGCATTGACGAACTGAAAGAATCCTTGAGGAAAAACCTTTATGGAAACACAACTTCATCCTGATGACAGGAAAAAGATACGGGAGATAGTATCCGTGTTGAAAAACGGAAGGAGTTTTCTCCTGACTACCCATCGTAATATTGACGGTGATGCCATCGGGAGCGAGCTGGCTCTTTACAACATGCTGAAAAAAATGGGGAAAAACGTGTTGATTATCAACCATGACAGCACTCCGGCCATTTACAGGTTTCTTCCGGACGCGGGAAAAGTCAGGATCAATAACGGTGTCACATGGCCGGGAACAGAACCCGATGTCAGCATTGTGATTGACTGCGGTTCCGCGGACAGAACCGGAAAGGTATTTGAACTTGTAAAAAAATCAGGGATTGTGGTTAACGTGGACCATCATTTTTCAAATCCGGGGTTCGGTAACCTCAACTGGATTAGCCCGTTATTTTCCGCCACGGGAGAGATGGTCTATTTTATTGTCACCGCTGCAAACAGAAAAATAACCGTTAAGGAGGCGGAGTGCCTTTATACTGCAATCCTTACCGATACAGGCAATTTCGTGCATAACATCGGTTCTCATACGATGGATGTCGTACGTGACCTGGTGGCCGCAGGCGCAAGGCCCGAGCACATAGTGAACAAGGTGTATTTTGAAAGGCCTCTGAAATCAATAAAACTGCTCTCACTCTGTCTGAACAACCTCCAGTTTGACAGGCGGAACAGAATCTGCTGGATGAAGGTTGACAGGAGGATGTTCCGGCTTACCGGGACCAAAGAGGAGGATACCGAGGGATTCATAGATATTCTCGTGAAGATTAAAGAGGCGGACGTCGTTTTTTTTCTCAAGGAATCCGAGGGTATTGTAAAGGCAAGCTTGAGGAGCCGGAAGAACTTTGACGTGGAGAGGATAGCGGCAAAATTCGGAGGCGGCGGGCACAAGAAGGCGGCAGGCTGCTATCTCAAGGGAGTTACGCTTGAGGAGGCAGAGGAGAAACTCCTTGCCGCGCTGCGGAGTGCAAGGAAATGAACGGTATAGTAATCGTGAACAAACCCCGGGGGATTACATCTTACGACGTGATAAGATTTCTGAAGAGAACCTTCCGTCTGCGCGAGAAGATAGGACATGCCGGGACCCTGGATCCCCTTGCGTCCGGGGTGCTCATAGTGTGTATCGGCAGGGCGACCGGATTGAGTTCAGGATTCATGAAGATGGAGAAGGAGTATGAGGCAAGACTGCTTCTGGGCGTCACTACGGATACGGATGATACGGACGGAACGGTTCTGGAGGAAAGGCCCGTTGACGTCGGAGAAGCCGACATAAGAAAGGTTGTGAACGGGTTTACCGGAGAGATAGAGCAGGTGCCGCCGGTTGTCTCGGCCATAAAGCATAAAGGCAGTCCTCTCTATAAACTGCACAGGAAGGGCGTGGCCGTCGCCCCCATTCCCAGGAAAGTTTTCATAAAAAAAATAGAAATTCTGAATATTGATATGCCATATGTTGATTTTCGCGTGACCTGTTCAAAGGGAACGTACATAAGGGCGTTATGCAGGGATATCGGTAATCAACTGGGATGCGGCGGTACGCAGACCGAACTGAAAAGAATAAGGGTCGGGGACTACAGGGTAGAGGAGAGTTTTACCCTTCAGGATATTGAGAAGAAAGGCATAGAAGGCTGTATAATACCTGTATGGAAAACAAACTGCAGATAAGCGTTTCCGGAATAAGGGGGATATATCCGCAATCGCTGACTTCGGACGTCGTGTTCACGTTCGGCGTTGTTTTCGGGAGTTACGTCAATACGAAGAAAGTCTTTGTCTGCAGGGACACGAGAGCCAGCGGGGACTCGCTGAAGAATTCAATGATAACCGGACTTCTCTGCACTGGCAGGGATGTCGTTGACCTCGGTATCGCACCGACTCCGGAGGTTGGTTATATAATAGAAAAGATTGAGCCGGCCTCGGGGATCGTTATCACTGCAAGCCATAACCCGCAGGAATATAATGGAATTAAGTTTTTTTCCGATAGAGGCACGTTCCTTAATGATATAGAGGGAAAAAGGCTTCTTGAAATCTATCGGAAAAAATCTTTCAATGTCGCAAAAGAGCCTGGTTCACTTTCCCTGAAGGATTATACTGAAAGTTATTTTGAAGGTATCTACAGGGCGGCAGACGTTGAAAGCATAAAGAGGAGAAAATTCAGGGTTGTTGTTGACGTGTGCCAGGGCGTGGGTGCGTTCTTCTCCAGAAGGTTTCTTGAAGGCATGGGGTGTGACGTGATTGCGATAAATACCGAACCCCCGGGTGTTTTTTCGCACTGCCCGGAACCGCTGCCGGAAAACCTTGGAGAACTTTCACGTGCGGTGACGGCGGAAAAGGCAGACATAGGATTTGCGCAGGATCCCGACTGTGACCGGCTTGCAACCGTGGCTGAAGACGGCAGTATCCCGGGTGAAGAGATGACCGTGGCACTGGCTGTAAAAAACATACTTGAAAAGAAGAGGGGCCCTGTCGTCGTTAACCTTTCCACCACATCGCTGGTGGATGAAATAGCGCAGGAATTCGGGGCAGAAGTTTTCAGGAGCAGGATAGGAGAGGTTAACGTCGTTGAGAAAATGAAGGAAAATAGTGCAGTTGTCGGAGGAGAAGGCAACGGCGGCGTGATATTCCCTGATATACATTACGGCCGCGACAGTTTCGTGGGAATGTCCCTGATACTGGAATACCTGGCAAGAACCGGCGAGAGGTTTTCGGAGGTTGCAGGGAAGCTGCCAAAATTCTTTATGCTGAAGAAGAAAATAAGCGTTCCGGAAGAACGGAAAAACAGGGCGATGGAAGAACTGAAATTGAAATGCGCAAAAACAAGCGAGAAGGTCAATCTTGAAGACGGCATAAAGATAATAAGGCCTGACGGGTGGATACATATACGTCCGTCGGGTACGGAACCTGTCACAAGGATTTACGTTGAGGCAAGGAGCAGGGAAACGGCGGAACGTTACATGTCTGAATTCATGGGCTGTTTTTCGTAAAATGCCTCTATGCATCTCACCGCATCTTCCGGCTCGTCAACGATGCAGAAGAGCTTGAGATCTTTGCGGTCTATGTAATTTCTTCCCAGCACGTTTTCTCTTATCCAGTCAACAAGACCTTTCCAGTAATCACTGCCTACCAGAACCACGGGAAACCTGTGTGTTCTCCCGGTCTGTATGAGTGTTATTGTTTCAGTGAATTCGTCAAGGGTTCCGAATCCTCCTGGAAATATGATAAAGCCCCTGGCATACTTCACAAACATGACTTTTCTCGTGAAAAAATACCTGCAGGAGATAAGAGTTTTTATGTACGGATTGGGTTTCTGTTCGTGAGGCAGTTCAATATTTATGCCTATGGAGTTTCCCTTTGCAAGCATTGCGCCTTTATTGGCGGCTTCCATGATGCCGGGGCCGCCTCCCGTTATGACGGAATATCCCTTCTCCGCGAGCAGTCTTCCGGTCTTGACGGCCTTCCTGTACCATTTGTCGTTTTTCTTCACCCTTGCCGAGCCCCATACACTTACTGCTTTTTCTGTCTTCTCAAGGGTTTCAAATCCCTCTACAAACTCCGCCATTATCCTGAATATTCTCCACACGTCGGATTCGTAAAGGTTCTCGTTCATTTGTTTCATCTCTCCGGGTTGTTTGTTTTTTCCACTACAAGGGTGAAACCGTCAGCTTTCACGACCGTTACCGTGTCGTTTTCCGCCACATTACCTGATTCGCTTCGCGCCTTCCAGTATTCTCCCTGTACAAAAACGGTGCCTTCCGGGGACAGCGCCTTTACAACCCGTGCCTTCTCGCCGACAAGGCCTTCCATGCCGGTTGTAATCTTTCTTTTTTTTGTTCTCCATGCAAACAAGACGGCAGCCCACAATATCAGGCCGACGGCGGTTGTCACCCCAACTATCAGTCCGTAGGGAATGTTGAATTCCGACATCGGGCGGAAGAGGAAGAATGATCCGAGCATCAGTGTTATTATACCCGAAATGATAAAGAGGCCGAAAGAAGGAGTTATCGCTTCTATGGCAAAGAACACGAAACTTACCGCTATGAGCAATAATCCCGCCATGTTAATTGACAGCGTATGCATGGCAAAGAATGCAAGTATCAGTGAAACCGTGCCGACTATGCCCGGCACTCCGAGACCGGGATGGTAGAGCTCCAGGAATATTCCCAGCGTTCCGAGCATTAAGAGTATGTAGGCAATATTCGGGTCTGCTATGATCTTGAGAATTTTCTCCTTGAAGCTTTCCTTCGGCGTTATCAGGCGGGCGTATTTTGTATTCAACACCCTTTCCCCCTCATTGACCTTTACGGTCTTTCCGTCTATCGCTGCGAGAAGTTCCGTGGTACTGTCTGCCACGATATCTATGACACCGGCTTTCAGCGCTTCAGTTTCCGTTGACGAGATGCTCTCTCTGACCGCCTTTTCCGCCCATCCGGCATTTCTACCGCGGTGATTTGCAATGCTTTTTATGAAGCTTACCGTGTCGCTGACAACTTTTGCTTCCATGGTTTCGTCCTGCTTTCCCGTCAGCGTCACGGGATGTGCGGCGCCTATGTTGGTTGCCGGAGACATTGCCACGATGTGGCATGATAATGCCACAAAAACTCCGGCGGAGGCGCACTGCGAGCCTTTCGGGTAAACAAATCCTATAACCGGTATGTCTGATGCCAGGATCTGCTGGACTATCTTCCTTGTGGAAGAAAGCAAACCGCCGGGAGTATCCATTACCAGCATTATAAAATCCGCATCGTTTTTTCGCGCAAGCGCCAGCGTGTTTTTTACCTGGTAGTAGGTGATGGGGCCTATGGCACCATCTATGTTCAAAATGTATCCCGCATTCTGTCTTGCCTCGGCGAGTCCTGCGGCAAGGAACATGAACAATAGTGCAAGAAATAATGATTTTTTCATTTTTGCCACAAAAATCAATGTCATTTTTACATGATACGATATTTCACCGGTTTTGACAAAAAGCCGCCGTGGAAGTAGAATTTCAGTAAAGGGAGAACACGAAATGAGAAAAGTGGAGATATACGATACTACCCTGCGTGATGGTGCACAGGGTGAATCAGTTGCTTTTACAATCAAGGATAAGATCCGGATTGCTGAGAAACTTGATGAATTCGGAATTGACTTCATTGAAGGGGGATGGCCGGGTTCAAATCCGAAGGATATTTCATTTTTTGAAAAGGTGAAAAACAGAAAGTTTACGAACATAAAAATAGTCGCTTTCGGCAGTACGAGGAGAAAACATGTCACAGCCGACACCGACCCGTTTTTAAGAAAACTGCTTGAGAGCGGCGTTGAGTACATCACGATTTTCGGCAAGTCCTGGGACCTTCATGTACGGGATGTGTTGAGAATTTCACCGTCCGAGAACCTGGATCTGATTGAGGATTCGGTGAGATTCTTGAAGAAGCAGGGAAGAAAGGTGTTTTTTGATGCCGAGCATTTCTTTGACGGCTACAAGAAAAATCCTGATTATGCTCTGAAAACGCTTGCCGCCGCAGAATCCGCAGGTGCAGAAAAGATAGTCCTGTGCGATACAAACGGCGGTTCGCTCCCCTTTGAAATAGAGGAAATAACCAGGAAAGTGACTGCCATAACCGGTGTTCCCCTGGGTATACATACCCATAATGACTCCGGCCTGGCAGTTTCCAATACCATAACGGCCGTCAGGGCAGGAGTCATGCACGTGCAGGGAACAATCAACGGTATAGGAGAAAGGTGCGGGAATGCAGACCTGTCCGTTATCATCCCCATCCTACAGTTGAAGATGGGGTATACGTGCGTGGATGAAGGTAATCTCATGCGTCTTACCGAGGTATCGCGCTTCGTTTACGAAACTGCGAACATGGTACCGCCCAATTCGCAGCCGTTTGTGGGGATGAGCGCTTTCGCGCATAAGGGCGGGGTCCACGTGGATGCAGTTAACAAGAATCCGGTGACATACGAGCATATTGATCCGATGAAGGTCGGCAATGTGAGAAGGGTCCTTCTGTCAGAGCTTTCCGGCAAGAGTACCATACTCCAGAAAGCCAAGAACTACAAGCTTGATAATGACCCGGAGAGCATCAAGAAGATTCTTGATAATGTCACGAATCTTGAAAATGCGGGATACCAGTTTGAGGCCGCCGAGGGCTCGTTTGATATCATGGTTAGAAAGACACTGGGCGAGTACAAGAAACTTTTCACCATTGAAGGATTCAGGGTGATAGTGGAGAAGAGAGGTGAAAAAGTTGTCTCGGAGGCAACGGTAAAAGTCAGGGTTGACAAATCGGTTGAGCACACGGCAAGCGAGGGAAACGGTCCTGTGAATGCGCTTGACAATGCCTTGAGGAAGGCACTGGTCAGATTCTATCCGGAGATAGAGACAATGAAGCTGACCGATTACAGGGTCAGAATACTGCATCCGGAGGAGGCAACGGCCGCTGTGACAAGGGTTCTCATAGAGACCACGGATGAAGACGGAACGTGGGGAACAATAGGAGTTTCCGAGAATATCATTGAAGCGTCATGGAAGGCCCTGATTGACAGCATAGAATACAAGCTTCATAAGTCCAATAAAGGCCGGTAGATTTTCACCCTGCTGTCATTGAGAAGGTGCAAGGAAGGGGCGGCATTCCTTTTTCACATCGTTGAAGTACTTAATGTAAAACTCTGCAAGTTTCGGCGAGTCTATGAGAACTGAAACTTCATTATTTTTTGCCATCGCGGAATATGACCAGTTGGCGCTTCCTATTACCACAAACCTTCCGTCAATTATCAGAAGCTTTGCATGCGTTGTCTTTTCAGGCCGGTCAAGATAAACCACTATACCGTTGTTTGCAAGAAAAGCACCCGTTTTAAGGTTTTCGCCTGCGGCGTGTGAATCGTAATCGCTGTCAGACTGGTTAAGTATCAATTCTACGGTTGCCCCTCTTTTTTTTGCTGCTATCAGTTCTCTTATAAGCAGGTTGGTGGGACTGGTATCTATGTACCGGGGGTCACTGTAGTAGCTTGCCTGGAACATGATTGCGTGTATGGATTTTTTTGCTTCTTTGAGCCGCGGCAGAACCATGTCTTCGTAATCCCTGTTATTAGCGGGTGATATCCTGCCCTCAAAGACCTCCGGGAAAGCCGGAACTCCGGAAGCAAGTACCGCCAGCAGCAATAAGGCAGGTATGAATTTTCGCATTCAGTTATCCTGGAATTTTTTTATGAGGGTGCGGACGTCCAGTTTTTTCTGGTAGAGTGCCTTGCCTATGATGACGCCATCCGGCCCGTTTTTCAGCGCCCGGAGAGCGTTTATGTCCGATTCAGTCGTTATCCCCCCGGAGATGATTACTTCCAGAGGCTTTTCCTGACAATGTGCAATCTTGTCCAGTATGAGCTCTGCTGATTTTATGTCAGCTCCCTGGAGCGTTCCATCTCTATCCACGTTTGTAATGACGAACCGCCTGTATCCTTTTTCAAGGAGTCTCTTAATCACGTAGTGCGGTGTCAGCGGTACCGTGACTTCCCAGCCGCTCAGCGCTGTTTCATCCTTCCTGTAATCCACGGCAACCAGGATTTTTTCCTTCAGTTCCGTATCAAATCTCTCCATCATATCGGGTTCAGGTATCTCAATATCTTCCCGGAATTCCTTGCCTCCCTTCTGGTAGAAAAGTTTTATTTCATTTTTTGTGAAACCTTCCTGCATTGCGAGCGGTACCAGGATAGATGTGCCGATTATGAAGAAATCTATGCCCATGTCGGAAAATTTCCTGATTTGCCCGTATTTCCTGATTCCGCCTCCGAGCTGTATCCTGCACTCCGGGGAATATATGGCCCTGGTTTTCACTATCTGTTCAAGGGCGGCCTCCTCATTTTTCAGCTTTCCGGTATGCGCGCCCCAGAGAAAGACTACGTGCAGTCTCCTGATGCCGGCGATAAAATAACTGCGGACAACTTCTTCCACTCCGGTTTCATACCGGTCAATCCTGTTGAAATCACCCTTGTATAACCGTACGACCTCACTGCTTTTTAAATCTACGGCGGGAATAATTAACATTTTTTCTGATCTTCTCCGTGTACTTGCACTTCGGATAGTTTGGACAGGCAAGGAACGTGCCGTACCGGCCTTTTCTTACCGTCAGCGGCACCTTGCATTCGGGACAGATCTTGTCTCCGACAATTTTCTCGTCAACAATACTCTCCTTGTACGTGCATTTAGGGAAATTCGGGCAGCCGAGGAACATCCCGAACCGTCCTTTCTTGACCCTTAGGGGAACCTTGCAGTTCGGGCACGTTTTTTCGCCTGCCAGCACTTCATCAAATATCCTGCTTGACTTATCCGTCTCTTTCTCTGCCTTTGTCAGGAGAGGTTTATAGCTGTCGTAGAATTCCTGCAGCACATCCGTCCATTTCATGTCTCCGTCAGCTATCCTGTCCAGCTCATCTTCCATTCTTGCCGTGAAGTCGGTCTTTATTATATTCTGGAAAAACTGCATGAGGATTTCGTATACAACCCTGCCCATTTTCAACGGTATCAGTGCGCGCTTTTCTATTTTTACGTATCCCCTGTTGAGAAGAATTGAGATGGTCGGAGCATAGGTTGAAGGCCTGCCGATGTTGTTCTTCTCAAGAGTTTTAATCAGGGTTGCTTCGGTGTACCTGGGCGGTGGGCTGGTCTGGTGCTCTTCCTTCACGTACTGCAGGACGTCAAGCGCCTCGTCTTTATTGATTTCAGGTGCAAGCTCTTCGCCCCTGTCAATCTTCATCTCCCATATCCTGGTGAACCCGTCGAATTTCACCGAATTGCATTCCGCAGTGAATCCGTATCTTCCGTTCTGTGCCTGCAGCCTTATGTTTGTCACTTCGGCTTCTTTCATCTGGCTTGCGGTAAATCTCTCCCATATCAGCCTGTAGAGCCTGTACTGTTCTTCGGTGAGCGAGCTCTTTATTTTTTCGGGAGTCCTTAGCGGAGAAGTCGGCCTGATGGCTTCATGCGCTTCCTGCGCCGAAGATGACTTGCTCCTGTAGAAATGCGGCTTGTCCGGAAGGTAGCCATCGCCGAAAGTCTCTCTTATGTATTTTATAACCTGGTCTTTTGCGGGTTTTGCCACTGAAGGAGAGTCAGTTCTCATGTAGGTAATCAAACCGATGTTTTTGCCTTCTATCGCGATTCCTTCATATAGCTGCTGTGCGACGGCCATCGTTTTTGAAGACGAGAAACCGAGTCTCACAGAAGACTCCTGCTGGAGTGTGCTTGTAATGAAAGGCGGGTAGGGCCTTATGCTCTTTGCCGTTTCCGTCTTTCCGGTCGCAATGAGCTTGCCCGTACCCAGTTCCCCGAGCATTACGTCCACTTCCTTAACATCCTTCAGCCCGTATTTCTCTATTTTCTTTCCGTCAATCTCAACGAGCGAAAAAAAGATTTTCCCGCCGTTCTTCTGCGCTTCAGCCTTTACCGCCCAGTAGATCTGCGGTGTGAATGCCTCTATTTCTTTTTCACGTTCCACTATAAGCCGCAGTGCGACCGACTGTACCCTGCCGGCAGAAAGTCCTCTGCCAAGGAGAGGGCTTATGGTGTAGCCCACTATCCTGTCCAGTATTCTCCTTGCCTGCTGCGCGTTAACCAGATTAAGCGAGATGTTCCTCGGTGAGTTGAATGCGGATTTTACGGCTTCCGGTATTATCTCATGAAAGGCAACGCGCTTCGTTTCTGCGGGATCCCTGCCGATGGCCTGTGTTATATGCCATGCAATGGCCTCTCCCTCCCTGTCTTCATCGGTCGCCAGGTATACATCGTCATATTCTTCCGCAGCTTTTTTCAGGTTTGCCACGACCGTTCTTTTCCCGGGGATCAGTACGTACTTCGGCTCAAAATCGTGCTCTATTTTTACCCCCATCTCGTTTTCAGGCAAGTCCCTTATATGTCCCATGGTTGCCATAACCCGGTATCCGCTACCGAGAATTCCTCCTATGGTCTTTGCCTTTGTGGGAGACTCAACTATTATAAGACCTTTTTTCATCCGAATTGTTCCTCCTCATTTTTAATGCCTTATTATAATACTTTTTTATCGCAATAAAAATCAAGAGGTATGTTATAATGGGGGGATGCCGAAAGGAAAACTGAAGGTTGCGATAGTGACAGGTCCCACTGGAGGCCATTTTTTTCCCGGGCTTGCCATCGGTGAGGGACTCGTTGAGACCGGGCAGGTGACTGCGGTTTTCTTCGTCCCGCGGAGGAAGTACTTGACCGTATGGCTGGAAAGAAAAGGATTCAGGCACCATTTCATACCCGAAGTCCGGCTGTCAATGAAGAACGTTCTGTTTCCTTTTAAATTTCTCTATGCTTTTTTCAGGGCCTGTCTGTTTCTGTCAGGCGGAAAGTTTGAAGGTGTGGTGATTACCGGCAGTTATGCGACCGTTCCCTTCCTTCTTTCGGCGAAGCTGTACGGCGTCAGGATTTTTGTCCACGAACAGAATTTCCTCCCGGGCAAGGTGACAAAGCTGTCCGCTTTGATTGCCGACCGCATTGCACTCACGTTCCCCTGTTATTCAGGTCTCCCGAAGAAGAGATGCGTTGTTACGGGATTTCCCATTATCAGCGATTTCAGGCAGAAGTACCAGCGGGATGAAATCCTGGGGGAATTCGGGCTCCGTCCTGAAAACATAACGGCTCTTGTTCTGGGTGGAAGCCAGGGAGCTGTTTTCCTTAACGAAATGATAACGTGTAATCTAGGTTTTCTGAAAGACAGGAAGATACAGTTTCTGCATCTCGCGGGAAAAGATAAAGACCGCGTTGCCGCCGGTTATGCCGTATCCGGAGTTGCGGCAAAGGTTTTTGATTTCTTTTTTGACATGGCGAAACTGTATTCCGCGGCTGATATCGTCATATGCAGGGCAGGCGCGGGGACGCTTGCGGAGGTAAGTGACCGGCAGCTTCCGGCCATTGTGATCCCGTATCCTCACGCAGGCGGGCATCAAAAATACAACGCGTCATATTTTGCCGAACGCAAAAGCTGTAAAATGATGGAGCAGAGCATGGAAAATCTGAGGAAATTTCCGTCGCTGTTTGCGGAGGCCCTTGAAGAACTGCAAGAGTTGAAGGAGAACATGTCAAGAGTTTCAATATCTGATTCCCGGGGAGAAAACGTGAACCGGATAATGGAGTTACTGAATGAAGAAAAATTATCTTGATGAGGCAAACAGAATTCATCTGATCGGTATAGGCGGCACCGGCATGAGCGGGCTCGCGAAACTGCTGCTGGATATCAATAAGAAGGTTTCAGGATCCGACAATACGTTTTCTTCCACGCTCAAGGATCTTGAAAAGAAAGGCATCAGAATTTTCTGCCCGCAAGAAGAAAAAAACGTTACCGGCCGCAACATAGAATTGGCGATATATTCTCACGCGATTTTCCCGGATAATCCCGAGTATAAAAAGCTCCTTGAAAAAGGAATACCGTTGATAAGTTACCCGCAGGCGGTCGGGTGCCTGATGGAAAAGAAAAGAGGGATAGCGATTGCCGGAACACACGGCAAAACAACGACGTCGTCTCTCATCGTTACGGTGTTGAAAGAAGCGGGCTATTCGCCATCTTTCTTGTTGGGGGGAGAAATCAGGGGCGTCGGTAATTCCGGGGTTGGCGGCAGTGACCTGCTGGTGGTTGAGGCATGCGAGTATAAGAGATCTTTTCTCAATTACCATCCGGAGATAGCCGTGGTAACCAGCGTGGAAAGGGATCACCTGGACTACTATAAGGATATAACCGACATAAAGCGTTCTTTCAGGGATTTCCTTGGCAATGTCAGAAAGGGAGGATTGATAATTTACTGCGCGGACGACGCTAATACATCCTCAATTGCCGGAAAATCTGGAAACAGAAATACCGTGTCCTATGGGCTTAAGAAAGGGGAGTGGACTGCCGCAAACATCAGATTCGTCAGGGATTTTTCCGAGTTTGACTGTTATTTCCATGAAAAAAGAGAAGCGAAAATAAGACTGGGAATTTCCGGAATGCATAACGTGCAAAATTCGCTTGCGGTGATTGCCTGTTCAAAACATCTCGGAGTGTCATGGGCGGACATAAAGGGAGGACTCGGGACGTACCGGGGTGTCCACAGGAGATGCGAGCTGCTCGGAAAAATCCGGGGAATAACGCTCATTGATGATTACGGACATCATCCGACGGAAATAAGATGCACTTTGAAGTGTGTAAGGAACATGTATCCGGAGTCAAGAATGATTGTAGTTTTCCAGCCGCATCAGTACAGCCGCACCCGTTTTCTGCTCCGTGAGTTTGCGGCGTCATTCTCCGATGCCGACAAGGTTGTCGTGCCGGACATCTATTTTGTCAGGGACTCAATACTTGAAAAGAAGCTCGTCAATGCCCAGATTCTTGTGGAGCGAATAAGAAAAAACGGCGGGGAGGCGCTCTATCTTCCCACATTTGAGGAGATTGTTGAGTATCTTCACGAGATAGTCAGACCGGACGACGTTGTACTCACGATAGGTGCAGGGCCGGTTAACAGGGTCGCGGAAGGGCTGTTAAGCAGACTGAAGGAGAGAAACAACTGACATGAGGAACAGGGGATTGACGAGGGAAGAGATAGCGAGGATTGAAACAAGGACTGAAGAAGAATACGGCATAGGCCGCCTCATCCTTATGGAGAATGCGGGAAGGTGCATCGCAGAAACGATAAGGGACAGGTGTGCCGGAACGGACAGGAAGAGGATATGCGTTTTTTCCGGAAAGGGTAATAACGGAGGGGATGGATTTGTTGCCTCCAGGTACCTTTTCAATATGGGCGCTGACGTGCGGGTTTTCCATTTCGGTTCCCCCGAGGCTTTCACGAAAATATCCTTTACAAATTACGGAATTTTATGTAAAATGAAGATTGATTGTTTTCCACTTGACGGAAGAAACATTGCGGATTTTGATTTAAGGAAGACGGATGTCATAGTTGACGCGCTTCTGGGAACCGGTATGCGCGGTACGGTTGCCGGATCCGTAGCGGAACTGATTAGCGTGATCAACAAGAGCGGAAAATTTACGGTCTGTGCCGATATTCCGTCAGGACTCAATGCCAATACGGGACGGATATGCGGCACAGCGGTGAAGGGGAATATAACGGTAAGTTTCGGGTTTGCTAAAAGGGGTTTCTACCTGAATGATGGACCTGAATACTGCGGAGAGATTGTCATTGCGGACATAGGATTTCCGAGATTTCTAAAAAAGCGCAGGTGAAAGATGACTAAAAAAGCTGGCATGAGAGTTGCGGGTCCGGTGATGGCGTTCATTCTTGCGGCATGTATTTTCTTAAGCGGAGCGGAAATTGAAACCGGGGGATTGAAATCAGGCACTTTTGCGAAGAAGGTTCAGATTATTGACAGGATAGTCAATACAGGAAGCAAGGCGTATCTGCCGCAGCTGGGAGCCGTTCTGGAGGAGGATAGTAATGAAGAAATAAGAAGCAGGGCAGCCCTTGCTCTGCTGACCATCGGCGATTCAACCTGCATTCAGTATTTCAAAAAAGCGCTGGAGGATACTTACTGGCAGGTGCGACTTTACGGCATACAGGGGATTGTGAAATACGGCGAAGGCGACATGATACCGTCGTTGAAGTCGGCAATGAAAGACAGTTACTGGCAGGTGAGGTACTATGCTGCGGTCGGATTCAGCAAATACGGAAACGAGACTGTCGTGCCGGACCTCGCAGGCTATGCCCGCGACACAAACGAGAAGGTGAACGAACAGGTTCTCTGGGCTCTCATGGTATTGATGAGAGGCGACGAAGCGAGAGCGGCTTTCAAGAAACTGCCTGAAGACCGTATCAAACCGGTGCTGGACAAGACCAAGAGTTCAAGTCCGGAAATGAGGATAAGGAGTTTGTGGTTGCTTGAGTCCACCGGGGACAGGAGAGCAATACCGTACTTCATAGGGATGCTTGCTGACAGCAACGACGAAATCAAGATAAGAGCTCTCTGGGCACTTGAAAAATTCAAAAGCGAAGACGGCGGCCGCGAGATAGAATCGCTTATGGCTGATGAATCCGTCAGGGTGAAGATTGAAAGCATCAAGACTCTTGTGAACCTTAAGATGGAAGAAGGCATAGCGGGATTGATCAGGGGACTGACCGACAGGAATGAATCGGTGAAGATCTACTCGCTCTGGGCGCTTGAGAAGTTCAGAAACCCTGTCTCCTATCCTGCGATTGCTGAATCACTGGCGGATTCTTCTGAAGACGTGAGGGAATATGCCGCAAGATTGATAGAAAAACTGCATGATCCTCTTTTTCTGCCTGTTCTGCAAAGGTTCGTTGAAGATGAGACTTTCCCTCTTGACGCACGGCTTTCCGCCTTGAGGATAATGGGAAGAACGGGAGACGGGAGCGTCAAACAGTTTGTCATGGGCAAAACGGGAGATTCCGATGCCCTCGTCAGATACGCCGGAATGAAGTCTCTGTATGACCTGGACAGGTTTGATCCCGATTGTCTCAAAACACTGACATACCTTGAAAATAACGACGTCTCGCCCAGAGTGAAAAGTGAGGCTGCAAATCTCCTGAACAGTGTGGTTAAGGAAATGGGGGCAAGATTGAACAATCCCGACAGGAGCGAACGTACGTTCGTCCTTGACAGGATAGATTCACTTGTGGGGGCGAAAGAACTGCCGGCTCTGCTGCTGAATATGGCTTCCTCCAAATATCCTGAAGTTCGCGAGAAAATGCTTGTGACGGTCAGGGAGGAACCTGACAGGATTTTTGCCCGCAGTGCAAGGGAGATGTTCAAGGAATCGGACGTCTCAATGAAAAAGCTGGCGGCACTTGCGCTGGGAGAGATAAGAGACCGGGAGGCCGTGGCGCTTCTCCGGGAAGGGATGAAAAGCAGGGATCCTGAGACGCAACTCATATGCGCCTGGGCGCTTGCCAGAATAGGAACGGATGAGGGTATCTTGCCTGTTGCTGTTGCATATCTTGAAAGCAGAAATACTGAAAACCAGACGAGAGCGGCGGAAACTCTGGGATTGCTGGAGGACAAGAGGGGGGCTGCCGTTCTTTTGAAACGGATGGCGGATTCGGAACTGGATGTGAAACTCGTGTGTGCGTGGGCTCTTGCCCGGATGGGTGACAAAAGGGGCATGGAGATGCTGGTCAGATTATCTGAAGAGAGCATTGAGCCCGTAAGGACTTCTGCAAACGTGTATCTTGAAGATGCGTCAATCCCGCAGGATTTGCGGAGCAGAATTCCCGCGATCAGGGAAAAGATACATTTTGAAAGACTTGGCATCCGCGAGGTTAGTCCGAGAATTGCCAGCGCCGGGAAAATAACCGGAACCATAGAAATAGACGGTGCTGACAGAGAGCGGTTCTGGCAGACCGCCGAAAAAGAAAGCATGTTTATTGAGGTCCCGGAAGATAAGATTGTGGCTGCTGCCCAGACAAGAGTTGCCATAGGGTATGATGAAAACAACGTGTATTTCCTTTTCGTGTGCGATGACCCCGACACCTCAAAGATTACACTCAATTCAAGGGATTTCATAACTCTTTCCGTCAATCCTCTGAATACAGCCCGGGAATGGTACCAGTTCGTCATACATCCCCTCGGTCACGTTAAATACTCTTACGTGTGGAAATTGTACAGCGACAGCGAGCCGGAGAGATCATGGACTTCAGGATGGAAAGCGGAGACGAAGATTGAGAACAGAAGGTATCTCGTTGAACTTGCCGTACCGTTGAAAGATTTGAAGATAGACAAGATCTCCAGAGGAGATGTCTGGAGCATCAATTTCCAGAGGGAATCCGAACACGTTCCTTTAACGTCATGGAGCGGCAGGATAGATAATCCCGAACAGTTCGGCATCCTTCGTTTCAAACCTTAGGAGTAAAATGGCGATGATAAAAAGAGTGTTGCCCGTTCTGGCCATATTTGTTTCGGCCTCCCTCGGATTCTGCAGCGAGTGGTACCAGAAAAATAGAGATTTATCGGCAGTATTTCATCGCAACGTCTGGTCATATGTGGAACAGGCTTCCGGGGCAGATGATGGCGGGAGGTTGAAGGAAGCGGATTTCCTGCTGCGGCGTGCCGAAACGAAGATTGACGAAGTAAAGCCTTTTCTGGCGGGTTCCTGGCCCAGCGGATGGCCGCAGGACGGCAAAACTGCACTGCGTCTGCTTGAATATGCGACGCCCGATGCTTATCTGTACAGAATAATCGGAGATTACGCATATTCGCATAAGAGGACGAAGGAAGCACTGGTATATTACGAAAAATATATTCTGTATTCAGTCGTGCCCGACACTGACTATATGGCAAAGGTGGCGGATATCTACCAGGGGCAGGGAAGGCTGCATGACGCGACGGTGCTTTACGAAAATATATTCAGAGTCACGGAATCCGGAAATTTCCATGGCACAAAGCTTTCTCTGAATTACGTTGCCGGCAGGATTAAGAACCTGAACCTCAAACTGAAAAAACCTAAAGTTCTGCCCCTTGATATCTTTTACGTCGGAATCCAGGATTATGCCAAGAGCGACCTTCAGCAGATGTTTGTGAATAAGATAGCGGGCATGAAGGGATTCTCCGTTATCCTGCGTAAGGATTTTGACAGAACCATGACGGAAGAGAAGCTTACAAAGGAAGACCTGCAGTATCCGGATGAACTGTCAAATCTGGCCAAAATTTTGAATGCGGATTACATCCTGCGGCCGTCTCTGGCGTTGATAGACGACTATTACATTTTCCACACGGACGTTTTTGACCCCTCCAGAAAGATATGGTTTGAGAGTTACGAATATAAAACTGAATCGCAGATGTACATTGCCAATCTGATGGATAGATTCACATGTCAGTTCCAGAACATGGAAATTCCCGCGGGCCTCTTGCTTCCCGAGAACGAATTCCTCTGGGATTACGAAGTGGACAGCGCAATTAACGATCTGAAGATTTCCTCGGGGGGCCAGAGGATAATAGCCGGCTGT
>Ga0209609_10000759_pt1 | contig 18936 bp, 22 predicted proteins | sample LakKivw325mmetaG_FD_184136 | JGI IMG/M metagenome (GOLD analysis project Ga0209609, IMG submission 184136) | Anoxic lake water microbial communities from Lake Kivu, Rwanda to study Microbial Dark Matter (Phase II) - Lake Kivu water 325m metaG... | ecosystem: Environmental > Aquatic > Freshwater... | reverse complement strand
TCACCGGGCAATACCATATTTACATAAAGTTACTCTATGCCAACATGTCCGGCCCAGGCTATTACCTGCCGAACGTGCCGTATACGATGTATTTCTACAAGGGATACGCCCTGCACGGCACGTACTGGCATCACAATTTCGGTACGCCGATGAGCCACGGTTGTGTCAACTTGAGCATCCCCGACGCGGAGTGGCTATACAACTTCGCCTCGATTGGCACGTTGGTGAACATACATTATTAGGCAGGATGGAATCCCACCCTACCATCGAAACTTTTCGCCCTAAGCGGGCATTGAGCGAAGGCGAAGTGCGAAACATTTTTTAGAAAGCTCTGAAATAGTTCGTCAACAGAAATGCCTCCCTCTCATATCCTTTCCAGGCGCGATTTCCTGAAACTGACCGGCGCGGGGCTGCTAGGCCTGTTCTTGCCGCAGCTCGACCTCGAACCGGCCTTGGCCCAGTTCGCCTCAGACCAGCAAGGCCGCGTCACTACCGCTACGCTCAACGTATACGATACGCCGGCCCTCACCGGCCAGGTGGTCAAAGCCTACTGGCGCGATGTCGTCCTGCCGATCGCTAGCATCGTCATCAGCGAGGATGAAACGGCCTACAACCGCGTCTGGTACAAGATCGGCGAGGACGGCTACGCCTACTCTGGCGCGATCCAGCCGGTGCGGACGGTGCTCAACCAACCAATCAACATTTTGCCGGAAGAAGGCGCGTTAGCCGAGGTGACCGTCCCTTATACCGATGCCCGTTGGGAGGCGGGAAAGGACAAGGAGTTCGCCTACCGCTTCTACTACGAGACCACCCACTGGGCTGTCGGGTTGGTACAGGACACAGACGGCAATCCCTGGTACAAAGTGTACGACGACAAGTGGAAGTTTTACTATTATGCCCAGGCGGAGCACCTGCGCATTGTCCCAACCGAGGAACTGGCTCCACTCTCACCGGATTTCCCCAGCCAGCTCAAGCGCATCGAGGTGCGCCTAAACGAGCAAGTTGCTATCGCCTACGAGGATCAGAATCCCGTCTTCATGGCGCGCATCGCCTCGGGCGGGCGCTTCCGCAACGGCACCTACTCCACACCGGTGGGACATCACATGACCTACCATAAACGCCCCTTCCGGCACATGGCCGCCGGCGATCTGGCTTCCAACGGTTTCGATCTGCCCGGCGTGCCCTGGGTCTCCTACATCACCGAGAGTGGCGTTGCCCTGCACGGCACGTACTGGCACAACGACTTCGGCCACCCGCGCAGCCACGGCTGCATCAACCTGACCTCTCAGGCAGCCAAATGGCTCTACCGCTGGACTCAGCCGGTCGTCCCGCCAAACGAGCAAATGGTCTACGAAAAGTACGGCACGGGAGTGGACGTTTTTGAATAGAGGCGACGCGATCTCCCGGCGCGATTTTCTCAAACTGAGCGCGGCGGGGCTGATTGGACTCCTGGGCTCGGGACTCCACCCTGACACTTCGCCTGCGCTCACTTCGACTTCGCTCCCTGGCCTGACCGCCAGGGCAGGCAGTGCAAGCAGTGCAGGCGTAACGCAAGCAGCCAGCACGATGCAGGGACGCGTCGCCTATAACAGCGTTCCGGTCTACAATGCGCCCTCCAAGAGCGGCAACAAGATCAGCACCTTCCGGCGCGATACCGTGCTGGACATCAGCGAGCAGGTGACGGGTGGGAAGTTGGATGATTACAACCGCACCTGGTTCCGCATCGGCGATCAGGGCTATGTCTACTCTGGCGGCATCCAACCAGTAGAGACCCGTCTCAACGAAGTTGTCACAGAACTACCCCAAGCGGGTACGGTCGGCGAGATCACCGTCCCGTATTCGGAATCGTGGTGGGGGATCAACCGCACCCCCTTTCCGGGTGCACGGTTATATTACGCAACCACGCACTGGATCAAGGACATCGCCGTGGACAAGCGCGACGGCAGCCTGTGGTACCGCGCTTATGACCACCTATATTCCGCTTACTATTACATCCGCCCATACAACGTCCGCATCCTGCCAGCCAATGAGCTGACGCCCCTCTCACCCGATGTGCCGCCAGAAGACAAGTACATCGAAGTCCGCCTGGACGAGCAAGCCGTGGTCGCTTTTGAGGGCGAAAGGCAGGTTTTTCGGGCGCGCGCTTCCACCGGCAAGAACGAGTTCGCCACGCCAACCGGCTGGTTCAAAACCTTCCACAAACGTCCCACCGCCCACATGGTCGGCGGCGAGAGCGATGCCGCTGCCTACGACCTGACCGGCGTGCCGTGGGATTGTTACATCACCGAAAATGGAGTTGCAATCCACGGCACCTTCTGGCATAATGATTATGGGACGCCGCACAGTCACGGCTGCGTCAACCTTTCGCCGCAAGCCGCCAAATGGCTCTACCGCTGGACTCTACCAGTTGTCCCGCTTGACCAGCGCTACGTCTATGAACCCGGCACCGGCACCAAAGTACAGGTCATCGAACATACCCCCAAGAGGAGGCCCAATGAATCCCGCTTTTTCATGGTCTAATTATTTGCTCAAACGCCAGGTCTTTGCCCTGACAGGCAAGCTGCGCTTTTACAATCCCAACGGCGAACTGGCGCTTTACGTCGAGCAGAAGATGTTCCGCCTGCGCGAAGACATCCGCGTCTTCAACGATGAGAGCAAGACACAGGAGCTTCTCCTGATCCAGGCGCGCAATATCATTGACTTCTCGGCTGCTTACGACGTGATTGAAGCGGCCAGCGGCCAGAAGGTCGGCGTGTTGCGCCGTAAGGGCTTCCGTTCTATGCTGCGCGACGAGTGGGAAGTGCTGGATGCCGCCGACCAACCCATCGGGATGCTATTCGAGGACAGCGTCGGACAGGCGCTGCTGCGCCGTTTCCTGCTCGGCTCGTTCCTGCCCCAGAACTATGATATCACCATCGGCGACGAGCGCGTGGCCGACCTGCGCCAGAAATTCAACCCCTTCGCCTACCAGATGACCCTGGACTTCAGCATGGATACCGCCAACAAACTGGATCGCCGTCTGGGCATTGCCGCTGGCGTTCTATTGGCGATTATCGAAGGGAAACGGAGAAGCAGTTAGCCATGCCTCGACAACCCCTCTTTGCCGGTTTAGTGGTAGATGAAAACGGCCGCTCAGTCGAGGCGGCCTACGTGGGAGAAGAGCCGTGCTATGTGGTGGACGATGCTGGCTTCCGCCGGCACATCCCATCCGAGAAAGTGGACCGCCAGGTGCTGGAAATGATGCGCCAACAGATCAGTGGCCACGAAGACCTGCTCAGCGAGCAAACCGCCAAAATGCTCGGCACGGAAGATATCTTCTCGAAAGCCATGATCGAGAATCAGCTCAAAAACATTGACCAGCAATTCGAAAATGTCTTGAAAACAGGCATCCCCGAAGAGGGGCGCGCCTACATAGGCATGGTGGGTTTCCGGGTCGTGATCAACGTCCACGGGGAAGTAGTGCGGGTGGACCAGCCAACAGCAGCAGATGATGGTGGGGAGGAATAAAAGTTATCCTCAGCTATACCAGGAATTTCCCTATTTCTTCGAAAATCTGCTGCAAAACCGGCTGGTCTGCGGGGACAAGCCGCTCAGCAGCGCCAATATGCTTATGGTGTGGGTGAGTTGCTATTTCTGGATGGTGAGGCGCATTATCATAGCGGAAAGCACATTGTCCTTGGCGGATGTATGTATAGGCATAATGTAATCGCACTGGATAGCCTAATTCAGTGCTGACCACCTCATAAATGTCCAGATAGGAATCATCCCAGAAAAGGATACGGCAACGGAGAAGGCCATTATAGTCGTCCGAGGCCAAACAGTTGATTGGTTCTTCTATCCGGCTGACGCGAACGTTTTCGCGCAGGATGCGCTCAAGGTTGGCAAAATAGTCGTCAATCTTCACGCCGAAGCAATCTCGCTCTGCATAAACTGGCGAATCGGCAGTGAAGTCAGGTAAAGATGATAAAAGCCCGCCCACATCAACATATCGTCTCCATCGCCTAATTCACCGCCCTGGAAACGGCGATAAAATTCGATGGTCGAATATCCATATTTCTTCTCATAAGAGCGTAATTTTTCGCTGAGTTGTTCGAAAGTAAGATGTTTTGGTTTAAACATAAGCATCTCCTTTGACATTCGTATTATACCCGAACACATCATATGATCACCCGTTGGAAAGATGCTGCTCAAAATCTAAAAACCGAAACCTACGCCCTCTACCTGGCTTACCGCGACCCGCGCACGCCCTGGTACGCCAAAATCTGGGCGGCGGCTGTCGTAGCCTACGCCTTCAGCCCGATTGACCTGATCCCCGATTTCATCCCCATCCTCGGCTACCTGGATGACCTCGTCATCATCCCGCTAGGAATCTGGCTATCGCTGAAGCTGATCCCGCCAAAAGTGATGAACGAGGCGCGGGAAAACGCGTATCAGGCCTCAGGTCCGGGGCGCCGCGTGAACCGGGCCGCAGCAGCAGTTATTGTTGTCATTTGGATTTTGCTGGCAGCGGGGGCAATCCTCCTTGTTCTGCGTCTCACAGCCAAGTTCAGGCTATAATAGAGGTGTTTGAAACTTTCCGCCCTGCCTGCGCCAGTGCTGTCCCGTCCGGGGCAGGACGGAACAGGGCATGCGGCGCGAAGATGCTCTTATCAGAAAGCCTCGATCAGTTCATAACAGAAAGTGAATACCGGCTTTCGTGGGAAGGCACCTAATGTTAATCGTCATCAGCGACCTTCACCTGGTAGATGGCACCTGCGGCAAGCCCATCTCTGCCAGCGCTTTCCGCCTCTTCGCCGCCCGGCTAAATGAATTGGCTTTTAACGCCTCCTGGCGAGCAGACAAGCGCTACCGTCCCCTAGAAGGCATTGACATCGTGCTGTTGGGCGACATCCTCGATCCTTTGCACTCCAGGTTGTGGCTGGATAAAAACCCAGGCGAGCCGGGTTACGTGCGCCCGTGGACGGACATCCACGCGCCGGAGTACGCGACAAAGGTTCTTGCCATCACCCAGGCTATCCTCAAGTACAACGCCGAAGCCATAAGCATCCTACGAGCTACCGCCGAGGGGCAGTTCGTCCGCCTGCCACCCGCAGACAGCCGCGGTCGTGCCGCGCTGGATGCCAAAGAACAGGTGCCGGTTCCCGTTCGCATCCATTATATGATTGGCAACCACGACTGGTACTACCACATCCCCGGTCAGGCCTTCGATCAAATCCGTCAAGAGATCATCCAGGCAATGGGCCTGGCGAATCCGAAATCGCCTTTTCCTCACGAAGTCAAAGATTCGCAAACGCTCCAGCGATTGTTCACTAATTATAAAATCTACGCCCAGCACGGCGACATGTATGACTCGTTCAACTATTGCAGAGACAGAGGTCGAAGTGCCGCCACGCTGGGGGACGCTTTCGCCGTCGAGGTGCTCAACCGTTTCCCGGTCGTGGCGCAGCAACGCCTGGGAGAAAAGCTGCCGTCGGGGATCATCGAAGGCCTGCGCGAGCTGGTGAACGTCCGTCCGGCATTGGCCACGCCGTTGTGGATCAGCGGTCAGTTGCGGCAGAATAACGTCAGCCAGGCCGATCAGAAGAAGATCAAAGAAGTCTGGGATAAAGTGAGTGACGAGTTCCTGGCTCTGCCATTCGTGCGCGCAGCCAACCAAAAGCTCAAACTCGACATCGTGGATGGGCTGGAGCTGATCGTCAAGCTTACCAACCGCTTTTCGTTCAAGAACATTGACGATGTAGTTGTCTGGATCCGCAAGCAATTTGGGGCTGGAGAGATCACCTTCGCAAAACATGCCCTGAAAGAGAACGCTTTTCTCAACCGCACAGCTCAATTTATCGTTTACGGACACACACACCACCACGAGACCGTCCCGTTGGATTCCATCCCTTCCATGCCGCGCCCGACCAACCAGATGTACCTGAACTCGGGCACCTGGCATACCTATTACGATCTGGCCGTTTTCAAACCCGAAGAACAGAAATTCGTCCCTTATCAGGTACTCACCTACCTCGCGTTCTTCAAAGACGACGAACGCGAAGGCCGCCGCTTCGAAACCTGGTCGGGAGCATTCTCAGATTAGCTTCCCTCACCCCAACCCCTCTCCCGAAATCGGGAGAGGGGCAAGGGGTGAGGGCAAAAACCCATGCCCGAATACATTTACCTCATTCACCCTATCCGCCATGGCTCTTTCGACGCCCCAACCACCGAGGAAGACGCCATCATGGAAGGGCATTTCCAGTATCTCAAAGAGGCGAGCAAAGAGGGTATTGTCCTGCTGGCCGGGCCATGCACCGACGAGACCTTTGGCCTGGTTGTCTTTCGCGCCGAAAACGAGCAGGCTGCCAGCGCCTTCATGTTCAACGACCCCTCCGTCAAAGCCAACGTCATGATGGCTGAACTTCACCCCTTTCGCGCCTCTGTCATTGGCAAACTGACTACTGACTGATGACCGTTTATCCCCTCCCCGCCCTGCGCGCCGTTGCGCTCCGGACCCAAGGCCTGCATACCGCCAATGGCACTTCGACTACGCTCACTTCGACTTCGCTCCCTGGCCTGACCGCCACCGTTCGCCTGCACTCCCCGACACTTGCGTCCGGGGCAAGTGTGCGCAGGTGCAAGCGTGCCGCGAGCAACGGCGGCACGCCGGTGCGACACCTGCCCCGAACCGCAGGTGCGGGGGACGGCAGGGCAGGCAGTGCAAGCAGTGCAGGCGCCTCAACAACGCCTACGCGGAATGCCATCTACGGCACTCTCAACCAAATCGGCTGTGCGCAGATAGACACGATCAGCGTCGTCCAGCGCAGCCATTATCTTATCTTGTGGAGCCGCCTTGGGAACTACGATCCCGCCGACCTGGATGCCCTGTCATCACCCGAGGATCGTCGTCTGTTCGAGGGCTGGCAGCACGCCGCCTGCTATATCCCGCTGACCGAGTACCGCTACCAACTTCCGCACCAGCGGAGGCTGCGCGAAAACCCGGCCGAGATGACCAACGTCTGGCTGGCACGGCCGGGCAGCGCCTCGGCGCTGCAACTGGCGCGCGAACAGTTGCATCAGAAAGGCGCGGCGCGGCCCTCGGACTTCGAGAATAACGTCGGCCCGCGCTCCGGCTGGTGGGATTGGAAACCCGCCAAGTACGCTTTGGAATATCTCTTTTCCATTGGCGAGGTGATGATTGCCGAGCGCGTCAAATTCCAGAAGGTTTACGATTTGACCGAGCGCGTCCTTCCGGATTGGGTGGATATCCACGAGCCGACGCCCGAAGAGCGCGACCGGTTCTGGGTCGAGCGCGGAGCGAAGGCGCTGGGCGTCTGCACCGCGCGGCAGGCGGGCGATTACACCTGGATGAAAGTTTCACGTTCCAAGCCGCATATCGAGTCGCTGGTCAAAGATGGCAACCTCATCCCAATCCAAGGTCAACTTGCCAATGGCAAAACCGCTGACCTGCTCATCCACCGTGACAGTCTCTCGTTGCTCCAGCAAGCCGCCGACGATTCGCTTTGCGCTCAACGTATCACGTTCCTCAGCCCGTTCGACAGTCTCTTCTGGGCCACGCGCCGCGATGAGATGTTCTGGGGTTTTCACCAGGCGTTGGAGGCCTACGCATCCGCGCCAAAACGCGTCTATGGCTACTTCTGCCTGCCCATCCTGCACAAGGATCGGCTGGTTGGCCGCTTCGACCCGAAACTGGAACGCAAAGACGGTACGCTACGCCTGAAAGCCCTGTGCCTGGAAGCGGGCATCAAGCCAGACGAAGAACTGGTTGTCGGTGTAGCTGCCGCCATGCGTGAATTTCTTGTCTTTCACAATGCCTCAAACCTGGCTATTGAGCGCAGCCAGCCAGAAGAATTTGGCAAGAAAATATTAGCAATAATTTAGGATTCAAAGAGAGAACCATGAAGTTGTGGCTTCTTATCGTAACCGGCTTGACGCTGCTTCTTGTCTCTTGCAACCCTGTCGAGCCGACCATACCGGAGGGAACTATGTCTCTTACGATCACCAGCTCTGCCTTCACACAAGGCAATCCCATCCCAGCCAGGTTCACCTGTACCGGCATCAACATCTCGCCTCCGCTCTCCTGGGGCGATCCCCCTGCCGGGACGCAGTCTTTTGCCCTGATCATGGATGATCCGGACGCTCCAGCCGGGACCTGGGTGCACTGGGTGCTCTACAACATACCCACCTCAGCACGCGGCCTTCCAGAAAATGTCCACCCCGACGCTCAACTTGCCGACGGAGGCCTGCAAGGAGAAAACTCCTGGCGAAAAACGGGTTATGGCGGTCCCTGCCCGCCTTCAGGCACGCATCGCTACTTCTTCAAATTCTATGCCCTCGATGTCTTGCTCGACCTGCCCTCTCGAGCGAACGCCTCCCGATTATCGCAAGCCATGAAGGGCCACATCTTAGGCTATGCTGAGTTGATGGGAACGTACAAAAAATGAGCGAACAAGTCGAACGTATCACCAAACCTGAACTCCTCGCCCAAATCCGCGTCGAGCGAAAGCGGCTGGAAGGAGTGATCGCCGCCCTAACCCCCGACCAGATGCTTCAGCCCGGCGCATCCGGTGAGTGGACGGTCAAAGATGTGCTGGCGCACATCTCCTCCTGGGAACGGCGCATGTTGAGTTGGACTGGCAGCCGCCTGCGCGGCGAAGCTCCCGAGGTGCCTCTCCCCTGGGACGTGGAGCGCATGAACGCCAAAACTTACGCCCAGGTCAAGGACAAGCCGTTGGCTGACGTACTGGAGGAATTCCGCCAGTCGTACCGCGCTTCCCTGGCCCTGGTCGAAAGCCTGAGCGAAGGACAGTTGCAAACCACCTATACCGATACCTGGCCGATGGGTCCGTTGTGGGAAGGTGTGGCTGCCAACATGAACTGGCATTACAGGGAGCACCGCGAAGCCATCCAGGCCTGGCTGGAGAAGCAATAGCCTCACGGTCAGCCTTCTTTGCTATAATCAGAGATATGACCGAGCCAAAGATCAAAATCCCCCGCCAGAAGGTCGCCAAATTTTGCCAGAAGCATCATATTCGCAAACTGGCTTTTTTTGGTTCTATTTTGCGCGAGGATTTTGGTCCCGCCAGCGATGTGGACGTGCTGGTGGAATTTGAGCCGGGCAAAACGCCGGGTCTGGCTTTCTTTAGAATGCAGGAGGAGTTGAAACAGATTCTTGGCCGGGAGGTGGACTTGCTCACCTTCAAAGGAATAGAAGCAAGCAAGAATTACATCCGCCGCAAGGCCATTCTAGAATCCGCCCAGGTGTTCTATGCAGCGCGATGATGCCTACCTGCTTGATATTCTGGAATCGGCGAAGGCCGCGCTCAGTTACGTGCAAGGCAAAACACTGAGTGACTTTCACCAGGATATGCTTTGCCAGGATGCTGTGATGCGCCGTTTGGAGATTATTGGGGAAGCGGCGAATAGAATCTCATCCGAGACGAAGAAGAAACTTCCCAGCATCCCATGGCGGGAGATGACGAACACGCGCAACGTTGCGATCCACGAATATGACGCAACCGAGTTCGATGTAATCTGGGATATCCTCCAGAACGATTTGCCGCCGTTGATCGCTGCATTGGAAAAAATCGTCCCCCCCGAAGAGTAAAAAAGACTCAATCCCAGGAGAAGAAGCCATGCAAATTCTGGAATCCGGTATCAAAGAGCTCATTCAACCCTTCGACTTGGACGAATTCCGCGAGTGGAACCGCACCAAGAAGACACGTAAATTGGTGGACAAACGCATGACCGAGCAGGAAGCCATCCGCCAGTTCGTCTACGATGGCTGCTACATCGGCACCGAGTTATATGGCACCGTACGCTGTCCGATGTCGCTGGCACGCGAGGTGGTGCGGCAGGGCAAGAAAGACCTGCGCGTCTGCGGACAGGGCGTGCTCGAGCTGGACCTGTGGCTGGCCGCCGGCATCGTCAAGAAGCTGGACATCACCTATATCGGCCTGGAGGTTTATGGCATCCCGCCTAGCCTACGCCGAGCAGTCGAATCCGGCCAGGTCGAAAGCTGCGTCGAGTGGTCGAATGCCTCAATTTCCTGGCGCATGAAGGCCGCTGCCATGGGCGTGCCCTTCCTGCCGACCCGTTCCATGCTCGGCACGGATATGCTCAAGTACAGCGCGGCCAAGGTCGTCGAAGACCCGTTCACCGGCATTAAGGTGGCCTTGCTGCCCGCACTGATCCTGGATGTGGCCCTCATCCACGTCCACCGCGCCGATAAATACGGCAACTGCCAGATCGAGGGCATCAGCGGCTTTGCCCTGGAAATGTCGCGCGCCTGCAAGCGGCTCATCATCAGCGCCGAAGAGATCATCCCCACCGAGGAGATCCGCAAATACCCAGATCGCACGGTCATTCCTTATTACCTGGTAGACGCAGTCGTACATGCACCTTACGGCTCGTATCCCGGTGAGATGGCCTACCTATACGGACGAGACGAAGAAGCTATCAAGGAATGGGTCGAGATGAGCAAGACCGCGGAAGGGGCCAGGGCTTATCTCGACAAGTACGTCTTTGGCGTCGAGAATCACGATGAGTACCTGAGACTCATCGGCGAAGAACGCCTGAAGGAATGTACCGAATCGCGAGAGAAAAGGATATAAGCACGAAGGGCGCAAAGAGCGTGATGTTCTTTGTGTCCACAAAGGATTCCTTCGTATTACGTTGTGCCCTTTTTGTTTGGAGAGACAATGATGACCGAACAAACCTATTCCAAGACTGAACTGATGATTTGCGTGGCCGCCCGTCTTTTCGAGGATGGAACAACCTGCTTCATCGGCACGGGCATCCCTATGCTAGCTGCCATGCTGGCTGCAAAGACTACCGCCCCCAATCTCGTCCCAGTCTTCGAGTTCGGTGGGACGGGCGCGATCATGGAAGAGCTGCCGCGCGCCGTCGGCGAGGCGCGCACCTTCCACAAGGGCATCTCCGCCCTCGGCATTTGCGACACGATGGAGACTGCCCAGCGCGGCTTCATTGACTACGGCTTCCTGGGCGGCGCACAAATTGACCCCTACGGCAATCTGAACAGCGTCACCATCGGCGACCACGAACACCCCAAAGCGCGCCTGCCAGGCAGCGGCGGCGGCAACGACGTGGGCAGCCATTGCTGGCGGACCATTGCCATCATGCAACACGACGCCCGCCGCTTCGTCCCCAAAGTGGATTTCCTCACCACGCCCGGCTTCCTGACCGGCCCAGGGGCGCGCAAAGCGGCTGGACTGCCGCCCGGCACCGGGCCGGCTTACGTGGTCTCTACGCTGGCGCTGATGGACTTTGACCCCGGAAACTGCCGCATGAGGCTCAAGGCCCTGCACCCAGGCGTGACAGTCGAGGAGGTGGTCGCGAATACCGGCTTCGAGCTGGTCATGCCGGAAAAGGTCGGAGCGAATGAACCGCCTAGCACAGAGGAACTGCGCCTGTTGCGTGAGGAAATTGACCCGATGAGGTTCTACATCTAACTTTCGATGCCACCCATCCCGCAAGTAAGTTAGAAGTTACGCGGTTGAAACGGATTCGGGAGTGTGGTCCCCCAACCATCCTGAACTGCGCAAGTTCTCGAAAGCAATAGGCTTTACTGAGTAAAACAAACCGCATGGCTTTCTTCCTTACTGAACATGCCGAATTCACTGCAGTAGCCGAAATAGATGCCCGTCTGCGTGCCCGACTCTCGCTCGCAGAATTCTTTGCACTCGCCTTTTCCGTCGCTGCAGTAATCATCTTTGTTTGGGTGCACGCTCTGACCGGTTTCTTGCCCTACGATTACAACATCTATATCGAAACTGCCGGGGGTGATCTTACACAATATTATTATGCGGATTGGCTTCTCCCCTTGTTCTGGGCATGGGCGAAGTTACCGTACACTCTGGGATATATCCTTTGGGCGCTCCTCAACATCGCTTGCATCTTCTTCGCGACGCGCGTTTTCGGCGGACACACGGCATTGACGCTGCTTACATTCCAAGCGTTCTGCAGCTTGTTTCTGGGACAGATCACAGGTTTTATCATAGGCTGCCTCGCTCTCGGCTGGTGGGGATCGGTGCATCACCGCTGGCTTCTCGCAGGACTGGGATTCTGGCTTGCGGCTTCCAAATTCCAAGTCGGGTTATCCTTTGGGTTACTGCTCTGGCTGATAACTCCAATCACCTGGCAACAAAGACTGCGCGTGCTGATCTTGCCTGCCAGCCTCTCGATACTTTCCCTGGCCCTCTCGCCTGGCTGGCACCTTGATTTGCTCGCTCGCATCCGTGAGTTTCCCCCATACGACTGGGCCAGCATTAGCCTGTGGCGCTGGATTGGGCCGGCTGCCTTGATATTATGGTTGCTGCCGCTACTGCTCCCGCTTGAGCGCGAGAAACGCTTCCTGGCGCTGTCAGCGGCCTGCCCATTGGTCATACCTTATTTCCAATCCGCCGATCTGCTGACCTTATACGTATTGCCTATTGGCTGGCTTCCAGTCTTGTTAGGCAATCTTGGCTTTCTCTTTTTCAAATATCAACTCCAGGCGCTCAGATGGCTATGGATCGTGCCGATGAGCTTATACCTCGCAATCCTGCTGCCTATCCTCTACAGATTAATTCACGAAAAATTTTTTGCCCGTAGAGAAAATGACCGATAATATAAAAATGATGGATCTCTATCAAAAGGCAGAACACATTACCCGCAAGTGGTGGTTCTATCTACTGGTCTTTCTCGTTCCAGCCGCCTTGCCACCTTTTGCCAGCACCGGCTTGGGATACTGGCGTGAGTTGAAAAGTTTCATCTGGTATGTTTCCGATGAGGTGTACAACAAAAAGCTCACGTATCAATCTTCCATGCCGATCATGCACCTGTTCGTGCTCGTTTTGGTTGTTGCCCTGCTCGTGCTGGGAAAGAGGTTCGGCCGCGCTTTTTCACTATTGGTCGCTTTGAATTTTGCCTACATTGCATTCATACAGACCTCGGTGGTCACCGAAAAATACGGGCTTGTGGTGATCAGTGAGCTGTTCGCCTGGTACCTGATCGTCTTTCTGCTGTGGCTTTGGGAGGCGTTGACGCCTAAAAATGATTTCACCTGGTATAAGAGCCAGGGCAAACCCTATTGGGCTATTCCTCTGGCTCTGCTTGCTTTTTGGGATCCAGATCAAACCTGGCAGCTCCACCTGAGGTACTTTATCGTTTCATACTCACCGACTGCATTTTGTATGATGATCCCGATTTATCTGACTGTATTGCTCTTCATCTACCCAAAAGTAAATCTGCTGCTGCTAAGGGTGCAAGGGTTCGTTGGCATCGTCATCGGCGTGATAACGCTGGTCATCGCTTTCATGAAAGAACTGTCCAGCGGCATATACTGGACATTGTTGCATGCACCCTTGATCGCGATCTCGCTTTACAGCTTCATACTGGGGATACGAGCGAAGATTGCCACCCAAAATCCGTAACGATTGGGAAATAAAAACTTCCGCGGAAAAGGTCGGAGTTTTTTGTCCGCCAATTTGCCAGTCTATCCACTTGTCAATTACGAATACCGCCAACTCGTTCCTTCTTTGGAATCTTCTACCGTGACGCCAAGTGAGGACAATTTATCGCGGATCAAATCGGACATGGCCCACAGCTTCTGCTTGCGCATCTCTGTTCGGATTTTAACCAACAAGTCCACGAACTTATCCGCGTCACCCGTGCCTTTTTTCTCGGTCAGGCGCAGGCCAAGTACGCCGGCCAGGGTCCGCAAGGTATCCTGGGCAGGCTTTAATTCGGCATTCGTCGCACCGTTGTCGCGGGCAGTGTTGATGACGCGCACCAGCTCGAAGATGTGACTCAACGCCCCAGCAGTATTGAAGTCGTCGTCCAGGGCTTCGACGAAGGCCTGCTGGGCCGTCTCGGCTTGCTTGTCCAGCCAGGCGCGCGTCTCGGTGGGCGCGCCAGGGGCGTCGGAAGCGGCCGGTTTAAGGGCGGCGTGCAAACGGTCCAGGCCGCGTTCCGCCTGTTCGATGATTTCGTCATTGAAAGAAAGTGGAGCGCGGTACGAGCCGTTCAACACCATCATCCGCAGGGCATCCGCCTCGTGCTTCGAGAGGAATTCCTCAATGGTCACCAGATTGCCCAGCGACTTGGACATCTTCTCGCCGGCCAGTTGCAACATACCGTTGTGCAACCAGTAACGGGCAAACTGTTTACCGGTATAGCTCTCGGATTGGGCGATCTCGTTTTCATGGTGTGGGAAGATCAGGTCGTTACCGCCGCCGTGGATATCAATCTGCTCGCCGAGGATAGCCAGGTTCATGGCCGAGCACTCGATGTGCCAGCCAGGGCGGCCCTTGCCCCAGGGACTATCCCAGGCAAGTTCGCCGGGCTTAGCAGCCTTCCACAGCGCAAAATCCATCGGATGCTCTTTTTGCTCACCAATCTCGACGCGCGAGCCAGCTTGCATGTCGTCCAACCTGCGACCGGAGAGTTTGCCGTAGTCTTTATCTTTGGTGACCCTGAAGTAAACGTCCCCGTCCGCGACATAAGCATAGTCTTTTGCAATCAGGCCATGGATCATGGCCTGAATTTTATCCATCGTTTGGGTGGCGCGCGGATTGGCCGTCGCTGACAGGATGTTCAAATCGGCGAGGTGCCGCCGAAAGTCCTGGATGTAGCCTTCGGCCAGTTGAAAGGGGTCCACGCCCATCAGCCTGGCGCGGTTGATGATCTTATCGTCCACGTCGGTGTAGTTCATCACGTGCCTGACTTGGTAACCGCGATATTCGAAGTAACGACGGATAACGTCGAAAACCATGGCCGACATGGCATGTCCGACGTGCGCCTCGCTATAGACCGTCGGGCCGCAGACGTACATCTTCACCACGCCAGGTTCAAGGGTTTGGAATTCTTCTTTCTTGCGTGTGAGGGTGTTATAGACGCGCAACATGGGATGCTCCTGCTCACTTCTCCTCAGGGCGAGCGAAAATCATGCGCCCGGCGGCGGTCTGCAGGACTTTGGTCACAGTCACATCTATTTCCCGGTTGAGGAACTTGTTACCGTTTTCGACGACGACCATCGTGCCGTCCTCCATGTAGCCTACGCCCTGTCCCGATTCTTTGCCTTCCTGGATCACGTTTACGACCAAGGTCTCACCCGGCAAGACGACCGACTTGACCGAGTTGGCTAGCTCGTTGATATTAAGAATCGGCACACCTTGCAACTCGGCGATGCGGTTCAGGTTGTAGTCGTTGGTCAGGATAGGACATTTCATCTGCCGCGCCAGTATGACCAGCTTATCGTCCACTTCACGGACGCCTTCTACGTCAATGTCGCTGATGCGGACGACGACCGAGGTTGCCTTCTGCAGCTCGGACAATACTTCCATACCGCGCCGTCCGCGCTGGCGGCGCAGGCTGTCAGGTGAATCGGCGATGTATTGCAGCTCGTTCAGCACGAAGCGCGGGATGAGCAGCGTGCCGGGCAGGAAGCCGGTCTTGGCAATATCGGCCACGCGCCCGTCAATGATGACGCTGGTATCCAACAGGATGGTGCGGCTCGATTGCGACCAGCCTGCGGATGTCCCATTCTCACGACGGGAGGTGACCGCTCCCAGGATATTGGCGATGTCGTTCTGGCGCATGACGAACAAGGCGACACCGTAATAGCCGAAGATCAACACGCCGAAGAAGGGTAATATTTGCCCCAAGGGGTCGGGGAGGAGCGACAACGGGAAAGCCAACAAGGCAGCGGTCAACAGCCCAGCAACCAACCCGATCAGGCCGGAGAACAGGGTTTCTGCAGATTGCTTACCGAGTGTTGCGCGCAAGGCACGCATCGGGCGTGTGGTCAAATAAGGTGTCATGACCAGCCCGAATAACACGCCGACCAAACCGACCGCAAGGATGTAGATTATCTGTTGATCAGCGACATCTTTTCCCAGCCAGCTCCCCCCATACACTCCCAGCAACGCAAAAACAACCATCCCAATAAGACGGGCAATAAAATCAGCACTCATGGAATAACTCCTTGATAAATAAAGATAATTACAGCCTCATGATGGCAGCCAATTGCGCACCCATGATAGCACGCCTGAGACGAGCCGTCAATTGCCTGTATTTCTACGACGAAGAACGTAAATGAATATCCCCAGCGAGATCGAGAAGGCGAGAATGGACAACCCGGCAAGCATCAACAGCACCCTATTTGTCGTGTTTGAGAAAGGCTCGGCTTGGCCCGTGATGGCACGTACATCCGGCGCCTGGCCGCCCGGGTTGACGCCTATGCCCCCTGTCTGTGCAGTGAAAGGGATCACTTCCGCCTGACGCGTGGACAGGATCGCCGCTTCGATGCTCACCACGCTGACGCCTGTCTGCCTGGCCCGGAAGGTGATCTCCGCCACAGGCCGGTCGCCGCTCACCGGCAGAGCAGGGTTGAGCAGCGTGGCGGCAAAATCAACCCGGCCGCGGCTGTTGTCTGCCCGGTTGACCGCCACAAAGCCAGCCTGCAACCAGCCAGCCGGCTCGACCTGCACCCCTTCCCAGGTCGGGTCGGCATCCTCCACCTGGATGACGTTCGGGTCGAAGGCCAGGTGGAACTCAATACCGTACAGGTTTTGTACTTTTTCGACGAGGATGGTGATCGTACCTTGCGCGTCGGGCATCAACCCCAACGTTAGCGGATCTGGGCGAAGGACCGCGTCACTTCCTTGCGCCGTGGCCGCGACGCCTGGCTGCATAAGGAGCGGTAGGATCACCAACGGGAGGAAAATGTTAATCATCCTTCTTTTCATTTTGTTCTTCCGCTACGGCGTTTCGGGGTGAGAAACCACGCGGATAGGCTGATCAGCAAAGCCGAGCCGAAGAAACCGGTCGCCGTCACGTAGGTGAGAATCTTGCTGGAGGTGGTGAAATCCACATCCTCAACATTGCTGGCAAGATCGTTTGGTCCGGCGGTTGCGCTGGGCCGCGACGTGGGCTGCAATAGGTTCACGGTAGGCGAGGGGATGGTCAGCGTGGTGAGGGCGAGGGTCGCAGTCGGCGCGAGTATGGGAGTGGGAGGTTTTGGAGAAACAGCCGCCAGGTCCGCACCCTGGGCATTGACCGGCAGCTTGACCCCGCGCCGGTCCGCGATCTGCACAGAGAGGATGGTCAAGGCTGTCCTTATCCCTATTGCCTTGCCTAGAAACTGGATCGAGAGGATCGCGCCTTCGCCGTCGGCTGGAGGAGTGGGATTGAGCTGGGTAACCACGTAGCGTAAGCTGCCCGTCTCGTTATTGCAAATATTGAGTACCACGAAATCTGGTTTGAGGAACGGTTCCGGGGTCATCTGGACACCAGACTGCTCGGGATCCGCGTCCACCACCTCCACCACGGCCGGATCGAAGGCGGCCTGCAAGTCAATGCCGTAGACGTTTTGGGCGTTCACGAGCAGGATTTGCAGCGTCTCAATCTGTCCTTTGCCAACTTCCAGCACCGCTGGTTCGGTGCGGACGAGGGCTTTCCCCTCTTGGGCGACAGCTGCCTGGGAAGGCAACAATAGTGCCAAAATGAGGATGGTTATCAGGCCTGTGAAATGACTGCGTTGGGGCACAGTTTATTAGACCTCTTGCATAAATCCAGCTTATGATGAAAATTTCTGTAGAATAGGCTCCCATGCTCGTCTTTCAGCGGTTTACCATGTTCTGGGCGAGGTCAGCCCATAGTTGCCGCCCGGCAGTACCAGGTCAAGGATGTTGACGACGCCATCCGCGTTGATGTCGCTGCTGCCAGTCGCACCGCAGGTAACCGGCGCGCCGCCGAAGGAACCACCGATGCAGGTCAAGTCACTGATATCTATCGAACTGTCATTATTGGCATCACCTCCCAGGAGACGGGTGGAGGGCGCGGCGTAATTGTCGAGCGGATTCAAAGTGTGCGTGGTGCGGCTGCCCAGATACAATCCGTGCGCGGCGTCGAACTGGTAATTCGAGCCTCCTGGCATTACCTTGACGTTGCTGAGGGTAAAAGCGCCGGTCGAGGAGCTGAAGTTGGCCGAATACGGCCCGAAGTGGCCGCCCAGGTCGGTCAATGTGACCTGGCCCGCATTGACCGGCGTGGCGCGCCCTTGCAGGGAGATCGTGCCGTTGACCGTGGCATAGCCACACACGGTCAGGGAAAGAGACGCAATATCGTGAAGCATGGCCTGGGCATCCCGGTCGGAGAGGATGTCCTGGCTGAGGGTGAGATCGAATGCCCCCGCGCTGAGGCCGGTGAGGGTGATCTGAGCGACGGTTCCGGAGCCGGTGACCGGTTCGCCTGGCTCTACTTTGCTGACGGCAAACTTGCATTGGCCGCTGCTGCAACTGGCGTCCCAGTCAGCTGGGATGCTGGCATTCGTGGCGGTGTCGAAGAAGGCGTTGACGAAGGCTCCCGAAGCGCTGACCAGGCTGGGGTCGTAGTTGGCGACGAACTGGTAGCCGAACAGGCCAGACACGTCTGTCAAGCTGATCGAGATGGTGGTGTCCTCACCTGTACAAAACAGCGAGCTGCCTGTGGCGGGAACGATGCCAGGTAGCGGCGCAGCCCAACGGGCGATGCGGTTTGCATCGACACCTCCGGCACTGGTGAATCCACCACCAACGTACAAGTTCCCGTTGCTGGCAAACGCCAGGGCACGGATAGTATCGTTTACTCCGATTCCTAGCGGAGACCATGCGCTGCTATCCCATTTGGCGACGCGATCTACAGGTACTCCGCCGGCGCTTGTGAACTCGCCCCCGGCATATAAATCCCCATTGGTGGATATTGCCAGAGCATGAACATCTGCATTCACTCCGCTGCCAAAGGCTGACCATGCTGCACCGTCCCATTTGGCGACGCGGTTGACAGTCGCGCCACCCGCGGTGGCGAAGCTTCCTCCGACATACAAATAATCACTGCTATCTAGGAGCAGGGCACGTACAGTATTACTCACCCCGCTGCCTAACGCTGACCAGGCGC